>Ga0182021_10004525_pt1 | contig 16354 bp, 17 predicted proteins | sample 612E3MmetaG_FD_120493 | JGI IMG/M metagenome (GOLD analysis project Ga0182021, IMG submission 120493) | Permafrost microbial communities from Stordalen Mire, Sweden - 612E3M metaG (Illumina Assembly) | ecosystem: Environmental > Terrestrial > Soil > Wetlands > Permafrost | place: Sweden...
CAATATAAATGGTATTTATGCTGCAGGTGATGTCACTGGCGGTGTTAATCAACTAGTGGTAGCTTGTGGAGAAGGAGCTGCTGCTGCAGTAAATGCGTATATCTTCGTGAAAATGTTAGAATAATTATAAAGTGATACCGTATAATCCATACTTACTATTTTTTTATGATTGTGGGTATTAATTTATAGTAAATTAATGATTAAAGAGGAAAAATATGATGGATGTAAGATTTGGACCTGCCGGAAGGCCTATTAATTATTCTGGAAATGCTAAAGATGCATGTAGTTACATAAAGGCTGAAGGACTTGAAGCCTATGAGTATCAGGCTACATATGGTGTGAAGATTTCACAACAATCTGCTATGGAACTTAAAAAGAACTCTGAAACCGAGGATGTTTTGGTTTCAATGCATGCACCTTATTATATTAATCTTTCATCAAACAAGGAGGACGTTGTAGAAAGATCGATTAAAAGATTAGTCCAATCAGCAAAGGCTTCTGAATGGATGGGCGCCTACAGAACTGTTTTTCATCCAGGATTTTATACTTCTTTTACATCTGAAGAGGCTATGAAACGTTGTAAAGAAGCTATTAATAATATTATGGAGGAACTTGAAGGATTTGGTGTCAAAGAATTCTGTTTTGCACCTGAAACAACTGGAAAAAGGTCTCAACTTGGAAATTTGGATGAGATAATAGAAATTTGTAGATCTTTTGATCATTTTGAACCTACTGTGGATTTTGCTCATATTTATGCAAGATCTCGAGGCAAGATAAACAATAGGGAAGATTATCGTCAAATTTTTATGAAGCTTGAGAATGAATTAGGAATTAAATCTCTTCATTCTCATTTCACACACATAGAATACACAGATTCTGGAGAGAGGAAGCACCACATTCTTTCAGATGAGAATTATGGGCCTCCAGTAAAACCATTCATAGAAGAAATTATTGAATGTGGATGGGATATTACTGTGATCTGTGAAAGCCCACTAATTGACCAGGATGCTTTAGTAATGAAAGATCTGTATGGAAAATTATTAGCTGAAAAATCATGATTAATAAAAAAACTTTCATAGCCCATATATTATTGTATTAACAGTTTAAATCCAGTATCAAGATTAAATTATTGATACATCATTGAATTGATAATTCTTCAAATAAAAAATTTTTTAAGCATCTAAGTTGAAGTTGTAAGTATAATAAATACTTCTTACAAATATTGAATCCAAAACTTTTTTATCGATAGCATTATACAAGTATGTTCATATAGTAATGATTCTAAAAGTATAGCAAATCTTTGGAAAAATTGAATAAAATAAAAAAAAATTCTTACAAAATTTATTAATAAAAAATTTACAATATAAAAACGGTAGGTATCCTAGTGAAACTGAAAAATATATCTCCTGATCCAATTGTATCAGACAAAAAAACATCAAATAATTTGAATGAACCTAATAAAGAGGCTAAACTGGTAGTACTCCAGTCAATTGGCTATCCATTTCTATGTAATTTAGTAGAAAATCCTAAAATTGAGATATTCGATAAAGAACTTTTTGAGCTGTATGCCCAAGAGCAATGGGAGGGGTGCGTGGTTGATGAAGGGTCATTCCTATTCGATCAAAAATTACTCCCTGATTATGCTTTTAAAATTATAAAGGCCCATCCTGACAACTCTAAAATAACAAATAACACCTCAATTCTTCTCGTAGAGACACAAGAATCTCGTGAAATCAAGAAGATAGAAAGCAACATTCATATGGAGGATGTAATTGGCCAAGAACGTGCCAAAACTAAGTGCAAAATAATAATGAAATACTTGAAGGAACCAGATAAGTTCAAGGAATGGGCACCAAGAAACGTTCTTTTCTTTGGTACACCTGGAACAGGCAAAACTATGCTTGCAAAATCCCTTTCAAATGAATTAAACGTGCCTTTATTTCTAGTAAAAGCAACTAGCCTCATTGGGGAGCACGTGGGAGACGGTGCAAGGCAGATTCACGAACTATTTGAGATGGCATCTGCAACTGCTCCTTCGGTAATATTCATCGATGAGATGGATGCGGTTGGTCTTGACAGGAAATACCAATCACTTAGAGGGGATGTTTCAGAGGTAGTTAATGCTCTATTAACTGAAATGGATGGTATAGATTATCACAAGGGGGTGGTGACCATAGGTGCAACTAACAATCCTCACTTACTAGATTTTGCTATAAGGAGCAGGTTTGAAGAGGAAATAGAGTTCATGCTTCCTGATGAAAAGGAAAGAATGGCTATTTTAGAGCTTTACACAAGATCAATGCCTTTAACTGTTGATCTGAACATGGAAAAGCTAGTTAAATGTACCAAGGGAATGTCTGGAAGGGATATTAAAGACAGAATTTTGAAAGTTGCTCTTCACAAAGCGATATTTGAAGATGCAGTTATCATTACATGGGATCATATCAAATACGCTCTTAAACAACATAAAACTAAGCAAAATGAACCAAAAGGTATGTTTGCATAATAAATTTAAATATCACTATTTTTTTAAAAATTAATCTATATCGAACTATTAACTTCATTAATTTTGATATACGTGATAATCTATTTGGGTTAATAGATCATTGCATCATATTATGAAGAATTACTACTCGTATTTTAATGTAATTAGTTGTTCTCAAAAATTATATTCAATAACCCCTCGATTATTGGATATAAATTTTTGATTTGAGTAATTGAGTTTCAATAAATTATGAATTCAAAAGGCATGTTTATATGTCCATTAAGAAATTTAAATATTGGATGAATGTTTATAGGGAGTATATGAATCTAAAAGAGATAATAAAAGATGCATTTAGATATTCTGCTTCTGATTTTAAGATACTAGTAATTTTAGGAATAATACTTCTTTTAGCAGATATGGCAGATGGATTGTCTGGTGCAGGAGAATTGTCAAACGAACTGGAAGTGGTTTTTTTTACAGTAGTTATTTTAATTGCTATCTTTGAAGCGGGATACGTATTTAGAATAGTTGAAGAAACAATTCAAGGTTCTAAAAAACTTCCAAAGTTAAATAATTTTAGATTGATGTTTTCCCATGGTCTTAAAGAAATTATAATACTGATTATATAATTATCATTTCCATTATTCTTGTTAGCCCTTTATTTTTTCAATTTTTTAGTTTCAATGGATCTTAACGATGTACCAGAACAAACTGAGGTTATTTTCTTGGGATTTGTGTTTCTTGCGGCTTTAATTTATGCATTTTTCCCAGCAGTCATCTTACACAGAGCACATAACAATGGAAAATTCAGATCTAGTTTTGAGTTTAAAAAAATATATCAAAAAATCAGAATTGTAGGTCTTAAACGATTGATTGTGGTTTATCTTGGTATATTTATTATTGCTACGATTATGGAAATTGTTCTTGCAGATAACATATCAGGAAGCATTCCTGTGATTGGTGAGATTATACCTGATCTTTTAATTGCTCCATTTCTATTAGTATTCACAGCAAGGGTTCTTGGATTAATAGATGTGCCTTAAATTAATTTTTAATAATGATAATCAAAATATTTTTGTGTTAAAAATGAATAATTTATATCTAAGTTTAATTCTAGAATAAATGAATCTAAAGAAAATCAAAAAAGATTTTTCAATTTTTCCTCGAAAAAATTGTTTCAGCAGCTTCAATAATATTTTTTTCATCCTTTTCAGCTGCGTCCTTCAGATTTTTCACGACATTAAAAAATATGCGTTCCACAACAACTTTTGTAAGGTCATCTACAATTTTTTCATTGCCATTCATTTCTCCAAGCATTTTAAATGCTTTTTGAGTTTCAGTTAACCTTATATTTTCTGCATTAATTCTAATATCTGAAATAATTGGTTCTACTTCAAGATGTTTGAGTGATCTTTTTAAAAGTATTATCTCTTCAGAAACTATCTTCTCAGCATCGCAGGCTTCTGTTTCTCTTATTTTCCTGCTTCGTTTTGCTATACCCCTTAAGTCGTCAATATTGAAAAGTTTCAGACCAAGCTTTGAAACGTCCTCTTCAATGTCACGTGGATTTGCAATGTCAACCATTACCATTTTTGAAATATTGACTTCAGGTACCACTTCTTTAACCTTTTCATAAGTTAAAATAGGATGTGGTGCACCTGTAGCACTTATAACAACATCAGCATCCTTAATTGCATCATCGAGCTTGTCAAAGTGTATTGCTGATCCCCCCAATTCCTTTGCAAGTTCAACTGCTTTATCATGGGTTCTATTGGCAACAACTATAGCTTTAAGGTTTTTTTCAACGAGTGCCTTGGCAACGAGTGTTCCCATTTTACCAGCACCGATTATGAGAACTTTTTTGCATTTAAGATTTCCGTGTACAGATTCTGCAAGTTCAACTGCAGCAGAACCGATAGATAATGAACCTTCATTTATTTTGGTCTTTTTTCGCACTACTTGGCCTACATGGACTGCCTTGGTGAAAATAGTTTGGAGTACTGGCCCACAACAACCCTCTTTAATGCTTCTTTTTTGAGCATCCTTTATCTGTCCGAGTATCTGATCTTCACCTAGTATCATAGATTCCAAACCTGATGAGAGTCTTAAAAGATGTTCCATTGCATTATCTTCAGATTCTACCACGAAATCATCGCATTGGAGGTTTTCTATAGAACATTCCCCTAAAACCAAGTAGACTTCAGCCCTATTGCAAGTATTTATCTTTAGATATTCAGTCACAGGATATCTTTCCACGATATCGTTAAATACAACCTCAAGCTTCTGGCTTGATCTTTCCATCTTACTGATGTCGGCTGTTTTATGATCAACTCTGATGTTTAAAATCACTTTTTCCACCTGGAAATTAATAATTTTTATTAGTTGCATTAAAAATTGATTGATACCATCGTAAGACATTTAGTATTACATTGATGTTATCCAATCATTAACAAGATTTTTTGCATCTTCCAATTTATCCTCTTTTAGGAGCTTTTGAATATTTTGGTCCTCTAAAATTGTGTATAAATAATCTCTCCGTTTTTTTTGATCGTTTATCTTATTTTTGAGGATATTCCTTGCAAAGGATTGTAGTTCAAGCTGCATAACATCTTCAGTTTTTATTACTTTTTCTATCTTTTTTCTTAACTCCTTTGACATCAGAGGGCTCTTACCCCCAGTAAATATGCATATTTGCACATCGCCAATGAAAAAAGATAATGGAACTAGTAGGTTGCCTTTGTCTGGATAATCTGCCCGGTTAAGGAGTTTTTTACCGGACATATCTGCAACTTTTTGATTTAATCTATGATCTGCTGAAGCCGTTACAATGAATTCGGCCCATTTAACCCATGTTTCCAGTTCTTCAATGGGTTTGGAAATAGCTCCTTGTTCCAAGATATCTTCTGGAACATGGTTTCCTATCACAACAACATTGGCCCCTGCTTCTAGAAATCTTTTGGTTCTCCTATTCCCTACTTCTCCAGAACCTACTATTAAAACTTTGTTGTCCTTCATCTCAAGAAAGAGGGGAGTCCAACCCATCTTACAACTCCAAATTTTTCATTTTTAACAGTCTTGCTGCTTTTTTCAGATCGTTGTCACATTCCTTCAGCACTTTATATGCTTCTTCCTTTGACACGCTGAATGTTTCAGAAAGGGTCTTAACACTCTCTTTGGTATTTGATTCATGTTTACCAACAAGTTCCTCTGAAAGTTGTTTTTTAAGTCCCATATACTCATCTACACTCATATCTATTCTTCTCATTACCATATCCCTTAATGGGCATGGTTTTGAAGGTTTACAACACCAAACAAGTGAACCGAAGCAGGTTCCTTCTCCTTGGCCGAGTTTGGTTTTTTCAGCAAATTTTTCTTTTATTTCAATGTATTCTTGAGGAGTTAGTTTAGCATCCTCAAGCGCGTAAATAACTGGGCATGGTTTTACTGGTGGACAACAAAATGCTAAAGCACGTTTGTCCCCTCCTCTACATACATGTGATGGTGAATCTTCCCATACCATTATCCTATTCCTCCGTAAGCATCTTCTCTTTCTCTTTTGGTGTCAGATCTTCTACTATATCATCTGGATCACCGATTTTAAGTATTTTTCCACCACGCATTAGCGCAGCCCTATCACAGACGTCAAGAACGAAGTCCATATCATGGGATATAATTAGAAATGTCTGACTAAGCTCGTCACGAGCTCTTCTTATTGAATCAGTAACCTGAACTCTTGTTATGGGGTCCATAGTTCCAGTTGGTTCGTCGAGAATCACAATATTCGGCTCTTTTATCAGAACCTGGGCCAGTGCGACTCTGTGACGTTCTCCACCACTCAGTTCATCAGGATATTTTGTTAGCAAATTGTTAGCGTAAGTTTCATCGAAACCAACTGCTTTGAGCACATAAACCGCTTTCATCTTGGCAAATTCTGCTGGAAGCTCAAGACTAATCGCTTCGGTAAGATTTCCAAGAACATTTCTGTGGGGATAAAGACTGTATTCTTGATGTAATATTCCAAGATACGGTATAACACGCCCCCTTCCAAATGGACCTTTTTGTGTCATATCGATCCAGTTTTCGCCCAATTTAACCTCTATTTTACCACCACTAGGGTCTGTTAATCCGTAAAGTATCCTTGATAGTGTTGTTTTACCTGCACCACTCAATCCAACTATACCAAAGATCTCACTTTCATCCACAACAAGATCAATACCATCAACAGCTTTAACTACACCCCTATCAATGGAGTAGTAATGTTTTTTAACACCTTCCATCTGGATTATAGGGCCACCGGTTTTGAAAATATCCTTTTTCTCGGGTAGAGGGACTTGAGCCATAAATTCCTTCACAACGGTTTCTGGATCTCCTTCTACAATTATTTCACCTTTTTCAAGCCATATTACATAGTCTGAGAGTTTTCTCATGACTTCAGGCCAGTGGGATGTAATTATCATTGTGGTGCCTTTGTTTTTAACACCATCAAGGAGGGCTTGGTGAAGTAACTCGGCTGTTTTAGGATCTAAAGTGCCTGTAGGTTCATCAGCAAGGAATATCATCGGTTCTTTGGCTATCTGTCGTGCAAGTACGACCCTCTGTTTTTCACCACCACTAAGATCTCTTGCAATATGTGTTATTCTGTGTGCCATTTGGGCCATTTCAATGAGGTCAATGGCCATGTAGGTACTTTCCTCTTCATCATGTCCAGTAATTGATTTTAAAACATTGTCTATTACTGTATCATCTTCATAGAGGGCAAAAGTCCGCTGTAGCATTATTGAGATTCTACGTTTAATGGCTGCAAAGACTTTACGATCGGAGTTCCAAAAATCAATCTTCCTTAGTTCAAATTGACATCCACATCCACAGCTACACACTTCTCCTGCTGCAGATGGAGGTTCAACCCTAAGACAATCTGGGCAAATTGCGATGGTGTATAAGATCTGACCTTTATCAGGTCTGTAATCTTTCATTCCGCGGAACATGTTTATTAGTACTGACTTTCCTGAACCGCTCCTCCCAAGGATACCCAAAACTTTTCCTTCATCTATGGTCATATTAAGATTTTTTAATATTTCAATGCCGTTAAAGGTTTTTGTGACATTTTTCACTTCTATAAAAGACATGCGACCACCTTTTTTATGATTTGTGATTTTTAAATTAATTTATTTTTTTTATTATCTATTGAATATTAATCTATTAATTATTTGATTCAACCAATATATAATTTGATAATTATTTGGAATTTCATTTTATTTACAACCACAATTTATTTAGATTCACAAAAGTGTGAGATCGAATGGAAGACTTCCTTTAATAGCTGCCCTTGCAATAGAGATACCATCGGCACCTGAAGAAAGCATCAGTCTTGCAGATCTTAAATCTCTTATTGAATTATTTCCAATAAGGAATATATCCACATTTTTCTTTATGGATTCGATTACACTGTAATCAGCACAATTAAATCCAGGTTTCATAGCATCTACGTGAATATAATCAGCACCTGCATCTGCAACAGCTTTTGCAATCATGATATCGTCGACTCCTGGCACATTGGCACGTACTTTGACTGAGACTTTCTTATTACAGTTTTCCACTACTTGAGAAGTAAAATCCTTAAGCACTTTAGGGTCTTTCAAAAGAGCCTGTCCACATCCAGATTTTACCATTTCATATTGTCTGCAGTGAGCATTTATTTCGACCACATTCAATTCTGGGATCTTTGATACATCAATTATAGGGTCTGGTGAACTTGCACGAAGGTTTACAGACACAGATCCATTGTAATCGTTTTGATTTTTAATAAATTTGACCTCATTTTCAATATAAGGTATTAGATATTCTTTATCAACGCTAAATTCTGGTCTTCCCCTTTTAATTATCTTCAATCCTGCATTTATGGAATTTTGATCTGTGTTATATCCTCCGATGGTTACAAGGTCAAAGCCTTGGGATGTCATGTTACTGCAGAACCTTCCATCTGTTATTCCCGCCATAGGGGCTAAAACTTCAATATGATTCCTCCATTTAAAATAATTTGAAAATTAAAATTCAATAAGAAAGATTAAGAGATGTGGGGATATTAACTAAATTAATGTTTATTCCTCATTTTTCATTACATGTACTAAATTATAAGTAAATCCGCCCCTTATCTCTTCAAGTGCGAGATCAGCAAGATTTGCAGCTTTTTCTGCAGTCGGCGCTTTTCCAACACCAGCCTTTAGTGCAATATTTATTTCATCCTCAATTTCTTCGATTATTTTGAGAAGTCCTTCAGGATTTAAGCCGTTACAAGGCGACATGAAGTTGTCACCACCGATGAAAAATAGTAAAGAACCCTTTTCGATGAGTTTCTTCATTAGGAAATGTTGCACACGGTTTACTATGAAAGAAGTATCATAAGCGGGTATTATATCAGTGAGTGAGTCGGTGATTCCGTTTATATCTATATGTGCGATCTGTACAAAACTTTCATCTGCCTTAACCAATCCATCAATTGCCAGAACTTCGGTTCTTTCCTCAGATTGGGCCCCACCATAGTTTTGAAGTGCATTGGTAGCCTTTCGCTGTGCCTCATATGGTGTCTCTGCGGCTCCAACTCCCATACTAATAGTTATAGGGTATCTATTTCCTATGGATTTTTGTATTCTGAGGTGATCTTCCATATCCACACCATTTGTCACCGCGAGCATGTTATCAAAACGGGTGAAAAATACTAATCCGCCCTTTGCAGAAAACTGTCTTTGAAGGTCTGCGTAAAGTTCTGCCTGCAGAATCTGAAGGTCTGCTTCAGCTCTAGGTGTAGGAGTCACTGTCCACGGACCATAGTTGTCAATTTGAATTAAGGTCATTTGAATCATAAAATTTCACCCAAAGTAGTTCTGGCTAACATCTTTTTATCTCCGATGTTTTTCATGTTGGTATTGGTTACAACAACCTCTCGTATTATTCTTTCTATTTTATTCTTGTAGGCAATATCCTCAAGGTCTATAATAAATTTGTCTAAAAAGTTCTTGTACATACTTGCAACACCCAAACATGAAACTTCATGTCCCAGAGCGTTCATAAATTTTGCTGCGGGGCCACTTACAGGAGCATCACCAATTATAGGCGATATACCAACAACATATACATTTTTAAGTGCTTTTTCAATGCCTTCTATTGATATTATTGGCCATATTGAGGTAACTGGATTTGATGGTCCTAAAACAACCATATTAGATTCTTCAATAGATTCAACGAGCCCTGGTGATGGTGTAACCACATCGTATTTGATGTTAAGAACTTCGGGCTTTCCCTGCTTTTCAACTAGGAACTCATGAAATTCCATTTCACCTTCGTCTGTAACAATGATTATATTTGATTTATCATTACTCATAGGAATTATTTCGGATTCAATGCCAAGGGCCTTTTTTTGAATCTCAACAACCTTTGATAGAGGATATTTTTCCAAAAGCAAGGTTTTTTGAATTTTTATGGCTCTGTCCCTGTCACCAATCTTAAGGGTTTCCGGGCATTTGATCTCCTTTAAAGTTTCATGTGTTATAAATGTATCATCCTTAATTCCATACCAAGTATCATAGTTGATGATACCAGACAGAGTATACATAACAGTGTCTATGTCTGCAGCAACATAAACACCAGTAAAATAATTGTTTTCAAGGGTATTAACGACTATTCTGAGCTCATTTGGATCCACTATTTCTTTTATCCCCTGCAATAATTTAGGGGTTCCAGTTCCTCCGGATAGTATGGTTATCATGGATAAATCATCTCGTATCTTTTTTATAAGAAATTAATTTGTGTTAATAAGTTATGAAATTGGGAATTAGTTATTTATCTGAATACATCGTATTTTTTTGGTCTTATTAGAGGTTTTATAGTTGCAGAATTGTTTCTTAATTTTTTGAAGTAATCAATTCCCCTAATTATTACTACAGGTATTCCTTCATCTGCCTGACCCATTACTATGGAAGCTGCAGATGCTAGTTCATCTGCAACTGCTATGTTGGTTGTTTGAAGTTCCCGTCCATACAAGTCTGTTTCACCCTTGCGGTTCCAAAGGGATTCCATACCCGAGATTCCAATAGCAACACCCACTGCACCTTCTCTAAATGCACGTCCTTGTGTGTCGGATATAATAACAGCTAATTTTTTCCCTGTTACATCTTCAATTTTCTTTCTTAGGTGATCTGCACTTTTATCAGGATTTATAGGTATTGGTGTTGCCTGCCCATTTTCCACATTTGATTCATCAATTCCTGCATTTGCACATACAAAACCGTGTTTAGTTTCGGAAATTATGAAATCAGGACCTACTTTAATTATCTCGTTAGATTCGTGAATAATTAGTTCAACAAGCTTGGAATCTTTGCCTGTTTCTCTTGAAAGTTTTAATGCCTGTTTACTCGGCTTTAATGATTCAAGTTTTACTATTGTGCCTTCTGATTTTGCAACTGCAGTTTCTGCTATTACCAGGACATCTTCATTGCAAATTGCTAATCCTTCATCTTCAGCGGTATGGACTATTACTAGTGGAAGGTCGTCTCCTTCGTTTATTAATGGAATATTTTTAATTCCAATGAGTTTAACACACATTTAAGCACCTAGTTTTTATAATCCTCGATTAGCTCACGTTGGACATACATCTTTTTTTTATATTATAGAATATTTATATCGAGCTTATCTCCCATTTATCCAGTCCGAAAGCAGCTGCGGATGTTATCGGGTTGGTGAATTCTTCAAACTTGCCCTGATCCATTATAAACTTTGCTGCTTCATCGGCATTAGTTGCCTTGAAATCTATAATAGCTGGTTTGGTTTGTTCATAAGTTGATATGTAGGCACACTTTCTTTTTTGTACTTTCTCAACTATCAGATTATCTAGTGTTACAATCCCTATGTAGGAATCTCCACCTATGATTGTGGCCCCTGCAATTCGTGGTGTATTAAAATCATCCTTCTCATAGTCCATTGAAAGTAGTGATAGTGCAATAGAATCTCTAATATTCATTCCAGACGCTATTTTATCTGCTATCACATCTGTATGAGAACCGTTTGAAACAACAGCAACATTTTTAACGATTATAATGGAGTTATAAGCTATGTAAGGATTTTTAAACACATCCTTTTCATTTCCCTCTGTTGGTACAATTGAAACTCTGTCATAAAAAGTTTTTGCTATTCTGTTTGGAAAAGAACGGCTTGATACCCTGTATGCAACGAAACTTCCAGATTCTGTACTTCCTACTGCTAATATCCTTCCAAGATACACTTCATTCACCTTTATTTTTTTATTTTTCTTTTTTTAATTAAGTTTGATGGGTGACTGCTAGTCCTTCACGGATTGTGATGAATTCCCACTTTGAACATTCATTATTTATTCCTAGGAACTTGTCAAAAATTGATAATCATATTATCTTATTCCTGGTTCTTTCCACAGTAGACCATGATCTTCTTACAAAGTCAGGCAGTTCATTGTAGGGTATATTTTTTAAAAATGAGATGGTTTTAGGATCGCTTGGATAACCGGACCCAATTTCACTAAACTTTTTTCTTAATTTAGTAATTTCCATATCCCTTTCAACCTTGGCAACAATTGATGCAGCTGACACTATAGCATACTTATCATCTGCGCCGTGTTCTGCAACTACCTTTAGGTTATCTTGGAACTTTTCAATTTCATTTCTAAACCTTTCAGGTTTGACATCTATACAATCTATAAATGATACATCTGGTTTTGAATCACCTATTATTTTTCTCATGGCAATTTTTTCAATTTCGTTGAGGTTAACATCCTTTGATCTGAGTAAGTCTATATCAGCTGCACTTATATGTATTGGATGACACTCAGCAATTTTTTTTATTTTCCTTGAGAGAACAACTCTCCTCTTAGGAGAAATCTTCTTAGAATCCTTTAGTTTGAGCCTTTCAATGTATTTCAATCTTTCCTCTTCAACTACAACTCCACACACAACTAAGGGGCCAATTACCGATCCTCTACCTGCTTCGTCTATTCCTATTAACTTCATTTTATTTTTTTAACCTCTATAAGTAATAATGTTTTAAATATTATCCATTAAATTTACTGGTTTAAGCTTTATTTTTATGGGATTAATATATTTATAATAATTTAAAAAAAATAATTAGTTAAAAAAAAATAATAAGGAAATTATTTCATAGCTTTCAAACGGACTTCAGGTTCGAGTGCTCTCGGTTCAGCAGCTACAATTGCGGCTCCTTTAGCCACTACTGTCATCGGATCGTCTGATATTTCGACTGGAACTCCTACTTCTTCGTATATCCTTTCTTTCAGTCCCCTAAGCTGAGAAGTACCACCAACAACTACTGTTTTGTTGTATACTCCAGAAATGAGTTCTGGAGACATTCTTTCAAGTACAAGTGAAAGTGCTTCAATAAGTCTTAGAACTATTGGTTCTGCTGCATCAGCAACTAATTTTGAGTCTATATCTACCTTTTTAGGTTTATTGGTTTCCATAGATTTTCCAATTGCTGTGGTTGTAATATTTTCAATGTCTGCGCTTGTGTTATGTACCATTCCTACTGCTATTTTGGCTTTTTCAGCCTCATGTATTCCTATTTCGGTATTGTAAAGTTCTTTAACTTTTTCAACAATGTTTTTATCTATGTCGTCTCCACCATCCCTTATGGTTTCGATGTCTGTGATTCCACCTAAGGATATTACCACGATATCACTAGAACCTGCACCAATATCAATAACCATGGTACCAGCTGCCTCTGCTATAGGGAGTCCTGCTCCTATGGCTGCTGAAAGTCCCTCACTTATTACCAGCACGTAGCTTGCACCCGCTTTGATACCTATTTCTTCAACTGCTCGTTTTTCAACTTCAGATGCATCTCCAGGTATGCCTATGACTATCCTGTCAATGTTGTTGGTATTTTCTCCGGAACCTTTGTCCATTGCGTAGACTAAAAGGGCCTCTGCCTGAGCTATACTTTCTATAACTCCTTGTCTGAGTGGCCTTACAGCTACTATATCTTCTGGTGTCCTTCCGAGCATAGCCTTAGCTTCTTCACCCACAGCAAGTACATATGATGAATCTTCTTTTTTCACTGCAACCACAGACGGAATTTTGTATAAGTCGAATTTATCTCCTGAGGGTTTTGCAACAACTGTGTTAAGGGTTCCTAAATCAATCCCCAACGTATCAGTCAAAGCCTTTTTCTTAACATCTACTTCATCATTTTTCTTTAGAAAATCGAACATTTCACTCCTCCTTTAAAATTTTATTGAATTCTATTACAAATATTTTATTAGACTTAGCAATTTCTTTAATTTTTGGTATAACTTCTTGTTCAGCGGATATCAAGACTGTTGATAATGCAACATCGGCCATTTTAAACAGTGGGTCGATGGTAGTTCTGATAAAATCGGGTAACATGTTGGTTATGTATACATCCGTTTCTATGAAACCGGTTGTTTTGTCTTCTATAAGAAAATTAAGTTTTAATCTTGCTTTTTCACAGTCACCCATGAATTTTTTTATAGCATTCTCCGGTCCCACTGTCAACATTAAATTGGGCTCGTTAAGAACGTAATATGGTGCTATTTTGAGATAAGCTCCTCCACTTTCCTTGCAAATCAAGCTCAAATCTCTTATTTTGTTTATATCACCATGTAACATAATAAAATCAAATTTTTTAGTAACAAACGATTCTTTGCTAGTTATATGTTCTCTACAAAGGATTTTAACCCTTTCCTTATCAGTAATTGCTGCATACGCAATGTTATTAACCATTTCTTCGTTTCCAGCTATTACACACCATATTTCATCGGATTCCTGCATAGTGGAAACTTTTGCAGCTTGCCTCAAGGTTTTTATTTTATTTTCTATCATTTTCACCACGTCTTTTTGTGGAAATGTTCATTGATCATCTTAAAATGTAATGAAATTTTTCAATTTAAAAATATTTTCTAATTAGTATAATCCATCTGTTAATAATAAAATTTACAATATACATCTTGTGTTTTACTTCAGTGTTTATATATCTATACTAATTTTATCAATAATATAATAATCATTTTATCAAAATTTTATTGAAGAATTGATGATGGATCTTTATGAGTTTTTTAGAATTACGATGGTTGATGATTTAGATATTCCTAATTATTCTTTAAATTTAGAAAATATTTAATTGGGATTTAATAATAAAAAAAATTGTTCATATTTATATTTCTAAACTAAGTAATCTAATTATTATTACACTTTGATTATTTTTAACATATGAATTTATTAGTTTTAATATGACATTATATAAACTTTTAGATTATAATTGATTAACAATATGTAAACTATAAATTCGTGTAGTAACCTTATTATTCTTAAAAAAATATGAATGCAGTAAGTAATGCATTATGTTAGTAATTAATAGTTAATTTAACAGAATTACATTATTACATAAATATCGGCAAGAAAGGTATAAAATCTTAATATAAAAATTAATTAAGGTCATAGTTTAATAGGGGAAGAATTTTGTTCGTTAAGGGAGTTACTCTAAAAAAAATAGGTATATTGTTAACTATAGCTATTTTACCATTCTTTTTAGGCTATTTTTTCATCAGTTTCATTATTTTTTCTGCAATAGCATTTATTATGCAGTTTTTCAGAGATCCTAAAAGAAATATCCCAACTGAAGATGGAGTTATTGTTGCTCCTGCAGACGGTAAGATATTAACCGGTAAAATTGATTGCTTAAAAATAGTAAGTTCAAAGAATGATTCTGTTATGAAACATATATTAAACGATGGTGAAAAGGGAATTCTCGTGAGTACCTTTATGTCACCATTTGATGTCCACGTACAAAGGGCACCGGTCTCAGGAAGGATATTGAAGACCAAATATTATCCTGGCAAATTTAAAATTGCTTCTGGAGATGTACATACAGTAAACGAAAAAAATTTACTAGTAATAGATTCAGAGTATGGAAAAATAGGAGTTGTTCAGATAGCAGGTTTTGTTGCTAGAAGAATTGTTCAGTATGTTAATGTTGGAGATAGTGTTAAGATTGGTGATAGGCTGGGAATGATAAGATTTGGATCCCGGGTTAATTTAATAATCCCTTATGATAAATTTAATGTAATGGTTTTTGAAGGAGAGAAACCCACTGCAGGAGAAACTATAATGGCCAAATTAGTTCGAAAAGTAGATTTAAACTAAAATGGTCAATAAAGAGGTTTTATAAAATGAATATGAAGCAATACATATCTTATGCCGATATAGTTTCTCTTGGAAACGCTTCTTTTGGATTTTTATCTATTATAATGGTTTTAAATGGTTTTCTGGCAGTTGCTGCTCAGTTCATGTTAGTTGCTGTGATCTTTGACTCACTTGATGGTTGGGTTGCACGTAAAACAAAAAGAGTTGATGAGTTTGGATTTGGTGAAAATATTGACTCATTATCTGATGTGATTTCTTTTGGTGTTGCACCGGGAATGCTTTTGTATTCAGCTTGCGCTTCGTTTAGTATACCATACATTAATATAGTAGTAGCACTCCTAATACTATTATGTGGGATTTTAAGACTCGCAAGGTTCAATGTAATAATAGATTCAGGTGAAGGTTCAGATGATAAATTTTTGGGGTTACCCATACCATCAACAGCACTGATCCTAGGATCATTTTACCTTTCAGGTATTTTCAGAGCAGACTTGGCACTTATAATAATGGTTGTGGTATCGGTGTTAATGGTAAGTACAATTGCTTTTCCTAAATTTAGGGGAACAAAGATTGTTTTAGCTGGTAGTGTACTGATAATTTTGACACTTTTGCCACAACACATTTTATCAGCAATTGCAAATCTACCCGCAAAGCTTTTATTCATTAGCTC
>Ga0182021_10004526_pt1 | contig 16349 bp, 15 predicted proteins | sample 612E3MmetaG_FD_120493 | JGI IMG/M metagenome (GOLD analysis project Ga0182021, IMG submission 120493) | Permafrost microbial communities from Stordalen Mire, Sweden - 612E3M metaG (Illumina Assembly) | ecosystem: Environmental > Terrestrial > Soil > Wetlands > Permafrost | place: Sweden...
CCTTCAGGAATCTTTTGCCAAAGATGTGACAATCCTCCGTAAGATCGGCATAAACATCATTATTGTGCATGGAGGTGGAAAAGATATTACCGATCTCGCCTCCGCACTCAATATCCCGACCCGCTTTGTTGACGGGCAGCGATATACTGATGAGAAAATGGTCGAGGTCGTACTGATGGTGCTGGCTGGAAAGTTGAACAAAGAGATAGTCAATCTCATCAATACCAACGGCGGCAATGCTTTGGGGATTTGCGGAATAGATAATGGATTACTCAAAGCGAAAAAAATTACAGAGAGGGATCTCGGCCTGGTTGGCGATGTGAGCTATGTAAACATAGGTTTTTTAAATTTACTTTTGAACAATGGAATGATGCCGGTGGTAGCTCCGCTTGCGGTTGGAGATGATAATACAATTTTGAATATCAACGCCGATCTGGCTGCCGGTGCTATTGCAGCCGAATTAAAAGCGGAAAAGCTCGTCTATCTCAGCGACATCGAAGGCGTCCTCGTAGACAAGCAGTTGATTTCATCACTCACACATGCAGAAGCAGAATCGCTCATAGAGCGCGGTGCAATTCACAGTGGAATGATTCCGAAGGTGCGTTCGGCATTTACAACGCTCGATGCCGGTGTCAATAAAGTTCACATTATTGACGGGCGCATCAAGCATTCGCTTCTCCTGGAAATTTTCACCGACGAAGGAATCGGAACCCAAATGATTCACCCATCATAGGGGATACAAATATGGAAAAACAGCAACGTCATTTGACAATCAAAAAAATTCTCGCCAGCCGCGCCATCACTACACAAAGCGAACTCGCATCAGCTATGCGGAAGGAGGGTTTTAAAACCACGCAAGCGACACTCTCGCGAGACATGAAAGAGCTTGGCATTGCATGGGTCTATACACCGACCGGCGCAAAATATATGCTCAGCCCGGAACAGGAAGAAGAACGCCTGACAACACTCATTGGTTTTGAAATTGAACAGATTGAGGCAAACGAAAATATGGTCGTGATTAAAACGCTGCCCGGGCGGGCGCAAGGTGTTGCAGAAATTATAGACCACCTTCGTCTCCCATCGGTGCTTGGTACGCTTGCAGGCGACAACACAGTATTCATTCTTCCCCGTTCGATCAAGAAGATCAAAGAAACTATCGGTGCGCTGCGCGGGGTTCTTGAAAAAACCAAACAACTTTAATTACCGACAGTGTGCATAATCATATCTATGTTGATCAATTACAATAATGAACATTCACGAGACAACGTAGAAATATTAATAAGAGGAGAATACCATTGAAAAAAGAACGAATTGCCGTTGCGTACTCCGGCGGACTCGATACATCGGTCATTGTCAAGTGGCTGCAGGAAAAATACAATGCGGATATTATCACTGTTACCGGAAATTTGGGGCAGAAGAAAGAATTAGTAGGCGTAAAAGAAAAAGCGCTCAAGACCGGCGCAATAAAAGCCTACGTGCAGGATTTACGGAAAGAATTTGTGGAAGAATATATTTGGCCGTCATTAAAAGCAGGAGCGCTGTACGAATATAACTATCCGATGGCAACTGCAATTGGCCGCCCGCTGCTTGCAAAATCGCTGGTGGAAATCGCTGAGAAAGAAGGATGTACCGCTGTTGCGCATGGCTGTACCGGAAAAGGCAATGATCAGGTTCGTTTCGAAGTCGCCGTAGCGGCTCTTGCTCCTGAATTAAAAGTGCTTGCACCGGTGCGTGAGTGGGAATTCAAATCGCGCGAAGAAGAAATCGCCTACTGCGAGAACCATGGCATCCCGGTTTCCGCAACAAAGAAGAATCCCTATTCTATCGATGAAAATCTTTGGGGCACTGCAATCGAATGCGGCGTCTTAGAAGATCCGATGGTCGAGCCGCCTGCCGATGCGTACCAACGGACAGTTCCCGCTTCCTTAGCCCCGGACAAACCGACTTATGTAACAATTGAATTTAAGATCGGCGTTCCAGTTTCATTAAATGACAAAAAAATGAGCGGCCCGGATTTAATCGATCGTCTCAATGATATTGCCGGAGCGAATGGCGTAGGCAGGCTTGATCTTGTTGAAAACCGCCTTGTCGGCATCAAGTCCCGCGAGGTGTATGAAGCTCCCGCGGCGACGGTGCTTCATTTTGCCCACCGCGAGCTTGAACGGCTCGTGCTGGACAAAGACACCGCACACTTTAAGGCAAAACTTGCCAACGATTACGCCGACATGATTTACAACGGTTTATGGTTTACGCCGCTCCGTGTTGCAATGGATGCATTTATCAATGAAACACAAAAAGTAGTTTCCGGGCTGGTGAAAGTGAAACTCTACAAAGGAAACCTCGATATTGCCGGACGCACTTCGCCTTCTTCACTCTACGACACGAAGCTGGCAACGTACACTGAAGAGGATTCGTTCGACCACAAATCAAGTGTTGGCTTCATCAACATCTATGGTTTGCCGATCAAAACATTTTATCAGGTGAACAAAGGTTTGCTGAAGAAGAAAAAGTAACAAGAGATAAAATAGTTTGGAAAACAGAAAGCCGTTTACAATTGTGGACGGCTTTTTTTTCACTTTCCTCAATTAATTCAAACGTGTAGATGAGTGCCCGCGGAGAATGCAGTAAATCATCACTATCTATTGCCCATTATAAGCTTCCCAAGTTTCATGATGCTGTCGGCGTCGGCCTTTTTGTACGCGCCGCTCTTATCCGGTGCTGTAGAAAGAAGGACATTGCTGCCCCCGCGTTCGTAACACTTTTTGATGTAGTGGTACAAACTATCAACAGGATAGAAATGACTATCGTGATAGGTGAACCAAACAGAGCCTTTCATTAATCCATTGCCCAGTGACCGTCGATCGCACCGCTGTGATGTTAACTCATACTCGAAGGGAAGATAATAGGAAGTTCCGATAATCCTCGTGAAGCTTTTGTGTCCGGTGACAGGGGGTACTCGTTCTTCGCCGTTTGTAATATCTGTTGGAAAATATTTAATCCTTGCTCCGTCCTGTACCTGTTCGTTAAAGTGAACAATGGTTTTCGGATTCCTCCTTTTCAATACATCATATATTTCTTGTGGTGTAAGTGTTGTATCGGCCCAACACTGCATGTCAAGCCAGAATTCGAAAATGGTGCCATAATTTTCAGACAATTCTTTCAATTGTTCTATTATTACCGACTTTGGTGTGACGCGTTGCAACTCCTTGCGTATTATAGGATTCCATTCCGCTGGATTCCAGTCCTTGTTGCCCCACAAACAGTAATACAGGCATGGTTTGATGTTGTATGTACGGCAAGCTTCTACGAATAATTTAACGATATCATTTCTATATGGACTGCTCTTCACATCGAAGGTAGTGACCTTACTGTCCCACAGACAAAAACCCGAAGTATGGCGGGCTGTGAGGACGGCATATCGTATGCCCGCTTTCTGAAAGACAGCCATCATTTCATTGAAATTTATTGAACGGGGGTTAAAAATATTCGGGTCTGAATTCCTTGATATCTCTTGTTCTATAAAGGTATTATCGTTGAAATGGACAAATGCACCAAAGCGAAGACTTTCCCATTCGCCGAGAACATTGTTTTTATTTGTTGCTACTGAGTACGATGTCTGAGATAATCCTTCTTGTTCGTAACAAATTAAAAAAACGAATAAGAACAGAACAGAGAGTCGTTTTAATTTAATTATTACCATAATCCCCTTCATCATTTGAAGCCCACTTAAAAATGTCCTAAGTCATTCCGTCCCGACTGCGTCGGGATCGGAACCTATTCTTTTGCCGGCAATAAACAGGCTAAACTCCGCCAGGCAAACGGCGGGCACGCAAGTTCAGCATGACATAATTCTATATTTAAGATATGCACTCGTCTATCGTTTATATTCAACTGCTGAAACATATTCAAAAGAACGGTAACGAAAGAAAACTCTGAAAGCAAATCACACCACGGTGAAACAGGGATTGTTTTGCAAAATGAATATCCTCGATGTTATATGATATAATAATTTTCTGTAAAGGAGAAGGCGATCAATACATTCTCTACTTGAATTTCACCCCTTTTCTTGATTGATTACTACTAGACATTTATATCAATCTCAGGAATCCCCGTGCATCGATCATGTATTTTTATTCTTTTTCTCACGTCAAGCGTACTTGCTCAAAATAACATAAACGCGTATCAGACGCTTTCCGCTGCCCAGCCACAAATAAAAATTGATTCGCTTTTCCTGCAAGTGCAGCGCCCGGACAAGGATACACTACGGACATTTGCCTCACATTACCGAATTGCCGCCTGCACTCAGCCGGATGCGAAAGCATTTATCAACGGGAAACAAACAAAAGTATATGCAAGCGGTGCATTTGTCGAACTTTTACAGATAAATATCGATACGAATACTTTTCGTTTTACCGTAAAATCCCTTAACGGGGATTCGCTGTGGAAAGAATTTATCATCATTCGCCCGCAACCAATGAAGAACTCGCCGCATGATACGCTCGTCATTGAACAACCGATGATGGAACCATCGGCAGATATGTGGCTTACGTCGGGCGACGTCTTAGAAGTGAAGTTCAAGGGAAGTCCGGGCTGGGAAGCATCGTTTGATATTCCGAATGTCGAATCAGGCATTCCCATGCGCGAGGTTTCGCCAGATGAAGGCGGAGGATTTGCAGGCATGTATACTGGCCGTTATATAGTAAAGCCATCGGATGAGGCACGGGACGTGCAAATAAAATTTCATCTGAAGAAAAGCTTCTGGACCAGCGAAAAAGCATTATCGAAAGCAAAAATATCTTTTCTTTCAAAAGATCTGCCTCGTGTTGCAGAAATTACAGGTAAACGTCCTTATCTCAATGCCGGGCTTGGTGAAGACCGTCTCGGCGGATCGAAGCTGGGATTTCTTCAGGAAGGAATTCGGGTCGAGATCAACGGCAGGGTTGGTCCGCAGTACCGTGTGAAGCTTTCTGCATCACTGGAAGCATGGCTGCCGGAAGAATTCGTAAAACTTCTGCCGCCGGATACGCCGCTGCCGCACGCGCTTGCCGGGGCTATTGCAGCAACCAGCAACGGGCCAGAAGATATTGTCATGCTTACGCTTTCCGAAAAGCTTCCCTACAGCAGCGAACAGCTCGTGAATCCCAACGCACTTGCTGTAGATGTCTATGGCGCAACATCCAACACAAACTGGATTTCGCAGTCGCGTTTTGTAAAGGGAATTGAAAGCATCACGTGGAAGCAGGTTGCCGCTGACCAGTACCGCATGATTATCGGCCTTCTCCATCCTCAATGGGGATATGATATCGATTATGCAGGCAGTTCGCTGCGAATAAAAATCCGCCGGCCGCCTGTAATCGTTTCTCCCGACTCAGTTCTTTCTGGACTCGTCATCGCTGTCGATGCTGGACATGGCGGCGAGAACCACGGCGCCATCGGTGCAACCGGTGTATTTGAAAAAGATATGACCATCTCGATGGCGCGTTATGTTGAAACCATTCTCACTACCAAAGGTGCTCACGTTGCGCTCACACGTACTGAAAACGACGTTCCAACAATGTCCGAGCGTGTCGATAAAATTATTCATTCTAATGCACGTTTGCTGGTGAGCATTCACTGCAATTCCGCCGGTGATGCATCCGATCCGCTTGCTCTCCGCGGGGTCAGCACGTACTACCGGTCCATTGGATTCAAACCGCTTGCCGATATGATGTATGATAAAATGCTTGCAATAGGATTGAAACCATTTGGCGAGGTGGGCAGTTTTAACTTTACTCTTAATTCGCTGACACAACTGCCTAACGTGTTGGTAGAAACCGCCTTCCTTTCCAATCCGGAAGATGAAATGCTTTTATTGGATGATGGATTCAGAAAAAAAGTGGCAGAGCAAATAGTAAAGGGGTTGGAAGAATTTGTAACAACTCGGGCAGAGATGAAATAATCCAAACCCAATAAAATATTTATTCACGTATAGCCGGGGTCGGCGACCTCGGCTCTCAAAGAGTACCTTTCATATAAAAGTACACCGCGCCATAATCCCATCCTCATACGAGGAGGAGAAGTGGACAACTATTCAAAGAACTATAATCCTTCCGCACAATATATACTGAGCATTACATGAATATTCGGATTTCTTTTATATAACGAGTACAAAACTTTGTAGCTTTTCACTATTTATTTGCTCCCATTGCTCCCTCCCCTAAATTTCAGTAACTTAAATCAGCAATTATGGTACATCATTCATTTTTCCCGGACATCGATCATGCCAACTCAAACGCTATGGGGCGGAAGGTTCAAAGAACCTCTTGCTGAAATCGCACTGAAATTTTCTTCCTCTATAGAGTTCGACAAAATACTCTACGAGGAAGACATTGCCGGAAGCATTGCACACGTGGAAATGCTTGCAGCATGCAAAGTACTGACCGCAACCGAGATGCGGCGCATCCGCACGGCGCTGAAATCCATCCAGAAGGAAATTGAAACCGGAAAACTTGAATTAACTGCCGAGTACGAAGATGTGCACACGGCGGTCGAACAGCGGCTGACGCAAAAGATAGGAGCACTGGGCGGAAAACTGCATACGGCAAGAAGCCGCAACGATCAGATCGCCCTTGACGAACGGTTATTCCTGCGCAATGCAATCCGCGAGATCAGCAAACTCATCATCAATCTCCAGCGAGTACTGCTCTATAAATCAGAAAAAGTGTTCGGCGTACTGATGCCGGGGTATACGCACACGCAGCGCGCGCAGCCTATTTTGCTTTCTCATCACCTCCTGGCATATATTTCCATGCTGGAGCGCGACTTCGAGCGTCTGCAGGAATGCAGCAAACGGCTGAACAAATCGCCGCTGGGCGCCGCGGCGTTTGCCGGAACATCGTTTCCCATCGACCGTGCCATGGTGGCAAAGAAACTGCACTTCGACGGGATTGTTGAGAACAGCATTGATGCCGTGAGCGATAGAGATTACTTGATTGAATTTACCGCTGCGTGCAGTATTCTTATTATGCACTTGAGCCGGTTTGCGGAAGAACTGGTGCTGTGGACGACAAAAGAATTCGGCTTCGCTCAGATCAGCGATTCCTACACGACAGGCAGCAGCATTATGCCGCAGAAAAAAAATCCGGATATGGCAGAACTCGTGCGCGGAAAAACCGGCCGTGTGTATGGCGCGCTTGTCAGTCTTCTTACCATGATGAAAGGATTGCCTCTTGCATACAACCGCGATATGCAGGAAGATAAGAAACCTCTGTTCGATGTCATTATCACTGTGCGGCAATGTCTCTTCATCTTTGCGAATATGCTGGTGCACACAACATTCAACAAAGCGCATTTGGAAGAAGAACTCCGTACAGATTTCCTTTCAGCTACGGATATGGCAGATTATTTGGTGCGCAAAGGACTGCCGTTCCGGGAAGCGCATGAGATTACCGGCAAAGTAGTGGCATACTGCATCAGCCGGAAAATGTATTTTGGCAATCTTGATATCGAAACACTGAAAGAATTCTCCGCCAAATTTGACGGCGATGTGTTCGACTTTATTCTCCCTCAGAACAGCGTGAACCAAAAACAGTCGACAGGCAGTACAAGTCCGCATGAAGTGAAGAAACAGTTATCACACTGGACACGTGTGCTGAACAAACGAAGAGTGTAAGTTTTCAGTAATTTAATTTTAACAAGAAAGCCGTCTCAATTATCGAGACGGCTTTTTCTTTTTATTTCCGCGCAGCACCTGGATTGTCTTTTCAACTTGCGCGCGAGTGGAGCGAATAAAAAGTTGTTCCGATAAACCATGAGTCGCTGCTAAGTCAAAGAAATGTCCTTGCATGAAGATGAGAAAATAGATACTTTACTGCGAAAACGTGGTACACCGGTGGCTCCATCGCTGTTTGTTCGGACTAACACAATGAATAGGAGAGATTATTGAAACAAATTAAAAAAATCTTCATGAGACTATATTTCATGCGTAATGGGCATGATAGATAGGCTATGTCTATCTAATCACGTGTAAGGCAACCGTCGAAATATTATAAACAAGTCAAAGAGAAATATTATGTTATCTCATGTTGCAAATGCTCTATGAGGATTTTCGGTGATAACTATGTATATAGTTATTATCAAAGAAGAACGAAACCTGAGACACAAAAGCAATCTATGCAACTATTAAAAATTGGGGTTGGATTATGGGTAATAAGTCTATTACTCATGCTTTCAGAGATTCTACACCTGTACAGAATTTTTTATTCGACCTCCTCACCAGGCACTCCCGGCAAGAAGGCAGGAGGGACATCTGTGAGGCGGCGACACATTAAAATATTAAATTGAAACTTTCGATTATTAAAAATATTTCTTTTCTTATTCTTGGCCCGTACATGTTCGGATTATCGCCTGCAGACAGTTCGTATGATGAGTACGCTTTCGGCATTGGAGGCGGACAATATGCCACGTATGACTGTTCGGGACAGGCTCATCCAAATTCCATTGTTGATGCCGGAGTAAAAGTGACACACAAATTTGAGGCGCCGTTTAGAGTAGGGATGAGTATGTCTGTCTATTCATTCAATGGAGAAACGCGGGCATTACCTTATCCTGATCTCGCAGTCGATTTTAAATATTTCTCGCTTGGGACGACAGGCATCCGAATTGGATTAGAGGACGGTCCTTACGGCGAACTATCTTTTCTCGATCAGGTTCCACTTTTCACCGGCAAAGGATGTTTTCGCGCTGGGGTCGGTTTGAAAACAAGTGAGTATACACGGCTCTGGCTGGGAGTGAATACACTTCCCTATAATAAAGGTGCTTTCGCCGGACAATTTGATTTTCCAATAACGAACAATCAATTTCTTTTTGTTAATGGCCGGTATGGAGAATCGAGCGGTGTTCCTGAATATGGTTTTTCTGTTGGAACGAGAATAAGAATAAAATAAAAATCAAACAAGAGCGAGAAAATAACCCATGGATACAGCTGCACAAAAACCAAGAGTATTAATTATTGATGACAGTCCTACAATTCGACGTATTGTACAGAGTGTGTTTGAGCGTGAGGGGTTTGAGGTATCCTTTGCCAGCGAAGGCGGTGAAGGAGTCCGGCTTGCATTGATGAATCCTCCTAATATTATTATCCTTGATATTATGATGGAAGGACTTCATGGATTTGAAGTGTGCAAGATGCTTCGCGCCAATTCAAGCATGCGCCGCACTGCAATTATTATCATGTCGGGAAGATCGTACAAGCCGGACATAGATATGGCAAAGGAACTCGGTGCTGATTCATACATTGTAAAACCATTTTCATCTGAAGAGATTCTTAAAATCGCCATCGAACACATGAATGAACGAGCCAGTCGGCCATGATGAACACAATAAAAAGGGATCATACTATGATGAAACGTTTGATAAGAACAGAAAATGTTCCGATGCTCGTTCCGCGTATTATTGTCGGCCTGATTTTTCTTTCCGAAGGTATCCAAAAATATATTCTTCCTGAATTGGTGGGTACGGAAAGATTTGCTAAAATTGGTTTCACCCATCCTGAATTTTGGGCGTCGTTTACCGCGTGCTTTGAAATAACATGCGGCGTTCTTGTTTTATTTGGCCTCTTAACGCGATTGGCATCAATCCCTCTCCTGATCGTAATGGCAACTGCTTTTGTAACGACAAAATATCCTTTGGTCATCGAAAATGGACTCTGGATATTTGCACACGAATACCGCATAGACTTTGCAATGACAATGCTCTTGCTGCTGTTGATACGATACGGCGGCGGCAAATATTCTCTTGACATACTCCTTTATGACAATCCCAAAAAATAACTTCGCTGCGTCTTATTATAAGACAGCTTCTTGAGAGGAAATTGTTTGCAGGGATGAGGAAGCAAAAGAAAGCCATAAGCAGCGAATCCTTTTACATTGATTTGCCGGTCGTCGATAACTTTGCCGACATTTCGAATCCTGACATCTACACAGAAGTTCCGGATGATTGGCATGTTGCCGTTTCAGATGTAAAAGACTCGACAGGTACGATTCAACGAGGCGGCTACCGAGAAGTAAATTTGCTCGGCGCGTCTTCAATTATCGCTCTTTTAAATCTCAAGAAATCTTTTTCACTCCCCTTTATTTTTGGGGGCGATGGCGCGACCGTCTGCATTCCCGAATCGCTTCTTGCACAGGCAAAACAATCGCTTCTTGCAACAAAAGAAATGGCAAAAAATGCATATGGACTGGAGCTGCGGGTCGGCATTGTGCCTCTTCGATATATTCGGCAACAAGGGTTTGATGTGACGGTTGCACGGTGTCGTATTTCTGAAACGTTTTTTCAAGCGGTATTCTCCGGAGGCGGCTTGCAGTTTGCGGAGGAGTGTGTTAAAGATATTCTTACAGGCAACCAATTTCGTCTCGATGAGGGAGATGCGGAACCTGTTGCAGATTTTTCCGGGCTGGAATGCAGATGGAAGAGCATCCCGAGTGTTCACGGAGATGTCGTTTCCCTGATCGTTCAGGCGATCGGCACGTCCGCAAAGAAGAACAATGAAACGTACCGCGATGTGCTCGAGCAGATTGGAAAAATCTACGGGAACGATGCCATGTGTCGCCCTGTGCGGGAAGAGGACCTTTCGATGTCATTCAGCGAGAGCCAGCTTTCGGGAGAATCGAAGATCAGGTCCTATGCAAAAGGGAAGATGTATAGAATAGGGTACTGGTTTAAAATACGCTATGGAGTTCTGCTCGGCATGCTGTTGATGGGGATGAAACAGAAAACGAAGAGTACCGACTGGGGAGAGTATAAGAATCGACTCGCATCCAACACGGACTACAAAAAATTCGACGACAAGCTGCGGCAGGTTATTTCAGGCACTCCCCAACAGCGCGAATATTTACAGGCATATCTTGAGAAAAAATTCCGCAGCCGGGAATTGGTGTACGGAATGCACGTTGCAGCGAGTGCGCTTGTGACGTGCATGATTTTCAATTACCACAAAGACCATATTCATCTGGTCGATTCCGATAACGGGGGATATGCTCTTGCTGCCGCACAGTTAAAAGTACGTCTAAAAAGCCTTGGTACTAAGCGATGAGAACACTTGTTTTCTTTGTTACAATTTTAATAGGCGTTATGGGATCAGTCTCGACGTACAGTCAAAAGTATAATTGATTGATTTCTGGGCAACGTGGTGCGAACCCTGTGTAGGAGAAATGGAAGCGTTACACAAAATGTATGAAAAATTTAAGGAGAAGGGATTCGAAATATTGAGTCATTCTCTCGACATGAACCCTGCTGATATTGTCAAATTCAGAAACGCTAAATGGAAAATGCCATGGAAAAATAGTTTTATAGGAAACGAAGAAGGAAGAAAAGTTGCAGATCGATTTGAAGTTATAGGAATTCCGAGGCCAATCCTTATCAGTGCTGAAGGAAAAATATTAGAAATGGAGAACGAATGACGCAGTACAAATTTAGAAAAACATTATCAAAATATATTAAATAAGCACATCTCATAAGGTTCGATCTTATCCCGTGTTAAAGTGTAACGGGATAAGCGGAATGACGAAAGGATTCACTTCATGCCAACAGAAGAAGAATTAAAATATCCTGTCGGGAGATTTCAGGGTGTACAATCAACACCTGATCTTCGAGCTCAGTTTATTCATCAGTTCAGATTGGCACCAGGTACTTTGTATGAAGCCGTTAAGGACCTCAAAGAGAATCAACTTCTGAGCACGTATCGACCTGGCGGTTGGACTCTCGCACAAGTCGTGCACCATATAGTTGAATCGGACATTAATGCCTACCCCCGATTAAAATACGCTTTAACGCAGGATGTACCGGAAGTGATGATTGCAGAACAAGGATTGTGGGCAGAGCTTCTTGATGCAAAGTCTCCGCATATCAGTTCATCGCTGACTCTCTTCGAGGCAATCCGTCATCGATGGGCTGATGCATTCGAATCACTGCACCCCGAAGATTTTAATAGACAATGGCGGCATGCACGGTACGGTCTTTTGACAATCGATGCTTTGCTTCAGCAGTATACATGGCATGCTCAACATCATACTGCGCAAATAAGCGAGCACCGCAAGCGGATGGGATGGTAGCGGAACCATCATTTAATTTTTAATCACGGAGAGTGAAATGAAGGCGTTATTAATCATCGATATGCAGGTAGGATCTTTTAAGCCGGAAACACCGCGATTTGATGCTGAAGCTCTTGTTCAGAGAATGAATGCACTGTCAAATGATTTTCGAAATAGTGGAGATGCAGTAATTTTCATCCAGCATGACGGAACAAAGGAAAATTCTTATCTTCCTGGTACATCTGATTGGAATATTTTACGAACCCTCATAAGACATCCGGATGATATTGTCATCGCTAAAACTGCCAACGATTCATTCTATAAGACAGATTTAGAAACCGTACTGAAACATAATGATATAACTGATCTCTTCATTACTGGTTGTGCCACGGATTTTTGTGTTAATGCGACTGTGCATTCTGCTTTAATCAGGGATTATAATATCTTCGTGGTGAAAGACTGTCATACGACAGCAAATCGTACTCATTTGAGTGCTGAAAAAGTGATTCACTATCACAATTGGCTTTGGGAAAACATGACGCCGACGAATGGAAAAATAGAATTGGTTTCATCAAAGGATTTGTTAAAAAAGTAAAACGCCGCCTCATCATGCGTTCCCCGCCGTCCGTGAGGCGAGAAAAGAAATGAAGCTCTTGTTTCAATAGTTGTTCATGGTGTTTTTCTTTGATATGATTTGGAGAACAGAACTATGATTTCAAAAACAGGAAAACCTCAAACTATCACCGGATATATTAAAGCCGCTCCAAAAGAAACACGGGAGAAGTTACGCGAAATGCGAATGTGTATTCGTAAAGCTGCGCCAGGAGCGAAGGAAAGTTTGAAGTGGGGAATGCCGGCTTTTTCTTATCGAAGAATATTGGTCACCTATGCAGCGTTCAAACATCATATCGGTTTCTACCCCACACCGTCAGCAGTGAAAAAATTCGCAAAGAATCTTTCGGGCTTTAAGACGGCGAAGGGGTCAATTCAGTTTCCACTCGAGAAGCCCCTGCCTTTGTTTCTGATTCGCAAGATAACTGCGTTTCGCATTCGAGAATGTAATGAAGAAGACAGGAAGTGGAAGGATTAGTATAATATTGAAGCGCAATGAATAAACAATAGAAGGTGAAATCGCGCCCGACTTCGTCGCGGTCTCGTCTTGACACTGTCAAGACGGACACGGCGGGATTACATTATCAGGTCTTTGGCTGTCTGGTGAAGGTTTTCCTGAACCAGTTTACTTGCAATAAGAAAATACATATGAAAATTTTTCTTATCCTGTCTTTTTGTTTTATTTCTATTTCTGTTCTCTCTGCTCAAAACCCTGAGTGGATGAATTATACGAATGGACAGTCAATTCATGCAATCACTATTGTAGGAGACACTGTTTGGGTAGGAACAGATGGCGGGCTGGTAAAACTCAATAAAAAAACGGGGGAGAAAACTTTTTTTAACAAAGATAATTCGGGCTTGCCGGATAATTCTATCCTTTCAATAGCGATTGACCGGTCGGGGAAAAAGTGGATTGGGACCAGTAACGGACTTGCTCAATTTGACGGCACAACCTGGAAAGTTTATATTACTACGAATTCAGGACTGCCCGATAACGTTGTCTTTTCATTAGCGATAGACGGTTCAGGAAATAAGTGGATCGGGACGAATGGCGGACTCGCCAAATTTGACAGCACAACCTGGACGGTTTACACAACTTCAAACTCCAGTTTGCTTAGTAATGTTATTTGGTCAATAGTGATAGACGGTTCAGGGAATAAGTGGATTGGGACTGGTAACGGACTTGCTCAATATCAAGACACAACCTGGTCGATTTATACTACCTCTAATTCAGGACTGCCTCATCACGTAGTCTATTCAATAGCGATCGATGGTTCAGGAAACAAGTGGATTGGAACGAATGACGGACTCGCCAAATTTGATAACACAACCTGGACGGTTTATACTACTGCAAACTCTGGCTTGCCTCATAATGTTGATTGGTCAATCGCGGTAGATGGCTCAGGAAATAAGTGGATTGGGACGAATAGCGGACTTGCCAAATTTGATAACACAATCTGGACGGTTTATACTCCTGCAAATTCAGACTTGCCTGATAACGTTGTCTATTCAATTGCGATTGACGGTTCAGGAAATGAGTGGATCGGGACGAACGACGGACTCGTCAAATTTGATAACACAACCTGGACAGTTTATATGACTTCAAATTCGGGATTGCCTAATAATTGGGTTACTTCAATAGCGATTGATGGCTCAGGGAACAAGTGGATGGGAACAAATGGCGGGCTCGCCAAACTTAACGGCACAAGCTGGACGATCTATACGAGTTCAAATTCGGGCTTGCCTAATGACCGGGTTAGTTCAATAGCGATTGATGCTTCAGGAAACAAGTGGATGGGAACAAATGGCGGGCTCGCCAAACTTAACGGCACAAGTTGGACGATCTATTCGAGTTCAAATTCGGGCTTGCCTGATAACACTATCCATTCAATATTGATAGACGGTTCGGGAAATAAGTGGATTGGGACCAATGGCGGACTTGCTCAATATGACGGCATAACCTGGAAGGTTTTTACTACTGTAAATTCAGGCTTGCCTGATAACATTGTCTATTCAATAGCGCTCGATGGTTCAGGAAATAAATGGATCGGGACCAATGGCGGACTTGCTCAATATGACGGCACAACCTGGACGATTTATTCTAATTCAAATTCCGGCTTGTATAATAATATTGTCTTTTCAATTGTGATAGACGGTTCAGGAAATAAGTGGATCGGGACGAGTGGCGGACTTGCCAAATTTAACAGCGTAACCTGGATGTTTTATACTACGTCAAATTCGAGCTTGCCTAATAATTGGGTCACTTCCATAGTGGCTGATGGTTTGGGTAATAAATGGATTGGGACTGGCAGCGGACTTGCGCAATATCACGATACAACTTGGACGATATATACTGCTTCAAATTCTGGATTGCCAAATAACGTTGTTTATTCAATAGCGATAGACGGCGCAGGAAACAAGTGGATTGGGACGAATGGCGGCGGCTTAACGGTTTACAAAAAAGGGGGTGTGGTTTCGGTTCAAGAACCAGCAAACGAAAATTTTCCTAAAGCTTTTTCTTTATATCAGAATTATCCGAACCCATTTAATCCAACAACAACTATCGTATTTCGGATTGCTCAATTCGGATTTGTAAGATTGAATGTGTACGATATGCTTGGAAGAGAAGTGGCAACAATTGTCTCCGAGGAAATGCCGGCAGGAAGTTACTCGCGGCAATGGAATGCCGCAAAAATGCCGAGCGGAGTTTATTTGTATCATTTATTCGCCGTGCCGTCGGCACGGCGAGATATCGTCCCGAGTGATACTCGGGATAGACAAGCCGGATCGTTCACTGAAACGAAAAAAATGATTTTGCTGAGATAAAATGCAATTACACTTCACCGTGTAAACCTGGAGCAAGAATGAAAAATTCATTGATCGCATGTGTTCTTCTCTCCTGTATAGCTTTTTCTCAGCTCTCTGCAAAAACTTCCCTTTCTCCCCCATCACCTTCGTTGAAGGACTCCGCTCTGCTGTCAGAAGTAAAGAAAAGCTATACAAGACAAATCGGTGCTGCGTTTAAAATGCTGGAACATGTCATTGATAATGCCAATGATAAGACTTGGACAGCAAGAATAAACAACATGCCGTTCTGGCAAATATGTTATCATGTTCTATGGTTTACTGATTTTTATTTTCACGCCGATCAAGCAACTTTTCAACCTCAAGGTTTTGATATGGAAGGAATTCATAATTATTGGATCAAACCGGATTCTCAAATGATTGAGAATCAAAAGCGTCCAATCTCAAAAAGCAATATGAAAACCTATTGCACATATGCCAAACAAAAAGCCAATCATTTCATTGAAAGTATCGATGAGTCGTACTTTACGACACCCTCACCATTTGAGTGGCACGGTTTCCCTAAAATTGATTTAGTGGATTACAATCTTCGACATCTGCAGCACCATGTTGGACAATTGGATATTATATTAAGAAGAGAACAAAATATCGGGAATCCATGGATCATGTTTGGGGATCTAACAGAAACATCAAATCTTCCGGCAGGCACCTCGCCGTCAAAGTAAAACCATGGATAGAGGGAACATATTCCTATGAAGGCACTCAAAAAAACATTTTTCTTCATTTCTTCTCTCGCCGCCATCCTCTTCGTACAACTGGCAAACGCTCAATCCAGCGAAGCCGTTGTAGGAACTATGCGCATTC
>Ga0182021_10004527_pt1 | contig 16347 bp, 16 predicted proteins | sample 612E3MmetaG_FD_120493 | JGI IMG/M metagenome (GOLD analysis project Ga0182021, IMG submission 120493) | Permafrost microbial communities from Stordalen Mire, Sweden - 612E3M metaG (Illumina Assembly) | ecosystem: Environmental > Terrestrial > Soil > Wetlands > Permafrost | place: Sweden...
AACTTTTCAATCTGCACAACTTTAATAATATAGCAAATCAATAAAAAGAGTTTTCAAAACCATATAAGTAACCACCAAACATTGAGCACAACTTATACAAAGCGCGCTGCCTGGGCAACCTAACGGACGGGTGCTAAGCTGCCGCACACCATACTTTCAAGATGTACTAAACGAAACGAGTTCATGCTGAAAACCAAATTAATAAATACAAAAGACATAGGTACTATAAAATGAATAATAAAAACCCAAACCCACCACACGCCATGCTTAACGTACCACGCTCATCCGGTCAGCTTGAGCACCTGGTTAGGTTGCGTTTTGTCAATTTATTTTTAGCAAAAATTATTTTGGGGGCAAACACCATAACGCGAGCAACGACTAACTTCTTTTGTTGGTGGTTGCGAGCTAAACGCTTGTGTGCAAAGTGGGTGAGACCGCCATTTCATAAAAATATATTTACTGGCGGGCGAACCGACGTGCACACGTTTTAACTTAGCTACGTTTGCTAAACCTATGCGATGAAAATATTATAGCCCCTGCAATGTGCCATTTGCTCATATCAGTTTTCTTCCGATTCTTTACCATTCTGATATTCGCTAACATCGTAGTCGTCTTCATCGTAATTAAATTCAACTTTACTCTGCTTGATTATCTCTGTCAATATATCATTTAGATATTTTTGGTCGACAGCCGATTTGAATTTAAGAAGGAGTTCTGGAATGTTTATGATTTCCTCAATACAAGACATATAACGAAGGACAATCGCTTGGATGGAATACTGTTTTTCAGCTTGTTCTTGAATTCTATTTTTGATTGTTTCGATAGAATCAGAAGACTTAACAACAAAGGTAATAGGAAATTTTTCGATCTTATCTATGTCTAGAAAGTATTTCTTAACATCGATTGTCTCAGTAACCTGAAAAAATCGCCCCAATGGTTTCATAACGAAATCAATGCCACCATCATTAGCGTTGGTACGTCCAGTTTTGTATAGTTTGAGAGATTCTTCCTGAAGTTCGTCAGGATCAAAGCCCCAATAGATTTTTTGGTTGCGGTAGTAATTTTTGAGGATACTGTAACTTACAATTTCGAAAATGCGAGCATCTACCATCGGATCTAGTAAAGTTGAGATGAATTCAATAAGTTCTTTTTCCTTGAGCTTCTCGGCATCTTCGCAAAATTTGATGAAGCGATCAAACGCACTTTTCTTCGCGTCAACATAAGCATTGATTATTTGGATGACAATTTCGGATAGATCAAGTTTCTTCGTGCCAAAGCTGAGTTTTAAAAGATTTTGGTTAAACCAGTACCTGTTTGTACTTGGATCACGAAGAATGGGAATGTATTCGCAGTTAGGAAAAAATTTCTTGAACTCTTCATTCATTCTATGGTTGAGAGCATGATTTTGTAATTTCTGACCGAATGGTAGCTCCCGTTGTCTATCGAAGAGTGACGAGAACACAGCGCCACTATAATTTTTATACTTGCCCGACTTATGATAATCGTGTGCAATGTAGTCTTCAACCAAAACGTAAATAGCATATAGATTGGCAAAACTTCCCCTCGACTTGGAACCTTTGTTTGCCGACTTGGTCTTAATATTGATATATTGGATAAGCTCGCTGTTTGAAAAGATTTTCTCAGATAACTTGGGAAAGCCCTTCTCTAGGATGCTTTTGATCGTCTTTGTGAACTCGTGTTCCATTTAGCCTTCTTTTCTAGCAAAGAGAGAGTTGTTTGGTTTTCGATTATTGGTGTTTCGTATGTCCTCCGCTCTCTCCGCAGAAGTTCTCCATTTAATTTAGTTGCAATCTGCAATCGACGTAAGCCAATTTTTATATATTCTTCGTTAATCTCAATTCCGATAGATTTTCTTTTAAACTGTTTGGCAACGTAGGAAGTTGTGAAAGTACCAGAAAAAGGATCGACAACAAGATCGTTCTCATTACTGCTAGCCTTAATAATTCTTTCTAAAAGTGCAATAGGCTTTTGAGTCGGATGATTTTCGTATTCATCCATTCGATATCTTACTCGTGGAATATGCCAGACATTGCCAGGAACCTTCTTTGAGTTATAGACCGTGGGGACTTGTTTCCTATAGTCAACAAGTTTCCGAATAGCACCCGTTCTTGCTTCGACTAAAATATCAGTAGCATTGAAAGTGTAGCTATTCTCGTTCTTAACACAATGGAGTATTGGTTCATATAAGGAGCCAAAATACTTTCGAGCTTGAACACTAGAGCTATCATAATACCAGACAAGACGAGATAAAATTTTAAGCCGGTCCCGAAGAAAAATATCGAAGTATGGCATATTTTGAGTAGCTGTCATCACATACAAAGACCCTGTATTTTTTAGCTTCTTGATGCAAAGCTCAAGCCATTTGTAGCACCATTCCAGATATAAACTATCTGAATCCCAATGATCCTGAATATCAACAAATTTCTTCCCGATGTTATAAGGTGGGTCGGCAAAGATCAAATCGACTGAATTATCTTTTATAGTGTCAAGAGACTCAATAGCCTCGCCCCAAATTATTTTATGACCATTCTTCTCAAATTCCTTCATATCATTTCGCCGATGTTAGATGAATTTCATTCAAATTCGTTAATTCTATGCTGGTAATATACTATTTGGTAAATTCGAGAGCAAATGGCACTTGCTTTTATTTCAAAACGCAACCTAACGGACTGCGCATAAGTTGCGGCAACGAAAACTTCTAAATTGTACTACACCAAACAAGTTCATGCACTAAAGGTAATTAATAAATACATAAGTCATGAGGTACAAAGAACATTATAATGAAAACGTACACCTTACAAACGCAATGCGCCATGCACCTCGGCTCATCCCGTCAACTTGATGCGCGGGTTAGGTTGCCCAGTCTATTTAAAAGATTGAATAACATCATTGAGTTTGTGATAAGTGATATACTTGGTTTCATCATTCCACTTCATATATTTGCCGACAATATTACCTTTTGGAGGTTCTCCATGAATCTCACGGAAACGGATTATGAGTGCCCGTTCAACCAGTCTCCATGACTTTAACCCAGGGATAGCATTTGACGTTACAACATAAAATTTTAATTCCTTTACTCCATAATCCTCTAAGAACTTTTCGGCCTTGCTAGCAGCACTAGAAGCAATTCGACGTGCCCCCGCCCTTGTAGTACCAAAATACAAAATTTTTGAGGATCCATACTTATATCTGATACTCTTGTTAGCGCATGCGACATAAACTAATTTTTCAGCTCTAATTGCAGTACGTCCGATAATAATAGCAGGATGTTGACTGACCTTTAAACGAAGTTTCCGTGCCATATATAACCTCTCATATTGTGATGTTTGATTACTGGGCAACCTAACGATTTCTATATTACAAAAAAAATAAAAGCGGGGTATTCCCACAATGGAGATCGGTGCATAAGTTGCGTAACACTAAACTTTCAAAATGCACTGACCGAAACATAAATTTTATAAATATTTATTTTAATTTATACAAAACCAATACACGCAATGGGTAAAGCACCTACGCTCATCCGGTCAACTTGAAGCGGGTTAGGTTGCCATTTACTATTTGCTATTTCTATCGAATCGTACATTTCGATATGAATTGGGTGTTCCTTATATTTTTTTCCTTTTTGTTAAGAACATACTTATATCTTCATCGTTTTGAGCCTGAAATCTTAAAGTGTTTTTCTTAATATAATCAAGAATATAGTAGTGCCATTTCCTTCTACCACTATGCATCCATTCACCATCAATTGAAACAGATAAATTATTTTCTTTTAGTTTATAATAATACTGACATAATGATATATCATTATTTCGTGCTGTTTCGCCACTGTAGACTAGAATGATTCCCGAAGCTCCAATTCTCCGACACATACTTGATTGTTGATCATATCCAGTATTGAATAAAGATTCTTGACTAATAAATAGATAGATTGCACAATTTGCACTCTTCTCTCCTCGATACCATTCATAAGATTGAAGAAGTAAATGAAGATCTTGAGCATTACTCATTATAACCAAATTGACAATAAGAACAATAACAAAAAATACTTTTTTCATTGTTTTCTCTTAAGTTTTAAAATGATTTTTTAATGTTCTCTTAAGCTATCTTCTAATATTATACTTTCTCACAAAATAGAACAAATTCGTCTTTTAATTTTTGAAATGGCAACCTAACGGATGGGTGCTAAGCTGCCACGCTGAAAACTTTCAACATGCTGATAACGAACCAAGTTCATGTAGGTTCTTTCCAATTCCACCAGACCACTGCTCGCCATGCTTAACGTACTCACGCTCATCTGGTCAGCTTGAGCACCTGGTTAGGTTGCGTTTTATCTTTATTTCTTTTTCAGAAATGCATTTAAATAATTTTTGCATCATTTCTGAGCACAACGGAAACCGACAAGGTAGCTAGTGCTCGGGACGCCCTCGCCGTAGACGCGATCGACCACCCGACAGCCGTTCTCATCACCGTCGAACGAACCGCCACGCAGCAAACGGTATGATTGCGAAGTCGATGGACCCTTAGGATCTATTGTGCCAGATGGATACGTTGAGCTATACCAATCCCAGCACCATTCCCACACATTGCCGCTCATATCGTAGATACCAAGCTCGTTTGCGGACTTCTGGCCTGCTGAGTGGGTTCTTGATCCTGAGTTTGATAAATACCAGGCAACATTATCAACGGTGTTACTTCCACTATAGGTGTATCCCTGAGTGGAATTCCCTCCACGCGCAGCAAACTCCCACTCAGTTTCTGTCGGGAGACGGCACCCGTTAACATTCCATTTAACTGCATCGAGATTTATATTTATTTGTCCTGTGCGATAGATTGTGCTTTGGGTATTGTCTGTATAATAGACAGGCGTTAGGCCATCTTTCTCCGAACGTGCATTGCACCACTTCACTATATCATACCAATTTACATTTGTCACAGGGTTATTCGATCCAACCGGATCGTAGCCATTCTGCCCAGCTACTAGGTCGGTGTAGCCGTGCGTCAATGCCCAGTTTTTCACATCAGTCCATAGCGCGTAGGTTACTTCATACTTATCTATCTTGAAACTGGTGATTGTGACGGGTGTTGAACCGGTTGTAAAAGTGCCGCCAGCAACAGAGACCATATCCTGCGAGGTAGGAGAAGAGCTCGACCTGAATGAAATGCTCTTTACATCGGAAAGCAACAAAGAGTCTATTGTTCCATTGGTTTTATTAATTAACATCTTTGTTTGAGACAATACAGAAAAAGACACCCCCAAAAAAAGAAGAATAACAAGTGTGCGTTTCACAATAATCTCCTTTTAAGTGATTTCTATTTGAGAAGGATGAGTTTCTTGACGAGGAATGCATTATTGAAATCAATGCGACAAAAATATGTGCCGCTCGACACGTTAGCTCCTCCGTTATTGCGAGAATCCCAAACTATGTTATGTGAACCGACCTGTTGAACGAAGCTTGCCAGTGAACGAACAAGGCGACCTTGAATATCATAGATGGCAATATTGACTTCGCCAGAACGAGGAATGTCATACTGTATTGTCGTCGTCGGATTGAAAGGATTTGGAAAGTTTTGATAGAGTTTGAACGAGGAAAGAACTTTCTGCATAAGATCTTGTTCTTTTACGCTTGTCGACACGCCAGAGAATGTTATCTCACGTATGGCTGATACGGCGTACTTTATACTTGTGCCGTCCGCTTTCTCGATAAATAGGGAATCCGTCTGTGCGATGCAGACGGAAGAGACGGCGTAGAGTAGAAAAAGAATGTATTTTTTCATCTTGCCTCCAGTGTTAGTCTTGGATCACGTTGTTGTGCCAAAACAATGATGCTAAATGTCATATAATTGTGAATAGCATGTTTACAGCATTCTTTGTATCATAAAAGCACAGGTAACATCCGCTTCGTTTGTCGCAATCTTTTATTTTATTCTTTCATTGACTTATTAAAAATAAGGTAATAGAGCAAAACATTAGTCTTGGACACAACGAAAACCGAAGATGAGGCCGATGATGGCGCCTCCGCTGCGATCGTACGGGTAGTCGTCGATACGGAGATCCACTTGGCAATCATAATCACTGTTGTGGATAGATGAACCACCACGCGCCAACCGGTATGTTTGAGTTGTCGATGGACCCTTAGGATCTGATGTACCACCAGAAGGATATGAGGCACTGTTATCATACCAATCCCAACACCATTCCCATACATTGCCGCTCATATCGTAAATACCAAGTTCATTTGGAGATTTTGTCCCGACAGTATGAGTAGTGTTACCAGAATTTGAAGAATACCATGCTACACTGTCTATCGTGTTGCTGCCGCTGTATGTATATCCGTGGGTTAGATTCCCTCCGCGAGCAGCGAACTCCCACTCGCATTCCGTTGGTAATCGATAACCATTGGCTGTCCATACTACCGCATCGATATTTATGTCTATTTGTCCTGTACGATAAATCGTACTTTGTGTATTGTCTGTATAATAGACAGGTGTTAATCCATCTTTTTCTGAGCGTGCATTACTCCACTTTACAATGTCATACCAATCCACTTCTGTGACGGGATTGTTTAAACCATCTGGATTATATCCATTTCTTCCTATTGGAAGATCGGTATATCCTTGTGTCAATGCCCACGTTCTTACCTCGGTCCAAAGTTCGTACGTTACTTCATACTTATCTATCTTGAAACCACTGATAGTGACTGAAGTTGAACCGGTTGTGAATGTACCGCCGGCAACAGAGACCATATCCTGCGAGGTAGGAGAAGAACTCGACCTGAATGAAATGCTCTTCACATCGGAAAGCAGCAAAGAGTCTGTTGTTCCATTGGTTTTATTAATTAACATCTTTGTCTGAGACAATACAGAAAAAGACATCCCAAAAAAGAGAAGAATAACAAGTGTATGTCTCATAATAATTTCCTTTCATTGTCCTACTAAAAGTTTAACACTCCTGCTTCGCATATAGTGAATTCGCTGGGTAAAAAGAGCTAATACATTATTTCTGGACGCAACGGAAACCAACATAATTGGCGTGCCCGTACGGGAGCGCCCATTCACGGTAGTCCACCTGACACATTTCATCGTAGAACGAACCGTCACGATGATCACGGTATTTTTGAGTTGTCGATGGACCTTTAGGATCTAATGTACCACCTGAGGGATATGCTGAGTCTGACCAATCCCAACACAATTCCATAACATTGCCGCTCATATCGTAAATACCAAGCTCATTTGCAGATTTTGTTCCGACGGTGTGTGTCGTAGATCCAGAATTGTGGGAATACCATGCCACATTGTCTATCGTATCATTGCCGCTATATATATATCCATGGGTTAGGTTTCCTCCGCGAGCGGCAAACTCCCACTCGCATTCCGTCGGCAATCGATATCCGTCAGCGTTCCATTTTACAGCATCGATATTTAAATCTATTTGTCCAGTGCGATAAATCGTACTTTGTGTGTTGTCAGTGCAGTAGACGGGAATTAATCCTTCTTTTTCTGATCGTGCATTACACCACTTTACAACATCATACCAATTCACTTCTGTCACCGGATTATTAGTGCCACTTGGATTGTAGCCATTCTGGCCTGCAATCAAATCGGTATAACCATGCGTTAATGCCCACGTTCTCACTTCAGTCCAAAGTTCGTATGTTACTTCGTACTTATCTATTTTGAAACTGCTGATCGTGACGGGAGTTGAACCTGCCGTAAAAGTACCACCTGCGACTTGAACTAGGTTTTGCGGATTTGTTATTATTCTTTCTTTGACTTTAATTGTTATGACTATCGATTGCCCTATATTTCCAGAGCCATCAAATGCTTTTGCCATAATGGTATGGTCACCGCTTTTTCCTTGAGTATTCCACTTTGATTCATATGGTGCTGTCTTGACCGTATCTACTATCAACCCATCGATGTAGAATGCGACCTTGGATATACTTTTATTATCATTTGCATCCGCAATGATTGTATAAATAGTATCAACCTTTAATTCGGAACCTGTTGCTGGGTACATGATTACCACTGTGGGTTTTTCAGTATCCGTTTGAACAGACTCTGTTGTATTGTCTTTACAGGATTGAAGGAAAAGAATAAAGAATAGTAGAGAAATAAAGTGAAGTAAGCGATGTGGTTTCATAGAATAATCACCTTTAATACAGTTTTAGAGTTGGTAAATAAGTTTTATAAAACATCAATTGATTTATTCCCAAAACGCAACCTAACGGATGGCGGCTAAGCTGCCGCACTGATAACTTTCAAATTGTACCAAACGAAACAAGTTCACGCTGAAAACCAATTTGATTAATCCCCAACCAACGAGGTACTGAAAAGGTAATAATAAAAACCTAAACCCACCACCAGCCATGCTTAATGTACCAACGCTCATCCGGTCAGCTTGAGCCGCTGGTTATACCGCTTGCGCATGTTTTGAAATATTATGGAGTTGCTCTAACTTGAGCCTTCGCAAGAAAGCTCAAAACAACATCAACGAAAGCACAGAACTTCAGAGCATCCTCGCGTGTCGCATTATCATCTATGTCATGATGAGCTCGATTTCTAAAAGCGAGAACAATACCTTTGCAAATGCTATGGAAACCTGCCTGTTCGCTTGGCTCAGAACTCATTATTAATATAGCTTTGGCAGGGTCGGGATTTATCGCAAGGTTGACTAATTGTTCAGGATTTCTTCCTTTCATTTTAGAAAGACGCTTAATTCTAGTTTCAAGAACCGTAGTTGCTTCTCTGAAGGCGCGATCAAGGTGCTGTTTTTTCTTGATCAAATCGCTACACCTACTTTTAAGTTCAGGGTCAGTAAGAAGATAGTCGACTGCGAGCGAGATGGGATCGATTGCCTTTGCGCGAGGATGATTTTTGTATTTATTACCTTTGGTTCGTTCGCTCTTCTCTTTTACAAACGTGGTTGGTAATGCACTTTGTACCTGCTCTTGAACATGTGGGGGCAAACTGCGAAGTGCGACACCTGTTCCGATTCCAAGTTCCTTTGCCCATAATATTTGCGCAGCAGGAGAGGCTATGCTAAAACGAGTTGCTCGTTTGCTTATTTGTTCCTGAACATATTTTTTCTTCTTGCCAATTTTTTCGGCTATTTTACTGAGAAGAATCGTATCAATGTGAAGAGCGACCATATAATGATCCTCGTTAATTCTGCAACTCGGCTTTAATATGTCTCCAAGTACTACTTACGCGTGCATCTGCAACGCCCACGATTTTCCTCGCCTCACTTTTTTTAATCCCTGCCATAGCGCATTGAATTATCAATATATCTTGTAAAAGTGTTTGTATCTCTCCAAGCTGTTTGGCAACAGGGTCTGTAAGTTTTGCTTTGCGTGGCATTTGATTAACTCCCTTTCTATTTTTTCTTCTTAGTATCTATTTGTTTGAGAATCTTTGTAACTCTATTCATATCACAACCAGCTACACTGCGGATATTCTGTCGAGGAATACCTGCCAAACCCAATTGCACAATAATTAGCGTCCTTATGAGTTCTGTGCTTTCGTCTATCGATTTTGTTTTACCTTTTGGCATACAGTTCTCCTTGAAATAGATAAGAATATTTTTCTAAATGAGCACCGTTGTTTTGATGTCATTGGGATGCTTCAGTTTTTAATCTATCAAACAATTCTCTTTGTTCAGTGTAGAGACTTGTGATTTCCATTTGGCTGGGAGCATACAATCCATATCTTGGTTGGAATTCTTCCCAAGTATGATTTGGAGTGAGAACATAAATACCAAGCTCCCTGTGCAATTCGTATCCGTGACTAAGTATATCATTGTCCATTGTAATAAAGACGGAACTCGACAATGACCCACTGGCAACTGTGTGGAAGAACACTTGACTCACATCTGAACGATGATTAAAGGTCAAGTGAGCATCATCAACGGTTGGAAATAGAATACCACGGATGCCAAGCCAGAGAGTGTTGGAATCCTGCTCGTTAAGAGATAAGGTCGTTCCCGCAGGTCTACTCTTAAACAATTGACTTTTCTGGAACCGAGTGTATGCGATATGACCGTGGTAGGCTGTAGGAGCACCTCGCATAATTTCCTCAGGAGTTTCTGGTGTAACACACAATTCGATATTATTGGCCTTGAAGTAGTTCCACTCCAAATTGATCAGATTGTTCATCGGAGGAATCCACCTTGATGGGTCACTCAGAGGAATTTGATTAACGTCCAGAGTGAAAACGGGAACATTGTAATTGATCTTGTCTCGTTCAAGTATCGGAAGTATCATAAAATTCTTCCAGGAACAATTTCTTTAATAGCGCAAGCGGTATAACGGATGGCGGCTAAGCTGCCGCACTGACCTGCCTGCCGGCAGGCAGGTAACTTTCAAAATACACTAAACGAAACAAGTTCATGCTGATAAGTTTATTATTAAGAACCAAAACCTCTACGCGCAATGCTAATTGCACTCACGCTCATCCGGTCAGCTTGAGCCGCTGGTTATACCGCTTGCGCTTGTCATGCGAACTTTGGTGCAGATATTTTTACAATATTTGTCTGAATTGTTTTCAGAATATCTAGTGTCTGATTTTGAACTGATGGATAATTGGCTTGGATTTTATCCTGATCCATTTGAAGTACTCTTCGGGCATGTGTCAATTTTCCATTAAGCAAAAAAGTGATTTCAGGACGGCTTAGGTATTGAATTGCTCGAGTATGATTCTCCGGGTAATTGCCTGAATGAAGCCATACGAGATTCCTTAGAGTCAAAGATATTATTCTTCTTGGATCGACGAGTGTATCCTGATTTTTACTAAGGCGGCTAATGAATTCCACTAATCCTTTTCTGCTATCAAGAAAGACCCTGTGTCTCTGTTCGCCAGTAAGATTTCTGGACGGCATCGGGAGAATGTCAGAGAGATTGGTACCGTCACTGAGATATAAACTGTGATAATAAAAGAAAACGGAAATGCCAAGTAATAAATGATCTGTGTAAAAGTTGTTGCCACGTTCAAAAATCTCAATGTCAACAGTAGGTTTGGCTCTATGTCTAAACTGATAGAATTGAGTGTCATCATCACCCCAGACAACACTATAATCCGTTAGTAAATGGTTCTGAATCCTGTCTTTTAATGGATTAATATTGTCTCTGCTTGGAACGATCAAGACAATATCCGTGTCTGAATCAAAGGGTTCCTTGTGATCGGAACTATAAATACCAGAGATTATTTTTGCCTGACTGCCAAAAATTCCAATGTGAAGTATTTGACGTGTTTCAAAAGCAAGATTTTGAAGTTGAGTAATGGCTGAATCAGCAAATTCCTGTTGGTACTTGATACGTTCAAGACCATGAAGTTCGTCTATTGAATGAACTCCTATTATATTGTCGTGTGATATCAAAGCATCATAGTAAGGTTTGATCATGCAGTATACTTTTCTGCTTTGACTAAAGAAGCCTATGCTTGTGAAATGACGTGGGTCTTCTCTGTAAAGTCGATCAAAGCCAATATAAACATAATATGATGTTCCTTGGTGGAATAAAATTAGATTGATTCTAGGAATAAATCGCTCAATGAGTGGAGACAAGAACAGGCTAAATTTTTTAAAAACGTAGAGTGTAACGTTGACGTTCGCTGCGCCACTAATCGACTCAAAAAAAGCATTGAGCCATTTATGCTCTTTATGTATGTCGTCAACGAGCAATAGGCGCTTGAAAACTAATGTGTCTTTGGGTGTGGAATTTCTGAAATGTTTTATTGCCCAATCTGATTCTACTGAAAGATCCTTGTGGAGAATACTTGTCGTCAATAGTTCTCCTCCATCTCTTGCAGCGGTCTTAATAATTTCTTCAAGTGGGTTCTTTTGATCTTCGGAGGAAAGTCTTAATGGCTTGATGCGCCACTCATAATAAGTCTGGATAGCAAAAGGAATGTACTTCAACGCAACTACAAATAGAAGGACTACGATGCCAGCAATAATGAGAATATTGGCAAATATAAGATCATCTTTAAAAATGATACCAAGTCCCATTAATACAAGCGATATTGAAAAAAACACATATTCGGTTATTTTCTTCATAGCATTTCCTTGTATCTATGATAACGCCAAAGTTTTATATAACGTGTGCACAAACCACGCCGTTGAGCGAGCCGCTTTTCAATGACTCGTTTCCTGCGGCGAGCGAAATGGAACGAGCACTACAATTAACTACAATAAAGCGAGTGTCGTGGTTTGAGTTGTTATATGCAGACGGCTTCATGTGCTCAAGAATTCGATGTCAAAGATTTAATGTCTGAATCGGGTAATCTTTTATTGCTACGCCTAGTGCATGCCGTTATCAATCGATGAAGTGCAAGTGGATTAGCGCCTATTGCTGCCTCTTTTGAAAGCTCAGTGAGGACAGCAAATTTCTTCCGATGACGACGATGTTCCAGCCAATCCATAAGATTTTTTCCAGACACTTTGACAGAAGGCAATCCGAAAACAAAGGTCAAATCGATTGCATCACGTAGCTTCGAGGCTTTCTCTATCCCTAGTTCCTTTCGCAGTACTGAACCGACTTCTGCAAGTTTTTGTTCGGCTTCCCAACGATCTGTTGGATTATCGGAATAAAAATCGAGGGCTACATCAGAAATCCATTGCCGAATAGGTTCACACTTTTCCCGAACAGCGCAGGTTTCTTTAATAAACCCCCCTGTCTCACCTTTGGAGCGATCTACCAAAGGTCCAAGCAGAGCAGGGAGAATAATGGGTTGTTCAAATCTTTGACGAAACACTTTGTTCACTTCTGACATTAATTGTCCAAGTATATGTCGGTTTGCCGCACGAAGGAGTGTGGCCCGAGCAACCGCTGGTGCATAGATGCAATCATTCTGCTTGGCAAGTGTATCATTTAGGTAGAGTCTTAGAAATGCACCTAGTTGGCGTGAATGCTCAGGTGTCCAGCGTGTAGTAGACCGTACCATCTTCTGGATTTCTCCTAATAATTGTGTTGAGTGAGAAACCATGTAATGAGTGGCACCAGGAGCATTTGAACTGAAGGCTCTTTGAGTCATTTCGTCCATCTTAGCCGATGATCTAGTATTTACGATAAAATCGTGGAATGAGTCGTTGATATTTCTCTCAGATGAAGAGAGGTCGGGTTCAAGCGCGGAGATGAAGGAAGCATCGGTGTTGAATGCGATGGTGATATCTTTCGCTACTTCATTTGCCGCTACGGTGCAAGAATTGCGAAACGAGTCAACATCCACTGAAGTAATCGTAAATACTGTTTTGTTGAGACCAAGGTCAATGAGTTTGCTACGCAGTTCAGAGGTTCTTTCAGCAACACTGCTTGATTCAAAACCATTGATTACTATTTGGTCTGCAAATATTATTTCGAGCGCAAGTTGGAATAATCCTCTTATGTCAATAGCGTCGCGCGCGTTTTCGTCCAAACAGTGTGCGGCTGAGTGAAGGCTAGTGTTATCAATCCATAATTTCATGTTTTTCGTTACCCATTTATAGGAATGGTGATCAGTGAATAAAAGTAAGCCGCTTGCGCATGTTTTTCCCTCTTTATGTGCTGTTTTAAATTCCCGATTTTCGTCTATTGTCATCCTTGCATAGCATTTGGCAATTTTTTGAAATTGTTTTCCCACCTTTGTGCCACGGCGTAATATGGTCTGCTTCCATTTCTTCTATCTCCCATTTCTTTTTGCAAACAGGGCAGACACCTTTTTGTCTTTCATATGCTTCTCTTTTTTGCTTATCGGTAAATGTACGAATGTTTAAGAACTTTTCTTTTCCTGTAAGGACATAAGAGTAAATCCCCTTTTTATTGGTCACATCTTCATCTTCCATTAATTTCGCTATTTCCTTCTCCAACTTTTTTGAATCAAGTTTCTTGTCCTTGAATTCGGCGTATAGAAGCCCAAATGGAGCGCCTTTCATTTCTTTCCGATAGTTTGTAAAGACCACCTTCACCCAGTCAATCACTTCTTGAAAGTAATTCCACAAAACCTTTGCATTTTTGTCATGCTGATGCTTTGACATGTAGTCTTCTATGTTTCCTTCTGAAATCCAGTCGATAGCTGTTTCCAAATATTCCTGACGAATAGCTGAACCGCCGAGATAATCACTTCCAACCTGATAAGCAACACAACTATTCTTACTGAAATATCGTTTGGCATCAGAAACAAATGAACCTGCATAAACAGCATTTCGTAATTCCTGATCGGTAAGTTTTTCTCCGGCAATATTTATTATCCTAAACCAATCCAATCTTTCACTTTCTGTTCCTGAACACAAATAAATCATTAAATGATAGTTTAATATTTGCTCTTGCTTATCTTTTGGGAGATTGTGAAAAGCAAGTCCGTTTATGGAATAATCGCCTTTTACATATTGGCAAACCGATATTGTGCGTTGTTGCCCGTCTATAATCTCATAATTTCCGTCTTTTCTAACCGACCAATACATCGTATTGAGAGGGAATTTTTTTGTAATAGTATCAATAACAGCATCTCGCTGTTTATCCTTGTAAATAAATTCCCGTTGGTAGGGTGGGCGAATATCAAGTTTTCCACCGTAACCAACAACGCCCTCTTCTGCATTGTCCTTGTAACTGTTTGCTAATTCACGGACGGTAATTTCTTTGAGTTCTATTTTCATAAGTCAATTCACTATTTTTTTGTTTTTTATCAGTATCCGAGCATATAATCTTTTGCCGTTAATGTAGCCCCTATCAATTTTACCATTCCAGTTCGATTTTACTAATTCAGGTAAAAGCCCTTGCCTGATTTCATAATCAAATCCAATAATTTCAAACTGTGCGGGGTTATATTTATCCAAAAAAGTAATGGGCACACCCATTACTCCTTCATAATCCATAGGAATATCAGCAAACCTTGAAACTTCTATCGCCTTGTAATTGTCGTATTTCATATAATCGGTTTTTTTGTAATTTTTATAAAGTATCATATCCTCATGGCGTTTTGCTATGTCAAGATTTGTATACCAACATGCATTCCCTAAACTGCGCCAGTTTGTGCCATTTTCATCTCTCCAACTTCTAAATTCTCTGTGTTCATAATGGTCAGGAACAATAAAGTTTACAGGATGCATATAACCTAACCAAACTTTATTTTCTTTAAACAAGCTAAATATTTCTTTGTAAGAAATAGCATTTTGATTCCCAATTATTAAAAACTTTTTATCGTATTCAATTAATTGTGCAACATATTCTCTGAATAAAGAAAAGGGCGGATTGGTTACTACAATATCTGCTTGTTTCAAAAGTTCAATGCATTCCTTGCTACGGAAATCACCATCGCCGTTCAAGTGTTTAATACCGATTTCTTCTGGATCAGGGATTTTATTCTCATTTTTGTCCCCCATGTATTCCAGATAAATTGCTTTTTCAGATTTGTTCTCGCTGAACAAATCTGCATTCTGATTTTTGTAACAGGTGGCAATTAATTTTTTCAGTTTTAGCTGCTCAAAACTATAGGAAAAATAATGGAAGAAATTACTTACGCGGGGGTCATCACAATTACACAAAACTACCTTACCCTTAAAATGTTCTTTATAATGTTTAAGTTCTTTTTCGATATCAGAGAGTTGAGTATAGAACTCATCTTGTTTTAATGTCTTTGCAGATTGTAAATGTCTATTTGCAACTCTATTTTTCATCTATTTGTATCTCAAGTCGTTTGTTTTTGTCCGCAACCGTTGAGTGATTCAGTATTACTAATAAATGGCACATAACTTCTTTTATAGCGCAAGCGGTATAACGGACCGGCACTAAGCTGCGGCGTTGAAAACTTTCAACATGCAACCAACGAAACAAGTCCCACAACGAAAGTTTTATCTTTTGCACCCGACCGTTACTCGCCATGTTAATTGCAACCAGCTGGCAACCGTCAGCTTGAGTGCCTGGTTAGGCTGAAATTACAATTGGTGAACTACTATTAAATTAAGATACAAAACTCTGCAATAACTTTACCAACTTTAATTATTCTGACACGCGCGGTGCGCTGATAGAAATTTTGCTCCCAACGCTCAAAGAACGACTGCCTCTTAAATTAACCTCGCCCGCAATATAATATCTTAGATAAATGCGAAAACTATCTTAATTGCACGACACTTTAACTGACAACTAAACTCTCGAAGAAACGACTGCAACTTTAGTTGACAAAACTATCAAATTGTTACTTGCAATGAAAACACTCTTTTGCGCACCGCACGTGCAGCCTAACGGACCGGCGCTAAGCTGCGGCGCTAATAATTTTCAATATGCACCCAGCGAAGTGAGTTCATGCTGAAAAAGAAATTATTAAGACTAAAACCTATGCTCGCCATGCGTAACGTACACA
>Ga0182021_10004528_pt1 | contig 16347 bp, 17 predicted proteins | sample 612E3MmetaG_FD_120493 | JGI IMG/M metagenome (GOLD analysis project Ga0182021, IMG submission 120493) | Permafrost microbial communities from Stordalen Mire, Sweden - 612E3M metaG (Illumina Assembly) | ecosystem: Environmental > Terrestrial > Soil > Wetlands > Permafrost | place: Sweden...
CGAAGGAGTCTCCCAGAATTCAGGCTGCCGGATTTGAGGTAGAGAATGACATTGTTCGCGCGCTCCCTCTAGTCAACGCAGACGCCTCCGCCCTGTCGCAATGTGTCCAGGACCTTATCGCCAACGCTTTGAAATACTCAGGAGACCGCCGCTGGCTGGCGATCAGAACGGGAACCGCCGAGGGCAAGAACGGGCTGGAGGTGATCATCACGGTCGAGGACAAGGGCATCGGTATCGATCCATCCGATGTTCCGCACATCTTTGAGCCGTTTTATCGCGGACAGGAGGCGCTCGCCTCGCAGATCCACGGCACCGGGCTCGGCCTCTGCATGGTCCGGAAGAGCGCGACCGACATGGGAGGGGACGTTACCGTCAAGAGCGCTCCCGGGAAGGGCAGCATCTTCACGATCCATTTGCCCGCAATGCCGCCGGATGCCGCCGTTGCAATGGCCGGCGCGAAGCCGTCCTGAGTTTCACACATCAAGGATTTGCTGATGGAGCAGAAAATCCTGCTGGTCGAGGACGAACCTGGTTTGCGCCTTACCCTCAGCGACCGCCTGCATAAGGAGGGTTACAAGATCGATACCGCCCCGGACGGCGAAGCCGGATTCAAGCTGGCGGCATCTGGAAATTTCGATCTTATAATTCTCGACCTTATGTTGCCCAAGAAAAACGGATTCGATGTCTGCCGCGACCTTCGGCAAATGGGGAGAGTGACCCCGATCTTGATGCTGACCGCGCGCGATCAAGTCGTCGACAAAGTGGTGGGGCTGAAAATCGGCGCCGATGACTATGTGACCAAACCCTTCGAGATGGCGGAACTGCTCGCACGCGTGGAGGCGCTGCTGCGACGAGCGGCGAGACCGGTCTTTGAATCGGACACGGTTTACCATTTCGGCTCCATCCGCATCGATTTTCGCAAAACCGAAGTCCTCCGCAACGGCAAAGTGCTGGCACTTTCCGCCATGGAGTTTCAGCTGCTCCGCTTCTTCATCGAAAATCGAGGCGTCACCCTTTCACGCGATAAACTCCTGCAGGAGGTGTGGGGCTACGGTTCCACGCCCTTTACTCGCACCGTGGATGTTCACATTGCCTGGCTTCGACAGAAGATTGAGGATGATCCCAAGCAACCGCAGTGGATCCTGACGGTCCACAAACTCGGCTACCGATTCGCTGGTTGAAATCGGTGTCAGGCAACTATCTCACCAATTTGGGTTGTTAAGCCCGTGTAAAGAGGTTTTTACCGCGATTTAAACTCCTCCAGCCCCGCAATGCCGTAATGTTTAGTAAGGTTCATTGAATTCAAAGAGTGCAGTGAATGACCTCTCTAGAATGGACCGGGAAAGGCATCGGGTGTGGGGATGGAAGCTACAAAATTGACGGATCGCGAGCTTATTGAAAGAACCTTAAAGGGAGACGAACTGGCATTCGCGGAGCTTGTCGGACGATATCAAACCGTGGTGTGGCGCACGGTGCGCCGCCGGCTCAACGATCATTCCGAGTGCGAAGATGCCATGCAGGAGATCTTCATGCGCGTCTACGCTTCTCTTCGCAAATTTGACTCCAGTCGCCCCTTTGACCGGTGGGTAATGCGCATTACCACGAATTATTGCATAGATGTCTTGCGCCGCCGCTCGCACCAGCCCTGGGTTTGCACGGAATACAAGGACACACTTTCCAATTGCGTGTGGGACCACAGGCCCGAGCACTCCTCTTTGAATCCCTCGGAACTGCAAGGAGTGGCCCAGTCGCTGTTAGCAGCGATCAAACCTACAAATCGAAATGCCTTCGTGTTACGGGAACTCGAGGGGCTCGAATACTCCGATGTCGGAAAGGCGCTGCGGATTTCTCCGCTAGCTGCCAGAGTCCGGGTCTCGCGGGCGCGCAAGGAAATGCATCATGAGCTGCGCCATTACTTTCAACCTGGGCTTGCTTCCATGCATAGACCCGCGCTGGCGGTTGCTTAAGCTTGCCCCTTCCCTTGTGCCTGTTTCCCTGTGAATCGCGGGGTGGGTCAAAGGTGTCGCCCCCGAACCGGAGGCGTACCCAGCAGCACATCAACATGGCGGTTTGCGGCCGTGCCCCTTCTGTCATGGCTCGTGGTCGTGATCGTGACCGTAGTCTTGATCGGTTTTTTTCTGATGTGAATACACAACCGACCACGATTACGATCACGGCCACGATCACGACTTTTGTGGTATCAGTTATTTTCAAAGCAGAGGTTTGAGGCGGGTATAGCCGGCCCGGCTCACAGGCAGCTCAGTTCCGTCCGCCAGGATTGCTACCCGGCTGTGTTTTGCCCGTAGTTCCAACCGGGCGAGACGCTCTACATTCACGATATAGGATCGATGAACGCGGATGAACCGCGCCGGGTCCAGAAGCCTCTCGAGTTCATTCAGCCGCTGTTGCTTGAGGTAGTTTTTGCCGCCGCATCTGAAGCTGACGTAATCATCCTGAGCCTCGACATAGTCGATATTTGCGGCCGGCAGCACATGCACTCTGGTTCCCATGCGGATGAGAATCCTCTCGAGCGGTTTGTTGCGCTCTCGAGAGAAGGCGACCAAATTGTCGAGTGCGGCTTCGTCTCCTGCGCCAATGCGCTTGCGCGCCCGTGCGAGCGCATCCGCGAGACGCTCGGGGCTGAAGGGCTTCAACAGATAGTCGACCGCATGCACATCGAAGGCGCGCAGAGCGAATTCGTCGTACGCTGTCACGAAGATCACTGCCATTTGGCGGCCGATCAGGTCGAGCACTTCGAAACCATCGAGCTTGGGCATCTGAATATCCAGAAACAGCAGATCCGGCCCAAGCTCCGCCACGCTTTTCACCGCTTCAAACCCATTGGCGCACTCTCCCAGGATTTCAACGTCTTCATGCGCAGAGAGCTGCTGCCTGAGAATACTGCGCGCCGGCTCTTCGTCATCCACGAGAAGCACGCCGATCTTTCCCTGCGATGGAGTCTCATGGTTCGGATGGTTCATCATTGCCTGTCCTTGCTCCTGTGGCTTGAAGAGCCGGCGACGCTGATTCCATGCTGACGGCGGGCATCCTGATTTCGACGCGAAACACGCCGTCATCCTTCATAATGTCCAACCTGGACTCATTTCCGTAAAGCATGTTCAGGCGGGCCCGGACATTGGCCAGCCCTATCCCGCCGGGGCGGGACTTCCGGCTGCCGGGCTCAAAGGGATTCGAAACACTGATGAGCAGTTCCCTTCCGCGGCGCCGCGCGATTACCGATATTTCTCCTCCTTGAATAAGCTGTGCAATCCCGTGATTGATCGCGTTTTCCACTAAAGGCTGGAGCAGCAGCGGCGGCACCAGGCAAGCTCCGCACTCATCGTCGATGCCGATCTTTGCGGTCAATCGCGATCCAAAGCGGATGCGCTCGATGTCCAGGTAGCATCTCAGGAGTGCGAGTTCCTCCTCGAGTGGGATGAACTCCACGGATGCGGTGTTCAGGCTCTTCCTGAGGAAATCCGATAGAAGGAGGCAGAGTCGCTGTGCTTCCCGCGTATCGGAACCGATCAGTGCCATAACCGAGTTCAGACTGTTAAAGAGGAAATGAGGGTCGAGCTGCGCTTTCAACGCGCGCAGCTCCGCTTCCTTGGCAAGGACTTTCAATTGCAGAGTCTGCTGTTCTGCCTCCCGTGAGTTTTCTGCAGCAATCAGCAGATAGCTTGCCGCGGCAGTCAACAAGAATAATGTTGCACCGGCCGCAAAGAGGAGTGGATAGGAACTGTGGAAGAGAACCTGGGCTCCTGCGAAGGCCGGGTTTTGCGAAAGAATCGCCGCCCATTGGCCGCCAACCAGCAGCCAGAGGCCCGCCGATGTGGCCGCGGCAAGACCCAGGACGGCGGCCGCGTTGAGCAGGCCGTTCGCCTGCAGGGGGAAACTGCGGCACAGATACCAGGACGGCAGGCATTGAAAGGCGTACACCGCGGAGAGTGGCAGGGCAAGAGCAAGCGCCTCCTGCCAGGGCGCGCGGCCGCCAAGAGCCATTAGCACAGCCAGCAGAACAGCTACAGGAAGCCATGCTGCCAAGTAAAATCCAAGCCTTTTTCTCTCTGCAAGTATCGGATGCATATCTCAGTTCTTTACTTCGATCCCGCCCATGAATGCGAGCCCTTTGAGAACCAGCGTTTTCCCGCTTCCTTCTCGTGGCTCCCGGGTTTTGTCGTCAAATCCGCCCATCAAAGGAAGAATGTCCGACCTGACACGCCAATCCTCGGGGACCCTGAGCTCGATCCCACCCATGAAGGCGAGCATGTGCATCACTGCTCCATCCTCGCTGATGGACGCCTGTCGAAGATCGATCTCGCAACCTCCCATGATAGCCGTCAGGTCGCCGCCGCGGAAGGACTGGTTGTCGCATTTTCTGACTACTCCGCTCATGAAGGCAAAGCCGTTGACATCTCTGGATGAGATTGCCGAGACACCATGCTCCCTGTCCACCGCTCGCCACACGATACTGCCCCCAACCGCCACCAGGATTAGCGGCCAAAGATCCCAGACGTAAAATCGGAAAAGATTTAAATTGTCGAAGAGCAGAAGAGAACCGATTCCGGCGATGATCACGCCGGTAACAATTCCGCTCGTGCAACAGGTGCCGATGATCTGGCTGACCCCCACGATAATCAGGATTGCGGGCCAGTACCGCCAGATATCGCCAATATGCACCATATGCAGGTTATCCAGCGTGAGCAGAATGCCGAAGCCGATGGCGCAGAGTCCGAAAATCAGATGCGAGCTCAGCCTCGTGTGGGTGTTATCTGTCATAGCAGCCTCCCTTTTAATTCGCACTTTCGTGCTTTCGCCTCACAATACGTGTCCTTGACTCCTGCTGCATGCGATTTTCGGTCAGTGGCGGCAAAACATCGGTAAGTGACTCTTCAGGCCCGGAGTGTGGTTCAGGCAGTAAGAGTCACAGAGATTGCATGCGAGGGGATTTTGTGGCATTCCTCAGCTTTGCACCGCGGAGTGGTGCGAGATGATAGCCGGGGGTAAGCGCGCAGCGCGCCACCCCCGGAAACTGGTAGTGAGTAGTACGCACCCTGGAGGGGTGCGAGGATGTGCACTGCGTTTCTCGCACCCCTCCAGGGCGCGATCCATTTTCCCCGGTTAACCGGGGGCTTCGCGTCGCTGGAGAACGCTCCGCTAGCCCCCGGCTATTTTCCTTCGCGCCGGAGGCGCGAATCTCATCTTGATGGCGGGAGGCTCATGAAAATGCCTGTGGGGGGCCGGCATCGGCGCGATATGTCCACACAATGGCATTCGCACTGCCTGAATCACAGAGCCCCCGGGTTTGATCCTGTCGTATATTAGGAATACTGTTATATACTCGTGCAGGAGGTTGCGGTCCGTGAAATGCCCTGTATGCCGTGAGCTGATGATTGTGGTCGAGCACGCGGATATCGAGTTGGATTACTGCGTGCATTGCAAAGGCGTCTGGTTCGATGCAACTGAATTGGATTTGCTGCTGCGGTCGCTTGACCTGGCCGAAGGCCATGACTTGGCTTCCCTGATGAAACTGCCGAAACGGCCGCCCGCCGAGGCTCCCCGCAGGTGCCCCAGATGCCGGAAAAAGATGCATAAGATGATGATCGGCCGGGAACCAGAGGTGATGATCGACAGCTGCGTCCGGGGACACGGCTTGTGGTTTGACGGAGGCGAGGTCGAGCAGGTCATCCAGCAATTGTTGGACGAACCGGGAGCGGGCGGAAGGGTCGTTTCCTTTCTGGGGAAAACCCTCAAGAGCCACTCCGCCAAGCAGGAATGAGAGGAATTTGGAGTTTTCCTGAGGCTTTTTGTCCTCGCGCCACGTAAGAAGTTACGAAGACCTGGTCACCCTGGTACTTCAGGCAAAAAGGAAATGATGCAGCGGTTTCAATCGCCCCGCTGTAAGTTCATCGGCCGGGAACCTGATGCGGGGCTGGCTGGGAAACATGGGAGGTCAAAAACATGTTGGTGATGTTTGGGTTGGTAATTCTCGGTGCTGTCTTTCTCCTTCTGCTCGTGGTGGTCGGAAGCTACAACGGCCTCGTGCAAATGCGAAATGCGGTGAAAAATGCCTGGGCGCAGATCGACGTGCAGCTCAAGCGGCGGCATGACCTGATCCCCAATCTGGTTGAAACAGCCAAGGGATACATGCAGCATGAGCGCGGAACGTTCGAAGCCGTGACCAAGGCCCGCAATATGGCGTCGCAGGCACGCGAGAGCGGCAATGTCGGCGACGCCGCTGCTGCTGAGCGAGATCTGTCGAGCGCGATGGCGCGGTTTTTCGTGGTGGTCGAAAGCTATCCGGATTTGAAGGCCAACCAGAACTTTCTGGCACTCCAGGAAGAGCTGACATCGACAGAGAACAAGATTTCGTTTGCCCGGCAGTTCTACAATGACAGCGTCATGCGGTTCAATAACAAGACCGAGATGTTTCCTTCCAACATCATCGCCGGCATGTTCAATTTCAAGGCCGCCGAGATGTTCGAGTTGAAGGACACTGCCGAGCGCGAAGTGCCACAGGTGAAATTCAGCTAGACGGGAACGCGCAAGACCAGACTGCAACCTTCGATCGGGGCAGCGAGTAAAACCATGTGGGAACAGATTCGTGCCAATCAGCGCAAGTCCGCCGTGCTTGTAGTGGTCATGGCATTGCTGCTCCTTGCGATCGGATACTTCGTAGGAGAGGCCGTGGCGCCGGGAGTCGGGCTTCTCGGACTCTTCATCGCATTCGCGCTGTGGATCGTGCTTTCGCTGATCAGCTACTTCGCGGGCGGCTCGATCATGCTCGCTGTCAGTGGCGCGCGCAAGATCGAAAAAAAGGATCTGCCGCGTCTATTTGACGTGGTCGAAGAGATGCAGATTGCCTCCGGCCTCCCCAAGATGCCCGACATCTACGTCATCGACGATCCGGCTCCAAACGCCTTCGCCACCGGACGCGATCCTTATCACTCTGCGGTGGCAGTGACCTCCGGCCTGCTGAACCTTTGTAATCGCGACGAGCTTCAGGGAGTGATCGCACACGAGATGTCGCATGTGCACAACCGCGACGTGCTGTTCATGATCATGGTGGGGGTGATGCTGGGGACGATCGTGCTGATCGCCGACCTATTTACGCGCTTCATGTGGTATGGCGGCCTCGGGCGCTCGACGCGGCGAAGTTCCCGGGACAGCGGGCAGATCCAGGTGGTTCTGATGCTGGTGGGCATCGTGCTGGCCATCCTGGCGCCGATCATCGCACAGCTTATTTACTTTGCACTATCGAGGAAGAGAGAGTATCTGGCCGATGCCTGCGGTGCGCAGCTCACGCGCTATCCAGAAGGGCTGGCCTCGGCCCTCGAAAAAATCTCTGCGTCCACGGCAACACTCAAGGCGGCGAACCGCGCCACCGCTCCCATGTACATCATCAACCCGTTCAAGCAGGAGGGACGGGCCGCAGTCGATCTTTCGTCGACACATCCGCCGATCAGCAAAAGGATCAAAATCCTGCGCAGCATGGCCGGCGGCGCCGGTTTTGTCGATTATGAAAAGGCCTTCCGGCAGGTCACCGGAAAGCAGAATGTTATTCCGCAAGACGCGGTTAAGGATGCCCAACCCGTGCCGATCCGCGCAGCGGGCGAGGAAACCGGCGACCATCTTCAGCGCGTGAGGCAGACGACCGACGCCTTATGGAAGCTGAGCAACTATGGCTTCATCGCGTGTCCCTGCGGCGTGACGCTCAAGATCCCGCCAGGTTTCAAATTGCCTTCCATTCAATGTCCCCACTGCCACCGCACTCATCAAGCCGGGGCGGCAACTCAATCTCCCGCAAGCCAATAAGGCGACAAGGTTTGAGTTTCCCGCCGAAAGACCATGTTATCGGAGTGAGAAATCCTGTCTGCTGACGATAGCGTCGTTGGCTGACTCTTGTTCTCTCTGCAGCGCTTCGCTTGTCCATAGCCGGCCATTCTACGTCCCGTAAGGGCGCTGTGAAAAAAGGCCGGCACTTCAGTGCCGGGATAACGGATCAGATTAGGAACGAGTTCGGGACGCATCTAAGGCCGGCCGCAAGGCTGCGATCCGATTCCGGATGAAAAATCGAGCGCCGAAGGCGCGGCACTATGGAAGTTTCAGGTGCCGCGCCTTTGGCGTTCCATCTCTCTGCAATCCCTATCCCGGCCTTACGGGCGGGACTCCCCATTGGCAGCTCGCGGAACTCGTGGTTCTGCAGGCTGTTACCGAAACAAGTAATCGCCCCGTTTTTAGGGGTAGTGAGACACTATTCATTGCCGGCCCTTCGGGCTTGGCCGAATATCCTCTCCGAATATTTGCAAATCACTGCCGATATTTTATCCCTTGACATTCTAGGGAGACGGGCCTATTTTGCTCCCTAGATATTCTAAGGAAGGATTCTCCCGTGGCCAAAATCGAGCTGCTGCAAGGAACGCTGGATATGTTGATCCTCACGGTTCTGAATCGAGGGCCGCTGCACGGCTTCGCGATCGCAGAACGCATCCACCAATTGTCTCATGACGTACTGACAGTGGAGGAGGGCTCCCTGTACCCGTCTCTCTACCGCATGGAACGAAAAGGTTGGATAAAGGCCGAGTGGGGTCAGTCTATCAATAACCGCAAGGCAAAATACTACCGTCTGACCAAGGCAGGCCAAAAGCAACTCGAAACCGAAAACGAGGGATGGGAACGCATGTGTACAGCCATCGCTCACGTTACGCAAAGAGCGTGAGGAACCCCATGAACTGGCTGAAAGAACTGAGTCAGCATCTTGTCGCGCTCTTGCACAAAGAGAAAGTGGACGTGGCAATGGCGGAAGAGATGCGCCTGCACCTGGAACTGCGGACGCAGGCTAATATCGACGCCGGTATGTCCCCTGAGGAAGCCCGCCGCGCGGCGCGGCGCCGGTTCGGCGGTGTCGATCAGATCCAGGAAACCTGCCGGGACCAGCGAGGCGTTCCATGGATCGAGCATCTCAACCAGGACCTTCGCTATGCTCTCCGCACGCTTACCCGCTCTCCCGGTTTCGCGGCCGTTGCGGTGTTATCGCTGGCCCTTGGCATCGGGGTGAACACAACCATTTTCAGCCTGCTCAACGCCGTAATGTTGCGCTCTCTGCCTGTGCGCAACCCGCACGAGTTGCGCGTGGTCAACTGGGTCGGGCGCAATCCCGAGGTGTCCAACTATACCGGAGACGGCATGGGACGCACCGCCACCGGGTTGACTTATTCCGGATCGTTCCCGTATCCCGCCTACCGCGATTTCCGCGATCGCGGGACCGGCTTCGCGGATGTGTTCGCATTCTTTCCGCTTAGCAACATCACGGCCATCGTCCCCGGCCAGGCCGGCGTTGCCATGGGGCTCATGGTTTCCGGCAATTTTTTTGCCGGCTATGGAGCCCAAACGCTGATCGGCCGGCCGATTGCGCCCGAGGACGATCGGCCCGCGGCCGCGCCTGTCGCGGTAATCACATACCGTTGCTGGGAGCGTTATTTCTCCCTTGATCCCGGCGTGATCGGTCAGAGTGTAACGCTGAACCAAAACGCCTTTACCATCATCGGAGTTCTCGCGCGCGGTTTTGCGGGACCGCTTGTTGGTGATCCATTCGACTTCTATATCCCATTATCGGCCCAACCCCAAATGGCACCCACCCGCCCTCTGGGATCCGGCAAACACTGGTGGGTCCAGATCATGGCCCGGCTTGCTCCCGACGCAAATGAGGCCCATGCCCAAGCCTCCCTTGATGTCCTCTTCAGGCAAGCGCTCAGTGCCTCGGACACCAAGATGGAGCGACCCGGGATATGGCTCGAAGATGGACGCCGCGGCCCCTTGAAGACTCGCCAGCAAATTGGCCAACCCCTTTGGGCGCTTCTGGCAGTGGTGGGTCTGCTCCTTCTGATCGTGTGCGCCAACCTGGCCGGCCTGCTCCTGGCGCGCGGCGCGGCCCGGCAGCACGAGATGGCCGTACGCGCCGCCATGGGCGCGAATCGCGGACGACTTATCCGCCAGTCGCTCACCGAAAGCATGGTGCTCTCGCTGGCAGGAGGCTGTCTCGGGCTCGTCCTCGCTGCCTGGGGCAAAGCGGGATTGCCGGCATTGCTCGCTCGCTTTCAGGAGAATATTCAGTTCGACACGAGCCTCGACGCCAACGTCCTGGGGTTCACCTTCGGGGTTGCAATTGTGGCCACGTTGTTATCCGGCCTGCTTCCGGCGCTGCGAGCGTCTCGCGTCGATCCTGCCGCCGGACTCAAAGATCGCTCCGCTCTGGGCTCACCGCGACTTCGTCTGGGAAAAGTCCTGGTCTCTGTGCAGGTGGGTCTATCCGTGCTTCTGGTCGTCGTTGCTGGCCTGCTGATTCAAACATTTGCCAACTTGAGCCGTGTCGATCCCGGCTTCGATCCCGAGAACTTGGTGGTGTTCCGTCTGAATGCAGGGCAGGCCGGGTACAAGGGCACGCAACTCGAGAACTTTTTCGAGAACGTGCGCCGTTCCCTGGCCGTGATTCCAGGCGTCCGCAGTGTGGCTCTTTCGGATCTGGCGTTGATGGGAGGAGGGCTGTCGTCGAGCGGCATTTCCATCCCGGGGCGAGCTGCCGGCCTCAATGAGCATTTGCAGGCTTGCCAGCTGATTGTGAGCGATTCTTTTTTCGCGACGATGGGCATCCGCATGCTCCAGGGACGCGATTTCGGCCCGGCCGATACCGCCACGAGCCCAAAAATCGCGGTCGTAAACGAGTCCTTTGCGCGTTCATTCCTGCCGAACAAAAACCCGGTGGGCCAGGCATTCGATAGCGAGCCCTACACGTATCAGATCGTTGGAGTGTGCCGGGACGCCAAGTACAACAATCTCCGAAACGAGATCCAACCCACAATGTATTTCCCCTATAGCCAGTATCCGGTGAACTCGATGTATTTTGAGGTGCGGTCGGTTCTGCCCGCGCTTGCCCTGGCGCCGGCGATACGCAAAGTCGTGGCGGCAGTCGATCCCAAAATCCCCGTGGCGGACCTCAGGACGCAGCAGCAACTGCTTGATAATTCCGTCCTCCCGGAACGCCTGTTCGCCTCGCTGTGCAGCTTCCTTGCCCTGCTGGCGGTGCTGCTGTCCTATATCGGCCTCTTTGGTCTGATGGCCTACAACGTGGCGCGCCGCTCGGGCGAGATCGGCATACGCATGGCGCTCGGTGCGCGGCCCGGGGATGTAGCGCGGCCGATTGTGCGTGAAGCCCTTCTCCTCGCAGCTGCCGGTTTGGCGGCCGGAGTGCCGATCGCTCTCGCTCTCGCGCGGATCATCCGCGGCGCCCTCTATGGCGTTGAGCCTTACGATCCCACCACCATCGTCGGAGGCTCGGTAATTCTGTTGGTCATCGCCGGACTCGCCGCCTGGATCCCGGCGCGCCGCGCGGCGAAAGTCGATCCGATTACAGCATTGCGCTGCGAATAAAAGTGAAGCTCCACACACAGCGCGTGGCTCACCGCCGTATCGGATAACTGTAGGGGTGGAACCGGTGCCGCCCGTTCTCCACATCGCGACTCCACAACGGGCGCCCACAGGTGGCGCCCCTACAGGTTTATGTTCAATGATTGCATCACGTGAAAACCCAAATTACTCACGGAATTGTCGAACTTTTTGAGTCCTGCGGCAGAGCTGGGGGTTTAACCAAAAGCGAATTACGCGATGTTCTAAGAAGACCGCGGAGGGGTCTAAAGATAATAGCGGTCCGCGATGCACATTGAGCGCCATAAGGTACGTGGACAGACACGGCTTCTCTCTATAGCCGGCTGCCAGCGTGACGTCCCGGCGCAGGGCCTCAACGTCTGCGGGATAAAGATCCGACGCCAGTGAGAACCTTCCCGCGCGAAATTCAGACAGGATCTTATCCGGTGTCAACCTGAAATGGATGAAGAGCCGGTCGCACGCGGGGAATCCTTTGCGCCAATAAGAGGGATTGCGCTCCAGTTCAAGCTGGATGCCAGGCTCAAACCGCACTACCCGAAAGGGTCCCGTCCCCACGGCTCCCTCGCGCATCGACCTTCCAATTTCTCCCGTGCCTTCAGGAACAATAGACAGGTTGTACCCTGCAAGTAGGACGGGAAAGAACGACAGCGGCTGCTCCAGCTCGATGGAAAACTCGTTGTTCGAATGAATATGAAATTCCCGGAGATCCGCCGCTTTCCCTTCCAGCAGGTCGCGTGCTCCCCTGACGGAAGCGAACGGCCATCGGATATCGCTCTCCTTGCGCTGCAAGAGTCGCTCCAGGGAGTATCGGACGTCCCGCGCGGAGAGCCGGCGCCCATCGTGGAAAAAAATGTCACGGCGCAGGCGAAAGTGATATTTCGTACCGCCATCTTCCGCCCTCACGTCCGAGGCCAGCCAGGGCTCGACCCGGGCATCGCCGACGTCCCGCATGAGCGGCTCGTAGATGGCGGAAAGCGACTCGATTTCTTCGACCAGAGTGCTGAGCGCGGAATCGAGATTATTGACCCTGCCGGTCATCGGAATACGAATCGTCCTGCTCGAGACCCGTATCCCAGCAGCAGACGGCTTGATGGTGTCCGCCTTGCCCAGCTCCGCATAATTCACGCAAGGCTGGATGCTGCGTAGTTTGATCCCTTTTACCTGCAGAGGGTCTAAGGGGATCAAAACGAAGCGCCGGTCACCCGCAAAACTCTCCAGGAGGCGCTGGATCGGGTGTCGCCGGTCTGTTTCCGTCGAACGAAATGTGCCTATGATCATGGTTGGGTTTGGTCCCAGCCGGCGCACGATATACTGCAAAGCTTCGATGGACACATTCGCACCATGCAAATCCTCCAACACCAGCACCAGGGGTTTGCCGTTTGCGAGACGAGTGAATGTCCGAGCCAGCAACTCAAATACCTGGGTACGGTTTTCGGCCACGCGTGAATCGGCCGCTTCGGCAGCCGCTGAACTGCCGGAGATGGCGGCGCGCATCGCACTTATTTCCCCCAACACGGGGAACAGAGCGATCAGATCGGCGGCAAGGTCGAACAGGTCGGGAGGAATGCTCGAACCGCTTCCCAGTTCATTTTGGCGAAAAAACTCGATTATGGCTTCACAGAATCCATGGTAGGGGAAGGCTCCGGTTGCTTCCACAAACCGTCCATGCAGGGCCTTGATCTGCCTGGCCGCGGCCAAAGCCGCAAGCTCGTCCACATCAACATCGCAGCCGAGCGACCGTGGCGATTGAGGGCTTTCATGGACAATGCGATATAAGAGCGACTGCAGATCTCCTGCAAATGCGACTTCATGCACGATGCATTCGTAGAGGACGGATCCGAGCGAGTAAATGCCGGATCGGCCGTCCACCGCCTTGCCCGTGACTTGTTCCGGGCTCATATACCACATCGTGCCCAGGATCAGGCCGGTCTTGGTGAGCGTCTTGCTGCTGACGTTGTCCCGGCGGGCGAGGCCGAAATCCATAATCCGGACGCGGACCTCATCGCCATTTATTGAAACCATGAGGTTTTCCGGTTTGATGTCCCGATGCACGATCCCTCGTGCATGGCTGTATTCGAGGGCTTCCGCGACTTGATGATTATGTCTAACACCATGCCAAGAGTAAGACTCCCCCTCCGCAGCAGGGATCGCAGGCTTTCTCCCTCCACGACCGGCATAACGAAAAACAAGGACCCTTCGTGATGGCCAAAGTCATTAATCGATACAATGGACGGATGGTCCATTTGAGCCACTACCTGAGCTTCGGTCTGGAAGCGACGCTCTGAGTCAGGCGTGAGCAGCGAGGGAGCGATCACCTTGATGGCAACGTCCCTGCTCAAGACGGATCTCGAGCACAGTACACCACGCCCATGCCACCACGGCCCAATTCAGAGTGAACCTCATAACGATCCGCGAGTCGCGTCCCGATCATTCCTCTCCCTCCCCGAGATGGGGAACCAGAGAAGTCACCTAAAAAGGGTTAGCTCCCACTTGTGGCTTATGCAAATTTCAATCGGGAACAGTAAAGCATCCGAAGTTTCAAAACGGTCTGAACGGGGTCGGACCCGAATAGCGCTTAGTTAACGATTTCATTTTGAGAAAAGGCGCAATAACCTCAGTCCTGCAATCCGCCGGCTTCAGCTTGTCGATGTGGTGGTTAAAGAGACTGCATGGGGTTGATCTTTACGTCGACGCGATCACACGCGTGCCGCGGGTATTAGGGAATGATGAGTTCAAGGGCTTTGCGGCCGCCGCGAACCGCATCGACTGGAATTCGTTGGTCGAGCGTTGCCAGTTTGCCCCTTTTGTGAAGGGCCAGCCCCAGCAGGTAGACATCGGTGATTTGGGCATGTGTGATGATTGCATCGGGTTTGAGCATTGGAAGGATGCTGATATCCTCAGTCCAAAAGTGATGACCCGGAGCTTCACAAAACTGGCGAAGGATGGCTAGCACCGCCGTGACATCCCCTGGCCGGTTTGGGTAATTCGGGTGGCTGGCAATGCGGATAAATCCGTTTTCGGTCAGAGGACAGGTTGCCCAGGCCTTGTGCCCCTTCTCAGCGAACCAGCGATGGGCTGATCCATGATGGATATGCATTGGATCACTCAAAGCAAGAAGCAAATTAACGTCCAGAAGACAAGTGGTCATGGCATTTCATCTCGAAGGTGGTTGACCAGCTCCAGCGTAATCACGCCGGCATCTGGCTGGACCGGAAATAGCGGCAGTCCGTGTTTTCTAGATACAGGAACCCGCCGGGTCATTGCTTGTCGAGCCAGATCGGATATTACCTGGCCAACCATAATGCCTCGTTGCTTTGCGATTTCTTTGGCTGCGAGAAGGACATCTTCTTCAAGATCAATCGTGGTACGCATCATTTCCTCCAATGGATCCGTACGTGTGCATCTGATGTTTGATGCTAAAACATCACACATATAATATCAAGAGGAGGAAAACCGGGGGCGCTTGCGGACACTGTTTTCTGGGCACATCCGGCGTGGCGCATTTCGCGGTTATGGTGCCTGTCCCCGAAATCCACCTGGACCCTTCTTCTTCTGTGGCTATCCGGGAAGTGGAGGCGGCTGAGACTCGCGCTTCTGCAGCTCCTGCCACTGTGCGGAGGTCAGAATAACCCGCTTGTCGCAGAGTCTTGCCGGCGAGCGAGGAACCGCTGAAGCTGAGGATGGTGGCGATAGCCGCGCGTCTCACCGTGAAGCACGGCCCGGGCAAGCAGACCCTCGCGCCAGAGTGCGACGAGGCCTCGATCGTCCAGATGACGGGGATGAAGAGAGCATAGTCTCATCGAGCTCACCTACGAACCGCTAGCCTGCTGCGAAGGGCGGTTCAGCCGCGCTACCTCTCGCGAACGAAACGACCAGCGGTGACGCAAGTATTCTCATGGTGCGCGCCTCCTTCACGAGCGCGCTTGCTCGTCTAAAGCTCGACGATTAGCTCGAGGATGATCTCGAGCTTGAGGACCTTCGAAATCGGGCAGCCAGCCTTGGCAGCGGCCGCCGCCTCTTCGATCTTGGCCCTGTCCGCGCCGCGGGCCATGACTGTCGTCTTGAGTGCGCTCTTCGTCAGCGTCAGGTTCTCGAAGGTGACTGCGCACGTCGTCTCGATGGCCTGGGGCGTGATGCCCCGCTCACCGAGTTGCGCGCTCAACGCCATGCTGAAACAGCTCGTATGAGCTGCTGCGATCAGCTCCTCCGGGTTTGTGCCCGGCTCGTCCTCGAAGCGTGTACGGAAGCCGAACTTCAGGTCCTTGACTGCGCCGCTGCCGACGCTGAATCTGCCCTGGCAATCTTTCAGGCCTCCGTTCCAGGTTGCGCTCGCGTTGCGTTTCATCGGATCTCCTTTCTGTTTGCGCCGAGGCCCGCCTCGACAACCACGGAGTTCCGGCATCGTGCGGCGGGCGACGCCGGTTTCGTGCGCAGGCGGTCTTGACACTATTATTTCTTCGGAACCTCGCTCATCGGGATGCCCAGCGCGTTGGCCACACCCTTGCCGTAGGCCGGATCGGCCTTCATGCAGTTGCCGATGTGGCGGACCTTGATCTCTTTCGGGGCATCGCCTATGGCACGGGCGGTGTTCTCGAAAAGCACTTTCTGCTGCTCCCTGCTCATCGCTCGGAACAGCGCTCGGGGCTGGGAGTAATAGTCATCATCGTCCTCGCGGTGACTCCAGTGGTCGGCCGCACCGTCGAGCGCATGTGGCGGCTCGCGGAAGTCCGGCTGCTCCTGCCACTCCCCGTAGCTGTTAGGTTCGTAGCCAAGCGTGCTGCCGTGGTTGCCGTCGATCCGTATGGCGCCGTCGCGATGATAGCTATGGAACGGGCAGCGCGCCGCATTCACCGGGATCAGGTGGTGGTTGACGCCAAGTCGATAGCGCTGCGCATCGCCGTACGA
>Ga0182021_10004529_pt1 | contig 16346 bp, 12 predicted proteins | sample 612E3MmetaG_FD_120493 | JGI IMG/M metagenome (GOLD analysis project Ga0182021, IMG submission 120493) | Permafrost microbial communities from Stordalen Mire, Sweden - 612E3M metaG (Illumina Assembly) | ecosystem: Environmental > Terrestrial > Soil > Wetlands > Permafrost | place: Sweden...
AGGGTAGCTCCGGGGTGCCTACCGGTTGGCTACTAGAGAGCCTGAGGGTAGCCTCCGGGTGGCTTCAGGGTGGCCGTAAACCTCTTACCGGAAGCCGATACCGCGCGTAAAACCGCACGGTATAAGCGGGCTGGCTCATGATACGTCACCGGATTTGTGACCGGGACCACTTAGCGTCCAAGGAGCTTGACGAATGGTGGTGTGGTGGGTAAGGTCGCGACACTTGTGAAAGGGACAATGAGCAACAGAAGTCTTCGCAGAACAGGAGGGTTTACGTTGATCGAGTTGCTGGTAGTCATCGCCATCATTGCGATCCTGGCGGCTTTGTTGCTGCCGGCGCTCTCGCGTGCCCGGATCCAGGCCCAGCGGACACAATGCACCAACAATCAGCACCAGATTGGCATTGCCTTCAAGCTCTATTCGGATGACGCCAGTGACAAGTACCCCGTGTACGATGGTTGGGCTGCCGTTGGCGGACAGCGGCCAGCCACACCTTACGGGAGCGGCAACGCCTGGGAATACGGCGGCGCAGAATGGGAGACCAACCACCCCCTGAATACCTACGCCAGAAACGTTCAAGTCTTTCACTGCCCAGCGGACAACGGGGACACGATGAACCCGGACCCGAAGACGTGTTGGGATGGCTGGGGCAATAGTTACCTGGTGCAGTGGCGGATCGACACGTTTCGTGTCCAACACATCACCGGCAGCGGCGGCAAGTTCTATCCCGTCAACGACCCAATCAAGGGCTCTGATATCGCACTCGAGCCCGTCACGAAGATCATTGAAGGCGATTGGCCCCGGCACGCCAACCGCGCCATCGTGGACTCACGCAGCGATTGGCATAGAAAGGCCGGCAAACGTGTGGAGGTAATGCTGTTCGGGGACACTCACACCGAGTTTTACAGGCTGCCGGATGATTTATCAGACCACCCCTACGACGCACCAGATGCCGGATACTTGTTCTGGTGAGTCGGTTCCTTCCCCCGCCCAAGGGCTAGATAGCCAACCAGCAAGAGACCGACAAATGCCGCCGCGAGGCTGACGTAGAACGTGCCCACAGGGGATTCGAAGCGAAACTCAACGGTATGCTGGCCGGGCTGCACGTACACGCCGCGCATGAGGTAGTTGCAGCGCAGGAGTGTTTCCGGCTTTCCGTCCACCCGCACCTTCCAGTTCGGGTCATATTTGTCGTTCAGCAGCAACACCGCAGGGCTGCGGACGTTGGCCTGCAACACGATCCGTTTGGGCGCGTAGCTGGTGAACTCGACAGAGTTGGTTGCGGGTTGCGCATTGAGGCTTGAGGGTGCTGGAGGGTTGGGAACTGAAGGGTTGGCAACCAGGACCGTCCGCTCCGGTTCAAACTGAGCGCTCCCCAGGTTGGTGAGCGTGACCTGGTCGTTGGTGCTCACTTGCCAATTCGAGTAGAGCTTGGCGCGCGGCAGTGCACCCGTGAACTCGAACACGGCATATTGGCCATCTGGATTGATTACGGCGGTCAGCTCATCTAGGCCGGTCGGGTTCGGTATGCCAGGTTTCGGCGCGACGTCGAACCTGGTCACAATGCGGAACCGATGCTGGACGGGATCAATCTGTTGATTGAGCACGGTCAGGAACCCTTCCCATCCGAGCAGATACCGAGTATTGGTAAGCTGCCAGCGGCGGGTGATCCGATGCACCGTGTTGGTGGTGCGGTCGAAAAACAGCTCGGTTTCGAAGGCGACGTAGTCCACTGGCGCGCGCGGCATCATGACGATGTCGAGTGACTGGATGTTGTAGTACTGGAAAAGCTGTTGCTTCCACTCGATGTCATAGAGCTGGCTGAATAGTGAAACCTGCTGCGGAGCGCTGAACGGCAGGACGGCCACGCGGTGTTCGTAAGGCTTTTCCCGCAGCATCTCGATCACTGGATTGGTGGCGTATTTCTGCACCCAGTTCCAGGTAACGACCCACGGCAAATCTGCCCGCCCCAGATCGGCCACCAGCAGCAACCCGAGCAGAATCGCTCCCACTCGCGCCCGCCGCCCGCTGAAATAACCGCTCAATAACACGGCGAGCAGACCAAGCGCCAGCCCCAGCGACAGTACGAACCAGCCGACCTGCCGGATACTGAAGCCGGCGATGGCGCCTGCCATGGCTGAATCAAACCTTACCTCCTGTAGATAGGCCACCAGGCGTTCGCGCGAGCCGGAGTATAGCAGCCAGCCCAACAGGCTTGCGGCCAGTGCAACCGCCGAGCCTTTCACCCAGTTCTTGTCAAAAAGCGCGGCTTTCGCCCACCAGGCTTGCAGTTGCGCTGAGAGGCCGCGGGTTGCCGCAGCCGGCGCTTCCAGGCACCTTCGGCTCAATCCGTGCACGCCATAAGCGAACAGAATTACCAGTATCCATGCGACGACGTGAAAGAACTTGGAAGGGCTCCGCATGGTCGAGGCGAACGGCAGCGCATAGAACAATTGGTAGAACGGCGCGTAACGGCCGAAACCCACAATTACGCAGAGCAAGGCCACGCCGCTCCAAAACCAGAGGAGTTTTCGCTCTGCGACTGAGAAAACCGAGTTCTGCTTTCGGAATGCCTGGAACACGGTCCACAACGCGACCAGAACGACCAGCACGCCGGCGTAAACGCCGCCGCCGCCATAACGGATGAAGCTAGAGGGTGGCGAGCCCTTCTTGCCGGAAGCAAAGTACCTGTCCCAATCCGGGTGGCGCCCGCAGCGGCCCCAATAATTGCCGCCGTCGGGCGTGTCCATTCGAAAGCCATAAAGGCCGGGGACGATCATGCTGAGGGCCTCGGCCTTGGGCATACTCCACATGGTTGCCTCATCCCAGCGCTGGGCTTTGCTGGCGGCGTCCTGTCCCATGCCGGCGACCCCCTGGATCTGGGTGCTGACGAGGGAGCTGACGGCGGAGATTGCTATGAACGCCGCGAACGCCGCGACCACCGCAAGGCGCGCCACACCCGCAGTTAACCTTCCTGGCATCGTTCCCTCGCCAGCCAATGCCTGATACACAACGAACGCCGCGACTACCAAGCTGAAGATGGCCCCGATGTCAAAGGCTTCCATCACGCCCAGGCCGACGGCAAAACCCGCGAGAGCGACCCTGACCCAGCGCCTGGGCGAGGTTTGGTCGGCCAAGGCCGCCAGGGCGAGAAAGTCGCAGCCGAAACTCAAAGGCTGGGAGGCCACCCCCCAGCAGGCGGTGGAAAAGAAGTCCGAGTTCAAAGCGGCGGCAATGCCGCCGAGAATGCAAGCCAGTGGCGAGAGCTTCCACTGCCGGAAACACAGCCAGGCGCTCAGCCCAAGGAAAAGCAGCGAGAAAGGCGCATAGACCTTCGAGAATATGAGTTTGCCAGAAACCAAGTTGAGCGTCTGAGAAACGTCAGGCGAGGCGCTGGGACCTGACCCACCCAGCCAGTTCAAGTCCTGCCAATAACCGAAAAAGCCCGCGGGCAATTCCGCGCACCGCGAGCTTATCGCGCCAAGCGGTCCGTCATTGGAAAAGACCGTACGGCCAGGCTGCAGGCCGTCCCAGAACAGCGCGCCCAGGATTACCAGCAGGCACAAAGCCACAAAGCCAAACTGGCGCATGGCCGACGGTTGAACCCCCGCCCCGCTTTTCGATTGATTCATACCGCTAAAGTGTTCTTCATTTACGGGTGAATGAAAATAAAATATTCGCAGGCTCCGTAGCTGCGGACGGTAGGGCTTGTTGCCCAACCGGGTCGCTGGTAAGGAGCGGTGTCCCCACCACGCCGCGAGCGTCCGCAGGTGCCCGAAACGTGTGGAATTGGACGATCTCCGGCGGCGCGGTGGGGACACCGCGCCCTACCTTCAAGCTCGCGAGGGACTTGGGTAACATGCCTGTTTACCGGCGCTATCTTCCGCCGAATGGAAAAATGCGCCGGCTAACCGGCGTGTTGCCCAACCCGGCAGTGGGTAGGGCGCGCTCGCCGAGTGCGCCGCAGCCCTTCGTAAAACGGCCAATTCTCCCCACCTTCGGCCTTCCCTTAGGCGCTCTCGGAGAAAGCGCCCTACCTGGTTTGGGATTCGGGCTACCTGGGCAAGATGGCCTAACGTCGGCGGCCAGGATTCGTTGCGTTCTTCAATCACGGCAAGCAGAGCAATGCTCTGTGTTCACGCCTGAGACCAATGAAGCGTGGAGGCGGAATTGATCGACGCCCAAAAGGAAGCTCCTCCTCATGCCGACCGCCATTATGGCTGGCTCTGGATGCTCAGCCTTTTCCTAGTCGGCTTGGGCGCTCGATTGCTGTTGATCCACCGGTTCGGCACACCGCTGCCGTTTTGGGACCAATGGGAGGAAGCGCGCACGGCTTTTATCCCTTATTTTGAAGGAAGGCTGTCGCTGGCCGATTTCTTCGCTCCGCATAATGAGAACCGGATTTTGTTCAATCGCCTTTACGGCCCGGTACTGCTGCTCTTGAATGGCCAGTTTGACAACCAACTCGAGATGGTCGCCAACGCGTTCCTATACCCGGCTGGTATCGCCGGCTTCGGGTGGTTGCTGGCCCGGCTGATGGGCCGCCGATTCTGGCCGTTGATCAGCTTGCCCTTAATGGCGGCACTGGCGTTGCCTTTTGCCTGGGAGAACACCCTGTCGGGTTTCCATTCTCAGTACTACTTCATGATTTTGTTTACCCTGCTGACGATCTGGCTGCTTGGTCTCCACGAACCCGGCAGTATCAAGTGGTGCTTCGGTGTGCCTGTGGCTATCGGCGCTCTTTTCACGTTGGTGGGAGGACTGCTGGCCGCTGCGGCGGTGTGCGGACTGGTGATACTGAAGGTCCTTAGGCAGCCCCCTGCCTGGAAGCGGCTCTGGCCCACAGTGGCGGTGGGTATTTTGGTCGTAGGGCTTGGCCTCGCGCTCAAGATTGAGGTCGCTCACCATCGCGTTATGATGGCGCACTCAGTAACCGAGTTTCTGGTTTCTCTCGGCAAATACCTTGCTTGGCCTTGGATTGTATTACCCCTATTCGCGGTTTTCAATATGCTCCCGCTGTTGCTGCTCGCGTGGTGCTACCTGCGTGATCGGCAGTCACGAATGCCGGCAGATGAATTGGTCCTGGCGGTGGGGCTATGGGCCGTGCTGCAAGCCGTCGCCGCAGCCTACGCCCGAGGGGGCAAGGATTATCCCCAGTGGCGGTACATGGACTGCACCTGTTTCGTGATGATCGCGAATGCCTTGAGCCTAATGCTGCTATGGGGACGCTGCTCCAAGCGCTTGCCGTTCCGGCGGTATTTCCGAGTAGCGACAGCGTTGTGGGTCGTGGCCAGCGCCCTTGGGTTGGTGTTGTTGAATTCGCGCGCCTGGCGGATTGACATCCCTGAGCGCCAATTTCTCCATCGCGCCCAACTGCAAACCACGCGCGCATACATGGCCACAGAGGATATCCGTGTATTTGACGGCAAACCCAAAGAACAACTTGCATTATACGAAGGCGATCCCTATGCGCCCCAGCCACAGCACATTGGCGAAAAACTTGTCAAGTTCCTTGATAACCCCTGTGTTCGCAGGATTCTGCCGGCTTGTGTGCGCGACCCGTTGAGAGTGGTGCCTGATAATGTCACTGGTTTCATCACCAACGGCACCGCCCGGACAAAACCGAATATACCGGGAGAAGTCACATGGAGTTCGTACACAAACGAGGGTGCAGCAAACAAGGGCCGGTTTGAAAGCCTGCCTGTTTCCAGGGGCAGGCTTCCTTTTCTCGAGTTCAGGGTGGCTGGCGATCTGGGGCAGCCGGGTTTGTCCTTAACCCTGATAGATCTGAGTTCCGGGAAGACGACCTCCGTAAAGCCCCTCAAGGCACTCGGGGATAATTGGCGAACCTTTCAGGTCAGAGCCCCGCATGGGGATTTCAAGATCATTGCCGTTGACGAGAGCAGCAACGGATGGTTCGCCTTTCAGGCGCCGCGGGAGGTGGGCTGGCTGTCGTGGGCGGCGGAAGGACTGGCCTCCTTTGGCGGCAGTCTGTTCCTGGGTGGCTTGGCCCTTTATGTGGCCAGTGTGGTTTTGGCCTTCCGTTTACTCTTGAGTGGCGATTCCCTCCACAGAGCGCCAGACGGTGAAGCTTCGCACAGTTAGGAGTTGAAAAACCCCAAAGAACTGTTGGCGGGCTTCCCCGCAATCTATGAGTAGTGCAGATAAGCATGTACGCTGGAGGGCCTGTGCGAGAAATAAAGCTTTGAAAACTAGCATGTCCCACCTATACGATCCCCCAGATGAGTAAAGACAGTCTGCAAATTGCGGTGGTCGGCGGGGGCGGGCACGTGGGTCTGCCTCTGAGTCTGCTGCTCGTGGACAGCGGTCATGAGGTGGTCATCATCGACACAGACGCCGCCAAGGTCGCGAAGCTAAAGAAAGGGCAGTTTCCATTTCTTGAAGACGGGGGGCCGGAGATGTTGCGGAAGCATATGGCGAACCCCAAGTTGCGGTTTTCCACCACACAGGAACCGATCTGCGATTGCCAGGCGATCATCCTCACGGTGGGCACCCCGGTGGATGAGCATCTCAATCCGGACATCGCGTCGGTGTACTCTGTGATAGACCAGGTGCGCCCGTATCTGCGCAACGGGCAAGTGATGGTCTTGAGAAGTACGTTGTTTCCCGGCACCTCCGAAAAAATCCGCCAGCGTCTAGCGGGATGGGGATTGGACGTAGGCGTCTGCTTCTGTCCGGAGCGCATCTCGCAAGGCAAGGCACTGGAGGAATCGCGCAAACTGCCTCAGATCATTTCGGGTAGCGACGCCAAGTCGTTGGGAATCGCCCGGCGGATATTTTCCTCGTTCGCTGAGGAGGTCATCGAGCTGAACATCACCGAGGCGGAACTTGCCAAGCTGTTTACCAATACCTGGCGGTACATCAAATTCGCCGTGGCCAACCAGTTTTACATGGTAGCCGAAGCCAAGGGCCTCGACTTCTACCGGATTCGCGCGGCGATGACGCACCGCTACCCGCGGGCGGAGGATTTTCCGGGAGCAGGTTTTGCGGCCGGCCCATGCTTGTTCAAGGACGCGATGCAACTGGAAGCGTTTCACCGCCAGAATTTCGCACTCGGCCACTCGGCGATGCTGATCAACGAGACCCTGCCGGAGTTTTTGGTCGAGCAGGCAAAGAACCAGCACCGGTTGGCGGGCATGCGGGTCGGCATCCTTGGCATGGCGTTCAAGGGGGACAACGATGACGCGCGCGAATCCCTCGCCTACAAGCTGCGCAAGCTGCTGCAATACGAAAACGCCACTGTGCTTTGCACTGACCCGTATATCCAAGACTCTGAATTCCGGTCATTGGAGCACGTACTCGCCGCATCTGAACTGCTATTTATCGGCTGCCCGCATTCCGCGTACCGGAAGATTGACTGGAGCGGGCGGACCGTTGTAGATTGCTGGGGAATGACCCGCGACTCGAAGTCGGGTTGTTGACCATGCGTGCCCACAAGAATTCCTGCTGCCGCTACTGCGGTGGCGCCCGGCTCACGAAGTTCCTCTCGCTCGGCGATCATCCGCCGTCCAACAGCTTTCTGCGCCCGGAGCAGATTGCCGGCGAACAACGGTACCCACTGGAAGTATATGTTTGCGAGGCGTGTTACCTGGTGCAACTGCTGGAGGTTGTTGCCGGGGATGAGATCTTTGGCGACTACTTGTATCTTTCGTCCACCTCCAAGGCGCTGAAGAACCACTACGCTGGCCTCGCCGCGCAGGTTACTCGACGCTTCGGCCTGCAGCCTGGCCATGTGGTCGTGGACATCGGTTGCAACGACGGGGTCCTGCTCTCAGGATACTCGTTGGAGGGCTTGGTGCGCGTGGGGGTTGAGCCTTCAAAAGTCGCGGATTATGCGGAAGCGGCAGGATTCAAGGTGGTGCGGGGATTCTTCGGGCCAGAGGTGGCGCGGCGGATCGTGAGCACCTACGGCAAAGCCAAGGTGGTCACCGCCACAAACGTTTTTCCCCACGTGGACGACATCGGCACTTTCACCGACGGATTGCCGCTGTTGCTCGACAATGACGGTGTTTTCGTCATCGAGGCGTCCTACCTGCTGGACTTGATTGACCAGACGCTGTTCGACACAATCTACCACGAACACCTGTGTTACCTGAGCCTCACGCCGATGGTCGGTTTCTTCGAGCGGCATGGGCTGCAAGTATTCGCGGCGGAGAAGGTGCCCTTCGGCGCTTCCGGTCCGGCGATCCGCGTCTGGGCGCAGAAGAAAGGTGGTTCGCGGCAAATCGAAGCATCTGTGTCTCAAATGCTCGCAACCGAAAAGGAATGGGGTGTGGGCGATATGGGGAGGTACCGCCACTACTCAGCTCAGGTTGAGAAGATCAAGCGGGAGTTGCTCGCGTTGATAAGGCAGGTGCGTGCGTCGGGTGCGCGTGTGGGGGGCTATGGAGCTCCTGCCAAGGGCAACACCTTGCTGAACTACGTCGGGCTAACGGCGCAGGAGATCGAATGTGTTGCGGAGACCAGCAAGATTAAGCAGGGCCTCCTCACCCCCGGCTCGCACATCCCCATTGTGAGCGAGGAGGAGTTTCTGTCGCGCATGCCCCAATACGCTCTGTTGCTGACGTGGAACTACCTGGATTTCTTTCTCAAGAACAGCGACTACATCAAGAAGGGCGGCCGGTTTATCGTGCCCTTACCCGCACCCCGGATCGTCCCCTAACTGGTTGTGTCCGGGTCCGCTCCAGTTGAACTCTCGGTGGTTATTCCAGTCTATAACGAACCGGATAACATTCCGCTCGTACTCAAGGCGCTGAGGCAAAACATTCACGTCCCGCACGAAGTCCTGGTGGTGTATGACTTCGATGCGGACACAACGTTACCTGTGCTGCGCCAACTCGAGCGCGAGTATCCCCAACTGCGCCTGGTGAAGAACACTGTAGCTCCTGGGCCCTCAGGCGCCTTGCGTGCAGGATTCGCCCAGGCCAACGCCCCTTTGATCCTGGTGACCATGGCCGACCTGTGTGACGACCTGAGCCAGATCCCTCTTCTGCTGCAACTCGCGAAGACGTCCGCAGACCTGATAACTCCATCGCGGTACTGTGCCGGGGGCGAGCAGCAGCTTAAGGAATCTCTCAAGGTCAAGGCGCCACGAACTGCGGGCTGGCTCATTCACGCCATCACCGGTTTGCCCACGCGGGATCCGACCAACAGTTTCAAGCTCTATTCCGCCGCCATGCTGCGGGACATGCAGTTGCGGAGCACAGTCAGCTTCAGCGTGACGCTTGAAATCGTCGCCAAAGCGCACTGTCTTGGGTATCGGATTGTTGAGGTCCCGACCGTCTGGCGCGACCGCCAGCATGGCAAGACGAATTTCAAGCTAGGACGGTCGCTGGTAGCCTACTTCCCGTGGCTATGCGTGGCGTTGCTGCGGGGGCGATTTTTTCGCCTTCCGGCAGCTTGGCTGCGCGCGTGGTTTGGCGCGCGTCCGCAGCCGACTCCGGCGCTAATATGACCCCGTCTTCCCTGATTGTCCTGGGCGGCACCGGCCTGATTGGTTCGGCTGTCTGTGAGCGCTTCACACGCGATGGGCACGCGGTTATTTCCGTTGACTCGAAGAATTACGCCTGCTGCGTCGGCACCGAGGCTGATGTATTGATCAACTGCAACGGGAATTCCTACCGGTACAGGGCCGGCCAGGACCCACGGTGGGATTTCGACGCCAGTGTGCTAACGGTTGAGAAGTCGCTTTTCGATTTCAAATTCGGGCGCTATATCCACGTTTCAACCATCGACGTTTACAATGAGTTGGGCGATCCAGCGCGAAATCAGGAGGATACGCCAATCGAGCCGGAAAGGTTGCACCCATACGGGTTTCACAAGTGGCTGGCTGAGCGCCTGGTGCAGCGTTTCGCTGCGCAGCCGCTGATTCTAAGGGTTGGAACAGTCGTTGGCACCGGCATGAAAAAGGGACCGTTGCTGGATCTCCTGCTGGATCACCCGCTCCCCATGTCAGCGGAGTCAGAACTGTCCCTCATTGACACGGCGACTATTGCGGAAGCAGTCGTCCGGTTCGTCGCGACGACGTCGGCGCACCGCACGATCAACTTGACCGGGACCGGCCCAGCGCTGCTCCGAGCGCTGTGCGCAGATGCAGGCTTGAAGTGGCGATTAGCTCCAGGCGCGGAACAGGTGGTTTATCGCTATAACATCAACAACGCGAGGCTGCGCGAGCTCTTTCCCGTGCCGACCTCGTACGAAATGGGATCCCGCTTTTTGGCCAATGCCTCGGTTAAAGAGTTATGAACATTCTCACTACCGGTGGCGCTGGTTTCATCGGCTTTCACCTTGCCAGGTTTCACACCGCCTGGGGTGACCTCGTGCATGTCAGGGACAATCTGTTCAAGTCCGAAGGCCGACTAGACCCGGACCTCGACCTGCTCAAACAAGATCCCAATGTGCGCGTCCACCTGCTCAACTGGCTGCGAGGCCGTAAATCGATCGGGCCGCATTGTTACCCCTCGGCTTCGGAAGTGTACGCTGGCTGCGAAGTGGTAGGGCTGTTGTCTATTAGTAGGCGGTTCGCCGCAGTGACATCCTCGTCCTCTGCACCCCACACTCGGCTTGAACGAACGGTGATTTGCAGGGCAAGAAAGTCCATGACATCTGGAGCTTCTTTAATGCCTGACCTCAGTGGCCCAAAGCCAGGCGGCTGATGCGCGGCACTGTCACTATCGGCATCGTGGGGGCCGGCTTCGGCCAGCAGGTGCTTGCGCCTGCCTTTAAGAGTTCGCCGGGCTCCGAGGTGGGGGCTATCTGCGCCAGCCGCCTACAGCGAGCGCAACAGGCTGCCCAAACGTTGGGCATTCCTAAAGCCACGGATGACTGGCGCGAACTGGTGGCTGATCCAGACATACACGCTCTCGCTCTGGCTGTGCCCCCGTCCCTCCAGGCGGAAATCGCCCTCGCAGCGGCACAGGCGGGCAAACATCTCTTTTGCGAAAAGCCTCTGGCGCTGAATGTAAGCCAAGCGCAGAGCATCCTTACCGCGGCGCGCCAATCTAAGATTGTCCATGCGATGGATTTCACCTTCCCCGAGATTGGAGCCTGGCAGAAAGCGCGGGAGTTGCTGCGGTCGCCGGCCTTTGGGCGCATCCGCCACGTCGCGCTGACGTGGCGGGTGGAAACTTATGCCTACCGAGGGCGGGCGGAGAGCTGGAAAACCCGCGCCGCCAGCGGCGGCGGCACCCTGAACAGCTTCGCTTCTCATACGTTCTATTACCTGGAGTGGCTTCTGGGGCGGATTGAAAAAGTCTCCGCCCGCCTCGCCCCACGTGAGGCCGAGGTCGAAGCGCGCGTGGACGCATGGGTCGAATTCGCCGCCGGCTTTTCTGGCGCCGTTTCCATCGCCGCTGACGCCTTTCTGGGCCCCGGCCATCGGTTGGAGGTTTATGGCGATGCGGGAACACTGGTGCTGGAAAATGCAACAGCGGACTATGCGCGGGGGTTTAAGCTGTCCCTGGGCAGGCGAGTGGCTCCCCGGCTCGCTGCCATCGCAGCCGCTGATGACGACTCCCCTACTGATGGCCGGGTTTATCCGGTGAGTCGAATAGCCGGCCGATTCATTGAGGCAATTCGCTCCGGCCAAACCGTTATTCCCAATCTGGAGCATGGCCTGCGGGCGCAATTGTTACTGGATACCCTGCGCCTTGCCGATCGTAGTGGATTATGGCAAGCTGTGGGCGCCGGATGAACAACCGCGACCACCATACACCGGAACTGGATATCGTCATCCCCGTTTATAACGAAGGCGAGAACATCCTGCCGGTGCTGGAATCCTTCAAACGGCACGTAACAACTCCTTGCCGGGTCTTGATCTGTTATGACCGCGAGAGTGACAACACCTTGCCCGTAGTGCGCGCCTACTCACAGGACGCTTTCCCGATACAACTGCTCAAGAACCGGGGGAGCGGAGCACTTGGGGCGGTGTTGACGGGTTTCGAAGACAGCACCGCACCGGCGGTGCTGATGTATCCGGCGGATGACGACTACAACGCGCCGCAGATTGACCTGATGATGGGACAATTCCGAGCAGGCTGCGACATTGTCGTGGCCAGCCGGTTCATTCCGGGCGGTTGCATGAAGGGTTGCCCCTGGCTGAAGGCGGTACTCGTGCGCAGCTCGGCCTTTGCGCTTCATTACCTGGCGCGCCTGCCAACTCGCGACCCGAGCAACGGACTGAGAATCTTCTCACGCCGCGTTCTGGACACCATACCGATTGAGTCCACAGTGGGATTCGCCTTCAGCATCGAACTGCTCATGAAGGCGCACCGGCTGGGCTGGCAAATCGGCGAAGTGCCTGCCGCCTGGCTTGCGCGACGGACGGGCGAGAGTCGTTTCCAGGTGCTGAAATGGGTCCCGCAATACTTCAAGTGGTTCCTCTACGCTTTCGCCACCACCTGTTTCTTCCGCGGCCCGCAAACTGTCAGGATGAGGCAAGCCCCTTTCCCCACGTCGAGCCAATCCGCATGAGCATCAAGGGAAGATCCTATCTGGTAACCGGCGGCACCGGCTTCATCGGCGCCGGGCTCGTAAAGGGCCTCGTCGCCGCCGGCGCTCGCGTGCGCTCGTTGGACAATGACTCGCGCGGCTCCAAGGATAAACTGGGCGCGACGGCCAGCGAAGTGGAACTGATCGTTGGCGACATCCGCGACGCCGCAACCGTCGCACGGGCTTTGCAGGGTATGGACGGCGTGTGCCACCTGGCCTACATCAATGGCACCGAATTCTTCTACACCAAGCCCGACCTGATCCTGGAGGTTGCGGTCAAGGGCATGATGAACGTGATCGACGGGTGCCTGCAGCACAACGTGCCCGAGCTGGTCCTGGCCTCCAGCTCCGAGGTCTATCAGACCCCACCCCGGGTGCCGACGGACGAGACGGCGCCGCTCATCGTGCCGGACGTGCTTAATCCCCGCTACTGCTACGGCGGCGGCAAGATTATCAGCGAACTGCTGGCCCTCAACTACGGGCGCGCCCGCCTCCGGCGGGCGTTGGTGTTCCGTCCGCACAATGTCTATGGCCCGAACATGGGCTGGGAACACGTCATCCCGCAGTTTGCCCTGCGCCTGCGCGAGCTGCACCTCCGCCAGCCCCAGGGCGTCCTGTCCTTCCCCGTCCAGGGCACCGGCCAGGAGACGCGGTCCTTCATTTACATAGATGACATGATCGATGGCGTATTGCGGGTAATTGACCGGGGAGAACACCTGGGCATTTACCACGTGGGCAGCGGGGTTGAGACGCCAGTCGAGAGCCTTGCCAGGGAGGTAGCCCGCTGCTATGGTCGCGACATCGCCGTCGTGGCCGGCGCCTTGCAGCCCGGCAGCACGCTGCGGCGCTGCCCCGACATTACGAAACTGCGCGCGTTGGGCTTTGTCCCTAAAGTCCCGCTGCCTGACGGTCTCGACAAAACCGTGCGCTGGTATGACGAGAACGCGCACTTGAAGCCTGTTAAACCTGAGAGAACGATATGATCAGGCAAAGGAAACTTGCCTCCGGCACCAACTCCAGTGTGGTGGTGGACCGCTGCCAGGTCTGCGATTCCCCAAATCTCGAGACGGTGATGTTCATCGGCTACCTGCCCCCCGTCAACTCCATGCCTGCGATCGGCACCCGGCCGGCGGAACAGCCAGCCTACCCGGCCGAAGTCTTGCGGTGTGGGAAATGCCAATTGGTGCAGATCGGCCTGATTGTGGACCCAGCCATTCTGTTTCCCCCCACGTATCCCTACACCAGCGGCACCACGAGGATTCTACGTGAGAACTTTGCCGAGCTCTCCGCAGAGGTCGCCCGGCTCTACCCGCTGAAGCCGACGGATCTGATTGTAGATATCGGTTCGAACGACGGCACTTTGCTTAGCAACTTCACCAAGTCCTGCCGCGTGTATGGCATTGAACCCACCAACGCCGGCAAACTGGCCATCGAGCGCGGGATTGCCATCCAGACCTCCTTCTTCAACCGCGCCGCGGTGAAGGTCGCCCTGGCCGCCCACGGCAAAGCGCGCATGGTCACCGCAACTAGCGTCTTCGCCCACCTCGAGGACATCCACGAAATCGTGGACTGCATTCTTGAACTACTCGACCAGGACGGCATTTTCATCTCCGAGTTCCATTATCTACTGCGTCTCATCGAGACGCTGCAATATGACACCATTTACCACGAGCACTTGCGCTACTATTCCGTTACGGCTTTGAAGTATCTGCTCGAAATGCACGGGCTTGAGATCATCCATACTCGGCCCATCCGCACTCATGGCGGCTCAATGCGGGTTTATGCGGCGCGCAAGGGCCAACATCCCGTGAGCGAGTCGGTCGCGGCCACCCTGGCCACGGAAAGTTGCGAGTTGACGGACTCCAAGCTGAAGGCCTTCAAGCAAAACGTGGTGAACAGCAAGCTGGCGCTCTACGCCCTGCTCCGCGACATCAAGCGGCAAGGCGGCCGCATTTACGGCGTGGGCGCCCCTTCTCGCGCCAGCACCCTCATCAACTACGTGGGCCTCGACGATGGCATCATGGATTGCGTGCTCGAAATCAAAGGCTCCTACAAGATCGGCAAATATGTCCCCGGAACGATGATTCCGGTCGTGGACGAAGGGCGCTTATTTGCCGACCAACCCGAATACGCGATGGTGCTTTCCTGGCACATCGCCGATGAGTTGATGCCCAAGTTGGCCGGCGGCGGCTTCAAGGGTAAATTCATCATCCCCTTGCCGGAGCCGCGCATTGCTGCCGCTTAGCCGGACCCGGGAAATTGGCCGCTTTGCGGCCTCGCCGTGCTGCCAGAATCTCGCTTCGCGGGAGCGGATGAAGGTCCAATAACAAGAACTTTATCCGGGACGCCATCGCAACACGAATGCATTAGCCTATCTAGCTATAACATCAATCGTGTCTTATATGTTAGTATTTCTATTGACACGCAGCCCTCGTTCTGCATAATCGGTGGGTAACACGGTGGCTTGGAGACCATCGTAGGAGAACTGTGAGTAATGCTGTATGAAACTTCGAATGCCCCCACAAAGTTGGGTTCTGACACCGCGTATCCTTCTTGGAACAATCATTTCGGCGACCATCGTTCTGACCGCCTCCGCTGATTTCACAAACTGCACGCCGTCGCCTCCAGGCCTTGTCAGTTGGTGGCCAGGTGAGGGCAACGCGAATGACCAGGCGGGCACGAATAGCGGGACGTTGCTCGGCGAGGCCACGTTTGCGCCCGGGCTAGTGGGCCAGGCTTTTAGTTTCAACGGATCGAGCGGCTTGGTTGTGGTGCCCGACACGCCCGCGCTGCGCTTTGCCAATGCCATGACAGTCGAAGCATGGGTTTATCCGACGGCTTATGGGACGAGACTCCCATGTGAGATCGTCTCAAAATGGTTTGGGAACGGCAATCAAGAGAGCTATACGACTTCGATTGCCACCTCGGGCCTGGGCTATTTCCTCGTCAGCAGCGATGGAAAGACCACTGCGCTTGGCGTTGATTACACCGCGGTTTATACGGCCCATGCTGTTCCGCTCAACCGGTGGACGCATTTTGCGGCGACTTATGACGGGGCGTGGCTGAAGGTGTATTTGAATGGGGTCTTGGAAAACCAGGCAGCCTGGGCGCATGGCCTCTTTCCTGGCACCGCTCCGCTGGTAATCGGCGCGAACTACAACGACTCGGTTTTTGACGGATTGATTGATGAGCCGAGCCTTTACAACCGGGCTCTCTCGGACGTCGAAATTCAACAAGTTTACAACGCCGGGAGTGCGGGCAAGTGCCCGCCCGCCGCGCCGTCGATACTCACGCAACCTGCCAGTCAGACGGTGGTTGCCGGTTCCTCCACAACCTTCACCGTAACCGCTGCGGGCACCCCGCCGTTGAGCTATCAGTGGCGTTTTGGTGGGACCAACATTGCTGGGGCGACCGGCACCTCGCTCACGCTGAGCAATGTGCAACCCGTTCAAGCGGGCATCTACACGGTGCAGGTAACCAACGCTTATGGTTCGACCAACAGCGCCAATGCGCTGCTGACGGTCAGCAATCCACCTCCACTCTGTGCGCCCCCGGCATCGGGTTTGCTAGCGTGGTGGCCAGGTGAGGGCAATGCGAATGATCAAGTGGGCACGAATAGCGGGACGTTGCTCGGCGAGGCCACGTTTGCGCCCGGGCTAGTGGGCCAGGCTTTTAGTTTCAACGGATGGAGCGGCTTAGTTGTGATGCCCGATGCGCCCGCGCTGCGCTTCACGAACGCGATGACCATCGAGGCGTGGGTTTACCCTGCGGCCAGCCCGCAGGGCTACCCGTTTGGAATCGTCACCAAATGGTTTGGGGACGCTGACCAGTTCAGC
>Ga0182021_10004531_pt1 | contig 16344 bp, 14 predicted proteins | sample 612E3MmetaG_FD_120493 | JGI IMG/M metagenome (GOLD analysis project Ga0182021, IMG submission 120493) | Permafrost microbial communities from Stordalen Mire, Sweden - 612E3M metaG (Illumina Assembly) | ecosystem: Environmental > Terrestrial > Soil > Wetlands > Permafrost | place: Sweden...
CCTTGATGTGCGCCTGCTCGAAAAACCGGATGCCGCTCGTGATGGAGAAGGGGATTTGCCGTCGCGTCAGTTCCATCTGCAATTCCAGCGCGTGAAAATGCGAGCGATACAGCACGGCAATGTGGTTCAAACTCGTGCCTTCCTCGCGCAGTTCCAGCGCGCGCTGCGCAATGAACGCCGCCTGCTGCCTCGCGTCCTGGCATTGAACAAGCGCCGGTTTCACGCCGGATTTGCGCGCGGGTGAAAGCTCCTTCGCAAACTGGTTCATGTTCGCGGCAATCGCGGCGTTGGCGACGTTGAGAATTTCCGGCGTGCTGCGGTAATTCGTTTCGATCTTGAACACCTTCGCGCCGGGATAGCGTTTCGGAAAATTCAGGATGTTCGCAAAGTTCGCCCCGCGCCAGGCGTAGATGCTCTGCGCGTCATCGCCCACGACGGTGACGTTGTGATGCCGCGCGGCGAGCAAATCAATCAGGTCGCCCTGCAGCTTGTTCGTGTCCTGATACTCGTCCACGAGGATGAACTGGAAGCGGCGCTGGTAATGTTCGCAGATGTCGGCGTGGTCCTGCAGCAGCTTGAGCCACAGCGCGAGCAGGTCGTCGAAGTCCATGCCGTTCGTCGCGCGCTTGCGGGCGGCGTAACGCTTCTGCTGGTCGGCAATCTCTTTCGCGAACTGTGAGAAATAACTGAACTGCCCGTCCACCAATTCTTCAATCGTCTTGTGCGTGTTGGCGGCGAGCGAAAAAATCTCGTTCAGCACGTCGGCCTTGGGAAAGTGTTTGTCCTTCGTGTCAATCTTCGCGTCGGCCATGCAGGCTTTGATCAAATCCTTCGCGTCGTCGCGGTCGAGAATGTTGAAATTGCGTTGGTAGCCGAGCGTCTCGGCGTGCAGCCGCAAAATCCGGGCGCCGATGGAATGAAACGTGCCGCCCCAGAGCGAACGCAGTTCGTGGCCGAGCAGATCCGAAACGCGCCGCATCATTTCGGCGGCGGCCTTGTTCGTGAACGTGAGCAGCAAAATGCGGTCGGCGGGAATGCCCTGCTCCAACAGATACGCCACGCGATAGGTGAGCGTGCGGGTTTTGCCGGAGCCGGCGCCGGCGATGACAAGCGCCGGGCCGGGCGGCGCGGTGACGGCGGCAAGCTGCTGCACGTTGAGTTCGCGCGCATAGTCAATGTTCAGCCGGACTTCCGGCGTGAACGGCTTGAGGACGTATTCGTGCGACATGGCGGGAAATTGAAAGCGCAAACGCGATTCCGCGAAAGGAAATTATTTGCGCGCGGTCAATTTTTGTCTCCGTTTCGTAACCTGGTTTTAACCGTCGCGACATTGAAGTTGCCGGGCTTTTGCCGGATGCTTCACCGCATGGTTGTTCTTGAATCCGCTTTTTGGAGGCTGATGGAGGCTGTTTGACAAACTGGCGGGATCGAGGGGATGGGAAACCAAATTGTTTATGTTACCGCGAATCTTGATTGTGGATGACGAGGGCGATTTTATCGAACTGGTGAAATTTCGCCTCGCCGGCCTCGGCTGCGAATTTCTGGTGGCGAACGATGGCGTCCACGCCTTGAGCCAGGCGCGCGAGTTCAAGCCGGACCTCATCCTGCTGGACATCCTGCTGCCCGACCTGGACGGGATTTCCGTGTGCGAGATCCTGAAACGCCAGCCGATCACGAAAAAAATCCCCATCATTTTCATGAGCGCGCTCAGCGGCGACGTGACCAAACGCACGACCACCATGCTCGCCGAAGATTTCTTCACCAAGCCGCTCGATCTGAACCGGCTGGAAAAACGCATTGCCGAACTGCTCCACACCGGGATTGCCGCCAACTGACCCGCCGCAAATTGCCCCGCGCTTCGCTTGACACCGTTGCGCGCAATCTTCATTTTCTTGTGATTGTTTTTATTAATCACATCATTAAATGAACGCATCACACAATCTGTTCGGCACGCTGCAAAACTTTGAACTCGGCAACGGCACGCCGGGGCAATTCTATTCGCTGCCCGCGCTGGAAAAAGCCGGTGTCGGCCCGGTCTCCAAGCTGCCCGTTTCCATCCGCCTCGTCCTCGAATCCGTCCTGCGCAACTGCGACGGAAAAAAAGTCAGCGAAGCGAACGTGAAGGAACTCGCCAACTGGCAGCCGACCGGGACGCGCACGGCGGAAATCCCGTTCGTCGTCGCGCGCATCGTGCTGCAGGACTTCACCGGCGTGCCGCTGCTGGTGGATTTGGCCGCGATGCGCACTGCTGTGGCCAAGCTCGGCAAGAACCCCAAGATCATCGAGCCGCTCGTGCCGGTGGATTTGGTCGTTGACCATTCCGTGCAGGTGGATTTCGCCGGCACGCCGAACGCGATGGCGAAGAATCTGGATTTGGAATTCACCCGCAACCGCGAGCGCTACCAGTTTTTGAAATGGGGCATGCAGGCGTTCGACACCTTTAAGGTCGTCCCGCCCGGCATCGGCATCATTCATCAGGTCAATTTGGAATACCTGGCCAAGGGCGTCTTGAATGCGGACGGCGTTTATTATCCCGACACGCTCGTCGGCACCGATTCGCACACCACGATGATCAATGGTCTCGGCATCGTCGGCTGGGGCGTTGGCGGCATTGAAGCGGAAGCGGGCATGCTCGGCCAGCCGGTTTATTTCCTCACGCCGGATGTCGTGGGCGTTCACCTGACGGGTGCGATCCGCGAAGGCGTCACCGCTACGGACGTCGCGCTCACCGTCACGCAGATTTTGCGCAAGGCGAAAGTCGTCGGCAAGTTCGTGGAATTTTTCGGTCCCGGCGCAGCGGCGTTGCCGCTGGTGGATCGCGCGACCATCGCGAACATGGCTCCGGAATACGGCGCGACGATGGGCTTTTTCCCGATTGACGCCGAGTGCGCGAATTATCTCCGCGCCACCGGCCGCAGCGAGGAAGCCGTCAAGACCTACGAAAATTATTACCAGGCGCAAGGCTTGTGGGGCATTCCGAAGAAAGGTGAAATCACCTACTCGCAGGAAATCGAACTTGATCTCAGCACCGTATTGCCCAGCGTGGCTGGCCCGAAGCGTCCGCAGGATCGCATCGAATTGCCGAAGCTGAAGCAGGAATTCACCACGGCATTCAGCAAGCCCGTCACCGAAAACGGCTTTGGCATGAAGGCCGAAGACCTAGGCAAGATTAGGGCCGACGTCGTTCTCGGTAGCGGCAAATCCACCATCGGCCACGGCTCTGTGCTGATCGCTTCCATTACAAGCTGCACGAACACCTCGAATCCGAGCGTCATGCTCGCCGCCGGTTTGCTCGCGAAGAAAGCGGTGGAGAAGGGACTCACCGTCAATTCGTCCGTCAAAGCGTCGCTTGCGCCTGGATCACGTGTCGTCACGGATTATTTGACCAAGACCGGTTTGCAGCCATTCCTTGACCAGCTCGGATTCAACCTCGTCGGCTACGGCTGTGCGACGTGCATCGGCAACTCCGGTCCGCTCGCCGCGCCGATTGAAGAAGCCGTGGTGAAAAACAATTTGGTGGCTGCCGCCGTTCTCTCCGGTAACCGCAATTTCGAAGCGCGCGTTCACCAGAACATCAAGGCAAACTTCCTCATGTCGCCGCCGCTCGTCGTGGCGTTTGCGCTGGCGGGCCGCGTGGACATTGATCTCGCCAACGACGCGCTCGGCACCGGCAAGGATGGCAAGCCGGTTTATTTGCGCGACCTCTGGCCGAGCTTGAAAGAGGTTCGCGACCTCATGCAGTCCGCCTTGCAGCCGGAAGTGTTCCGCCGGCTCTACAAGGATTTTGCCTCGCAGAATCCGAAGTGGAATGAAATCTCCTCCAGCACCGGCAACGTGTATGAATGGGACCGCCAGTCCACTTACATCCAGGAGCCGCCGTTCTTCGAGAAATTCTCGATGCAGGCCGGCAGCATCCAGCCCATCACCGGCGCCCGCGCGCTCGGTATTTTCGGCGACAGTGTGACCACCGACCACATTTCGCCCGCCGGCTCGTTCAAGAAGACGACGCCCGCTGGAAAATATCTCATCGAGAACGGCGTGACGGCGGAAGACTTCAACAGCTACGGCTCGCGGCGCGGCAACGACCGTGTGATGACGCGCGGCACGTTCGCGAATGTCCGCATCAAGAACCTCATGGTGCCCGGTGTGGAAGGCGGCGTGACCAAGTTGCAGCCGTCCGGCGAACAGGTCAGCATCTACGACGCCTCGATCAAATATCAGGCGGAGAAAACGCCGCTGGTCATCATCGCCGGACAGGAATACGGCACCGGCTCCTCGCGCGACTGGGCCGCGAAAGGCACGAACCTCCTCGGCGTGAAAGCCGTCGTGGCGCAGAGCTTCGAGCGCATCCACCGCAGCAACCTCGTTGGCATGGGCGTGCTACCGTTGCAATTCAAGGAAGGTGCTTCCGCACTGGCACTGAAACTGGACGGAACTGAAATCTATGACGTGGTCGGCCTTGACGCGAACATCAAGCCGCAGCAGGACCTCACGCTGAAGATCACGCGCCAGGACGGCTCTGTGGAAAACGTCGCTGTTCGCTGCCGCATTGATACGCCCATCGAAATTGACTACTACCAGCACGGCGGCATTCTGCCGTATGTGCTGCGTCAGTTGGTGGCGAAGGCGTGAAGTAAAACCAAATTCAATCAAAGCGGTCTCTGGAAACGGAGGCCGCTTTTTATTTTAACTCTCGAATGCGCCTCAACACCGATTTGATGGCGGCCCGACGCAAGGCGCATTCCCAGATGCGGATGACATTCCAGCCATTACGTCGCAAAATTTCGCAAGCTTCACATTTTGACTGGGAGGAGCCATACTTCGCCCCGCAATGTTCGGCGCAGTCAACAATTCCGGTTTGGCGCGGTCCTGGTATAGGGCTGCTATTGCGGACTTTCTGGCCAGTGAGGCTGACGACATTCTCGGAAAGCTCGCACGACACGCAGGTGACGGCTATTTTTCCGACCAGCGCGATGCTTGGATTGCGCAAATCAATCTCCTTCACGCGCAACTTAAAGGCATGGAAGGTTGGGTCTTCTTTGAATTCAACATTCCCCGGATGGGGCGGCGCGTGGGCGTTATTCTCGTTATGGGTCCGGTGGTTTTTGCGATCGAATTCAAAGTCGGCGAAACGACCTACGACCGTGCGGCCATAGAACAGGTTTGGGACTACGCGTTCGATCTGAAGAATTTTCATGAAGCCAGCCATAACGTTGCTATCGCTCCGATTCTCGTGGCAACCGAAGCCAGGGCCATGCCCGCCAAATTCGAGGCCGACGCGGACAACGTTTATCGGCCTGTTCTGACCAACGGCGACAAATTACGCGAGACGTTGGAGTTGGGGCTGAGCCTTGCCAAGGGATCTGCCCTCGATGCTCAAGCTTGGGCGCGTGCCTCGTATCGCCCGACTCCAACGATTATCGAAGCAGCACGGTCGCTCTATGCACAGCACTCCGTCGAAGCTATCGCCCGCTTCGACGCAGGCGCGCAGAATCTCCACACGACTTCCAAGCGCATCGAAGAGTTGGTTGATGAAGCGCGCAGCACGGGACAGAAGTTCATCTGCTTTGTGACCGGCGTTCCCGGCGCAGGAAAAACTTTGGTGGGATTGAACATTGCCACGCAACGGCGGAACGAGAAAGCGCCGACGCATGCTATCTTTCTGTCGGGCAATGGACCGCTCGTTGCCGTGTTGCGCGAGGCGTTGACGCGAGATGAATATTCCCGGCTGAAAGCCAATGATAAGAAGATTACCAAGAAAAAAATCGCGACTCCGGTGAAGGCGTTTATCCAAAACGTCCACCACTTTCGCGATGCGGGGCTGACAGACGAGAAAGCACCGCCGGAACATGTCGTTATCTTCGATGAAGCTCAGCGGGCCTGGAATTCGCGGATGACGGCCAACTTCATGAAACGAAAGAAAGGGCGACCGGGTTTCACCCAATCCGAGCCGGAGTTTTTGATTTCCTACATGGATCGCCATCAAGATTGGGCGGTGATTATTTGTCTGGTGGGTGGCGGTCAGGAAATCAACACCGGCGAAGCAGGCATCTCAGCTTGGTTGAATGCCGTGGTGGAACATTTCCCGCAATGGAAGATGTTCATCTCTTCCCGATTGAATGACAGTGAGTATGCCGCCAACAACTCCCTCGCATTTGCGCAACGCACAACTCAAACTCATCAGGAAGATTCCCTACACCTCGCTGTTTCGATGCGGTCGTTCCGCGCCGAAAATGTCTCGGCCTTTGTGAAGGCTCTGCTTGATTGCGAAACGGATGCCGCTCGAAAAGCCTATGCAGAACTCCGGGTCCGTTTCCCCATTATTCTCGCTCGAGATTTGGATAAAGCCAAAGCCTGGGTTTGTTCACACGCGCGAGGCTCGGAGCGTTTCGGCCTGCTTGCCTCCTCCAAAGCAATGCGTCTCAAACCGCATGCCGTAGATATCCGCGTGGACGTTGATCCGGTGCATTACTTCCTGAACGACCGCGAAGACGTTCGCTCCAGCTATTACCTTGAAGATGCCGCGACTGAATTCCAAGTGCAGGGATTGGAACTTGATTGGACGTGTGTGTCTTGGGACGCGGATTTTCGCTTCAATGGCTCTGGCTGGAATTATCACGATTTCCGTGGTTCGAGTTGGTGCAACATTGCGAATCTCGACAATCGAAATTATCTGAGAAATGCATATCGGGTTTTGCTCACTCGTGCTCGTCAAGGCATGGTGATCTTTGTCCCATTGGGCGATCACAAAGATCATACTCGACCACCCGCCTATTACGATAAAACGTTTGGTTACTTGCGGGATTTGGGCATTCCGGTCATTGGTTAAACAATCCTTGTTAAGTTTTCCTTCGTTGAAGCAGTTCGCGAATTTGGCGTAGTTCGCGGTTTGCCTCATGTCCGCGTTGTATTGTTGCCGTCCAATCGCGTATGCTGCGGGCTGTGATTCATATTGTTCATGACATCGCGGCGGAAGTGATCCGTAAAACCGGCAAGGACAAGCCGGCGGATGCCTCGCTGCGCGAAGTTCTCAAGCAGATCAAAGATCTCGCGCCGTTTGACGCGACGGAAGTCGCCAAGACCGTTTTCATTTATTACCGCTGGCATGTCTGGCTGCGCGACGAGCGCGGTGTGGAATCCAAGATGCGGCTCGCGCTGCGGCTGAATGAGCGGTTCCAGGCGAATTCATCAAGTATTTCGTTGGCGGAACTGCGTGCCAACACCGTGCCGGCTTGGGCGGCGGAGCAAATGGAAGTCGGCGACGATTGGCTGCGTTCCTTGCAACGCGAACCGAAACTGTGGCTGCGCGCCAAGCGCGGACAGGCGTCGTCGCTCGCGGAAAAATTATTCGCGGCGGATGTCAGCCCGCTGCTGCCGGACGCTTTGATTTATCGGGGCGAGGAAGATTTATTCAAGACGCCGGAATTTCACGCGGGCGAATTTGAAATCCAGGACATCGCGTCGCAGATGGTGGGTTTGCTTTGTGATCCCAAGCTGGACGAGACCTGGTGGGACACTTGCGCGGGCGAAGGCGGCAAGACGCTGCACTTGTCCGACCTGATGCAGAACAAGGGAATGCTCTGGGCCAGCGATCGCGCGGAATGGCGTCTGACCAAACTCAAACGCCGGGCCGGGCGGGCGAAGGTTTTCAACTATCGCTCGGCGTTCTGGGACGGCGGCGCGAAGCTGCCGACGAAAACGAAATTCGACGGCGTGCTGGTGGATGCGCCGTGCAGCGGCATCGGCACCTGGCAGCGCAATCCGCAGGCGCGCTGGACCACGACGCCAAACGACGTGCGCGAGCTTTCGGAGATTCAGCGGAAACTGCTGGCGAACGTGGTGCCGAGCGTGAAGCCGGGCGGTAAATTGATTTTTTCCGTCTGCACCTTGACGCGGGCGGAAACGACGGAAGTGGTGGCCGCCTTCAATGCGGGACAGCCGGATTTCGAGCCGCTGGTTTTCCCGGAAATAAAGTTGAACGAGCGGACGGTTTCCGGCGCCTCCTCGCTGACGCTCTGGCCGCAGGACTTGGGCGGGAACGGGATGTTCATCGCCGGCTGGCGGCGGAAGAAGGTTTAGCCGCGCGGAACGCCGAGCACCGCCCCGGCTCGGACATACAGCAGATGCTTGTCGGGACGGTGCCCGGCGTTCCGATTCGATCACCAGCCGTTGTCTCCAAAATCTTTCCGGGAATCTTGCGGACGTCCTCGTTGTGCTGGCGCCGCCAGTTCGCTTTCACCTAAAACACCACCGGCTCGTTGAGCTTGCCGCACTGGGTGCAGCGGGAACGGTCCACGTCCGCGTCGTCGGTATAGACCAGGCCGCACTTGGTGCAGCGGAACACGCGGTCTTCGGGATGCGCCGGGCCGAAGCGGCGGCGGCGCAGCTCGGAGAAAATCCCCACGACGCACAGCGCGCCGAGCGCCAGCGCCACATAAACCACGAGAAGATGGGCAATGCTCATGGCACGTTGTTGGTTGTCACCGGCACCGTGTGCCAGTTGAAAATGATTCTGCCGAACATCAACTGCGGCGCCGGCGCGAAACGCAGTTGCCGCGCGAGCTGCAAGGCGAGCTGGTCGGCCACGTCATAATGCCCGGCACCTTCGAGGCTGTTGTCTGATGGCAACAGAACGACCGAGACGACGTTGCCCGCCTCGTCCACCAACGCCTGGACCCGGCTCGGCGCAATCACGTCATTGCAAGGCAGCGCCGGCAGTTCTATTTGGTGGAGCAGGCGGCGTTGCGCGAGGCTGCCGGCGATTTGCAGGGTCGTGGCGGGTGGCAGTGCGGTCTCGAACGGCACGGTCGCTTCGCTCAATTTCGGTTCCGGCTTGAAGTCCAGGGGCAGCTCCGCAAAGCGGTTCGTCCGCATGAATTCGCCGAACGCCGCGCCGAGTTTTTCCGGCGCGGGCAATTCGCCCGGCGGCTCCGTCCAGCGGTTCGTCGTCGGCGGGATGGCGGGCGTTTTCAGCCAGACGGCGGCGGAAAAATCATTCGCGTGCGGCAGGGCGAACAGCGTCGGGTCGCCGAGCGCGATCAATTCATCCGCGCTGTCCGCGAGTTGCAGGTGTGGAACATTGGTGGTAGCGCGCGGGACAAACTGCTTTTTCGTTCCGAAAATAAAGAGAAGCACGAGGTGCAGGGCGACGGCGAGCGCGACAAGAAAAACCCATTTCTGCCGCGTCCAGCCTGCGCCAGACGGCTTCGGCCCGGCAAGCCAGTCCTCGTTGGGCGGCGGCGAATCTGCGGGCGCAGCGTTCATGGTTTGGCAGGCGCGGCGTCGGCGCGGGGCAGTGTGGCGAGCAGGAGATTGGTGATGCCGATCTCCGGTTCGCGCGCCAGCAGCGCCAGGTGTGCGAGCTGTGCGTAGCTGACCGCCTTGTCCGCATGGATGACGAGCGTGAGCGGTTCGTGCACGGCCCTGACGGTGGTGGCGAGACAGGTTTTCAACTGCCGCTCGGTGACGGGTTGGTTTTCAAAATACAAATTGCCCAGCGCGTCCACGGCCAGCGCCACGGACGGCTTATCCACACCGGGCAGATTGCCGGCGGCGGGCGGCGACAACGGGATTCCCGGCGTGGGCAGCAGCGCGGCGAGCAGCAGGAAAATCACCAGCACAAACAGCACGGTGGCGAATGGCGCCACGTCAAAGCGGCTGCGCAGGATCTGGGCGTGGCGCGGAAACTTCATTTGCCGTTTTCGGTGACGATGTTGACGATCTCGGCGGCGGCGCGCTCCATGTCGAGGACGATTTTGTTGACGCGGCTGACGAGATAGTTGTAGGCGGCGTGGACCGGAATCGCGATGCCGATGCCGGCGGCGGCGCAGATCAGCGCCTTCCAGACACCGTGCGACAGCATTTCGATGTGGGCATACAGGCCGGCCTGCTCAATCTGGCCGAAGATGTCTATGAACCCCAGCACGGTGCCGAACAGGCCGAGCAGCGGCGCGATCTGCGCGATGGTGGCGAGCAGGTTCAGGCGCTCCTCCAGTTGCGGGACTTCGACAAGGCCGGCTTCCTCCACGGCCTCGCGCACGCGGTCGCGGCCAAGTTCGCGGTTCAAAATCGCCGCCTTGACGAGCCGCGCTACCGGGCCGGGCGTGGCGTCGCAGATGGAGATGGCCTCGACGACGTTGCCGCGCTTGATGACGGTGCGGACGCCGTTGATGAACTCGGCGGAATTGATCTGCGAGCGGTGGCAGAACAGCGCGCGTTCGACGAACACGACGGCGGCGGTGGCGGCGGCGATCAGAATCAACCAGATGACCGGCCCGCCATTGGCTAGAAGCGTAGGCATGGGATTATTAAAGGCGTTTGCGCGCGAAGTTCAAAGCGCAAAGTTTTGACTCGGTTCGTCCACGTCGTCGTCCTCGTTCTCACAACGAAAATACGAGGACGAGGACGAGGAGGAATTTTTCACTCGTCACCCGTCACCGCTTTTGTATGCTCCGCGCATGCAAAATCCTGACCAACTCCGCGAACTTTTTCGGATGCAAAAAGCCCTCAACGAACGCATCGGCGTCAAGACCGATGGCATGAGCGAGGAGGAGAAAACCAAGTGGCTGCTGAACTACACCCGCGCCATGCAACAGGAAATGGCCGAACTCACCGACAGCGTGCCGTGGAAATGGTGGGCCAAGTATCAGAAGTTCGACGAGCAGAACGCCCGCGTCGAGGTTGTGGACCTGTTCCATTTTCTCATCAGCATGGCGCAGGTGCTCGGCATGAGCGCGGACGACGTCTTCGCCGCCTACATCAAAAAGAACGAGGTGAACTTCAAGCGGCAGGACAGTGGCTATACGAAGAAAGACCACGACGACTCGAAGCATATTTGAGCCAGGCTGGCTGACCGGTTCCCCAAAAGGAGCGGGATTGTAATTGCATTGTTTTACGGCACTGGAAAAATTCGTTTCACCTATGCCACCTCAAACACCGCCGGATCGGAAAACACGGATCATCTTCGCACTGATTGCGGCTGTGGTTGCGGTGGCGATGATGGGAAATTTCTTCTGGCCCATCCTGAAGGACTTCCTTCATGCAGGGCAAAACGGCGGTCACGGTTCCAAGGTTCCGCTGCTGGTGTTTGGCGGGTTTTTTCTCGTGATGATTCTGGCGGTGCTGGCCAGCGTGGTGCGGGCCGTCCGCCAGCCGCAAAATCTCGCCGTCGGCCGCGCCGCTACTCCTGCGTCCGGCGGCATCGCTGGAGCGGTTTTTCTGTTTTTGTTCTCACTGCCGTTCGCGGGCTTCGGATTGTTTGCGGTGGTGCAGGCGTTCAAAAAAATGAGCGGCGGCAATTGGAAGGAGGCCGCCGGCCTCGCGCTGTTTGGCCTGATTTTTAGCGGCGTCGGGTTTGGCCTGATGCTGGGCACTGTCTGGTCACGGAAAAAAACCCGGCAGTTGGACGAGTTGAAATCCCGCACCCCGGATCAGCCGTGGCTCTGGCGTCCGGACTGGGCGGCGGGGAAGATCAAATCCTCGTCCGGCGTGCAGACAAAGATCATGGCCATCTTTGCGCTGGCGTTCTGCGGCATCGGTGGATGCTCCGCATTTTTTGTCCTGCCGAAGGAACTGCACAACGGAAATTACCTGGCGCTGCTGGTGCTGCTTTTTCCGGCGGCGGGAATCGGTTTTCTCATCGCCGTCATTCGGGGAATCCTAGCCCGCCGCCGTTTCGGCGACTGTTTTTTTGAAATGGCGTCCATCCCCGGCGCGCTCGGCGGCACGCTGGAAGGGTTGATTCAAACCGGCGCGCGGCTGCGGCTGGAGCACGGCCTGCACCTGAAACTTTCCTGCATCCGCCGCACCGTGTCCGGCTCCGGCGACAACCAAAGCACGCATGAAAATGTCCTCTGGCAGGACGAAAAGGTTTTCAAAAGCGAAGCCGATTTGCCCGAACCCGAACCCGGCCGCAGCGGCATTCCGGTTTTCTTCAAGCTGCCGGCGAACCAGCCGGAGTGCGATGCGCGTGGCAACGAAGCGATCCTCTGGCGCTTGGAAGCGAAGGCCAAAATGTCCGGGCCGGATTTCTCCGCGACGTTCGACGTGCCGGTGTTCAAGGTGGCTGGGGCCGCCGTCGCCGAGGCGGATGAACCCGATCCGACCGTCGCGCTGCAAATGCCAGTCGAGGAGCTGCGCCGCGACGAACATTCCAAAATCCTCGTCACGGATGGCCCGCACGGACGCGAGTTCTTCTTTCCGGCGGCGCGCAACATTGGTGCGGCCATCGTGACGACCGTCTTTGCGCTGGTGTTCATCGGCGTGGTGGTGCTGACCCTGCGCTTTCACGCTCCGATTTTGTTCCCGATTGTCTTTGGACTGTTCGGTCTCCTCATCTTTTGCTTCACCTTCAGCCTCTGGTTCAAATCCAGCCGGGTCACCATCAATTCCACCGGCGTGACCGCCGTGAACCACTGGCTGTTGTTCTGCCGGACACGCCATTTTATTGCAGATGGAGTCGTCCGGTTTGACACCAAGGCCGGCATGCAAAGCGGTTCGCAGGTGTTCATGGACCTCAAGCTGCTCACGCGGCCGGCCGACGACAATTTTGCGGAGCGCAAGGCGAAGTTCCAGCAGACCGGCCAGACGCCGCCGGTGGGATTCCGCGTGAGCGACCCCAGCGGCGTCACCATCGCCAGCGGCATCCCCAGCGCGGCGGAAGCGAATTGGTTGGTGCAGGAAATGACCAAGGCGCTCGGTCGCAAACCGTGACCGGCACGGGGGAATGAACCGCTAATCCGCGCCAACCTTCGCTGATGAGTGCCGATAAGCGAAGATGAGCGGTTAAACGGTTCGTGGCGCGGCGGAACAGGCCGTCGGGCCGGGCGGCTGGGAAAATTTTTATTAGACCGTCCGGGGAATCGCTGTTAGCCTGCAAACACTATGACACTCGACGACATTCTACTGGGGGCGGAAGAAAAAATGATCAAGACCGAGCAGTCGGTCGTGAATGAATTTGCCGGCGTCCGCACCGGCAAGGCGTCCACCGGGCTGGTCGAAAACATCGTGGCGGAGGTCTATGGTTCGCAGATGCGCATCCGCGAACTCGGCAACATCACCACGCCGGAACCGCGCACGCTGGTCATCCAGCCGTGGGACGTGGCCGCGATCCAGCCCATCGAGAAGGCGATCCAGAAGGCGAACATCGGCCTGTCGCCGGTGGTGCAGGGCAAGCTGATCCGGCTGTCGTTTCCGGAACTGAGCACGGAGCGCCGTCAGGAGTTTGTGAAGCTCATCAAGAAAATGTCCGAGGACGGGCGGGTGTCCGTCCGCCACGTCCGCCGCGACGCGATGGATCTGTTCAAGAAGCACGCCCATGACAGCGGCATCACGGAGGACGAGAAAAAGCAGGCGGAAAAAGATTTGCAGAAGCTGACGGACGACTACATCGCCAAGATTGACGCGCACGTCGTGCACAAGGAAAAAGAAATCATGACGGTGTGAGTGCCGCGCCAGACGGTTTTGCCAGCCGCTTCGGAAAAACCGGAGCGGCTTTTATTTTGGGGGAGTGCTGACGCTGTTGGTTTCAAAGAGGATGACCGTTTCGTTGGACTTGGCGTAGCGGAGGGTTTCGCGGACGAGGCGGGTGACGGTCTGCGGGTCGTTGCGGAGCGCGTCAATTTCAGCGCGGAGCTGCCGGGAGATTTCCTCCTGTTTTTTCTGTTCGGCATCCAGGCGGTCAATTTCCCGCCGCATCCGCTCGTTCTGCTGGATGAGCGGCAGATAGGTCCGGGCGATGAGAATCAAGACGGCGACGGCGACGAGGGCGACGAACGCCTTCGTGAGCCAGTTCCAGATGCCGAGATCAGCTTTCACGCGGCCAGTCTAGGCGCGCGGCGCAGAAGTGAAAGCGGATTTTATGTGGAAGCGGATTTTATTGTCACCGCCGGCAAATTGCGGTAATCATGGCTTCGGAATGATCAAGGTATTCTTTCTTATTTTTGAACCGGGCGCGACCTGGGAACGGCTGGCCGCGCAACGCCGGAGCGTTGCGTTCATTCTGGCGACCTACCTGGTTCCGACGCTGCTGCTGATCGCCGGTGTGGAAGGCTGGGGGTTGCTGACGATGGGCAAATGGCAGCCGGGATTCCAAAAATTCCGGGAATTTCCCCTGCGCGAGGTGCTGGTTTTCGAGGCGGCGCAATTTATACTGGCGCTGGCCACGGTCTTTGTCGCCGCGCTGCTGTTCAAAAAAATCAACGAGACGTTTCGCGAGGGACACGATTACATCCCGGCCTTCACCGTGGTGGCGTATGGTTTGAGCCCGATGTTCCTGCTCCGCCTGCTGGATGCCGCACCGATGATAAACCCGTGGACGACCTGGGTCATCGGTGTCGTGTTGAGCATCTGGATTTTGTATCAGGGCCTGCCGCGCGTGATGATGCCGGACCCCGTGCATGCCTTTGGCCTGTATCTTTCCGGTTCCTTCGTGGTGATCTTGACGACGGGCGTCACGCGGCTGCTCACGGCGCTGTATGTGCTGGGACAGGTTGATTTTCACCATTCCTACCTCACGCGCAAGCTCGCCCACTGGCTGGGCCAGTAATAGTCCCACCGCCCATGAAACCTTCCGTCGAAAGCGAACTGCGGTTGTCGCTCTCGCAGCTGGCCGAAACCGTAAAATCCCTGTCGGCGGCGAACCCCAAACCCAGCCTGCTGCCGCTGTTCGCGCGCCTTGACGAACTGGCGAAACAGCTTCCGTCCGGCACCGATCCGACGCTGCTGCATTATCTGCACAAGAAAAGCTACGAGAAGGCGCGGCTGTTTCTGCAAGGCCGTGACGCGGAAAACCAGGCTGGCAACTGCCGGCACGTATGAATTTACGATTTGCGATATACGATTTACGCGCTGGTTGCGAGGCCGGGCGCGTCACATCATGCGTGGCCGGTGGAGTTGGCCAAAATGTCCGCTGATCAAGCCGCTCGTAAATCGTATATCGTAAATCGCAAATGTTCCAGGACACCATCGCCGCCATCGCCACGCCGCTCGGCGAGGGCGGACTGGCCGTGGTCCGCCTTTCCGGCGCGCAGGCGTTCGCCGTCGCCGACAAAAGTTTTCTGCCCGTCGGGAAAAGTTCGTTGAAACCGTCCGCCGCGCCGACGCACACGATTCAATTCGGCAAAATCGTTCGCGACGAAAAAGTGATTGATGAAGTTCTCCTGGCCGTCCTGCGGGCGCCGCGCACGTTCACGCGCGAGGACACCGTCGAGATTTCCTGCCACGGCGGCCTGCTGCCCGCCAAGCTCGTCCTCGACACGCTGCTCGCCAACGGCGCGCGTCTCGCCGAACCCGGTGAGTTCACGCGCCGCGCGTTTCTCAATGGCCGCATTGACCTCGCGCAGGCCGAGGCCGTCGCCGACCTGATCCATTCGCGCACGGAACTCGCGCTGGCCGCCGCCAACGAGCAGCTCGCCGGCAAATTGTCGCAACGCATCAACCAGCTCCGCGACGACTTGATGCTGACGCTCGCGCACGTCGAGGCGCATATCGATTTTCCCGACGAAGACATCGCGCCGGACACGAAGGGGAAATTATTACAGCGGTTGGAAAACGGCGTGGCGTTCATGGACGAATTATTGCGAACCGCGAACGAAGGACAGATTTTGCGCCGTGGCATCCGCGCGGCGATTGTCGGCCGCCCGAACGCCGGCAAATCCAGCCTGCTCAACCAACTGCTCGGCCGCGACCGCGCCATCGTCTCGCACATTCCCGGCACCACGCGCGACACGATTGAGGAAACGGCAAACATCCGCGGCCTGCCGGTGGTGTTCATTGACACCGCCGGCCTGCGCGAGGCGCGCGACGAGATTGAACGGGAAGGCATCCGCCGCAGCCGCGAATCGTTGTCGCAGGCGGAATTTATTTTGCACGTTCTCGACGCGAGCGAACCGCTCACGAGCGCGGACGAAATTTATCTCGCCGAATTTGCCGGCAAGAAGAGGATTCTCGTCCGCAATAAAACCGATCTGCCGGTGAAATTGGAATTGCCTTTGGAGCGCCGAGCACCGTCTCGGCGTGAACCAAGCCTGCCCCAACTTGCCGAGACGGTGCTCGGCGCTCCGCTCATTGACGTTTCCTGCACCAGCGGGCAGGGGATCGAGGTGTTGAAGGACGCCATCAAATCGCTCGTCTGGGCGGGCGAGATCAAGGCCGAGATGTTGCAGGTGGCCATCAACTCGCGGCATCAGGACGCGCTGAACCGTGCGCGCACCGCCACGCGTCTGGCGGCGGCGGCGCTCCGCGACGAAGCCACGTTGGAACTGGTGGCGCTGGATTTGCGGATCGCCGCCAACGCCGTCGGCGAGGTCGTGGGCAAGACCACCACGGAAGATCTGCTCGACTCCA
>Ga0182021_10004532_pt1 | contig 16342 bp, 9 predicted proteins | sample 612E3MmetaG_FD_120493 | JGI IMG/M metagenome (GOLD analysis project Ga0182021, IMG submission 120493) | Permafrost microbial communities from Stordalen Mire, Sweden - 612E3M metaG (Illumina Assembly) | ecosystem: Environmental > Terrestrial > Soil > Wetlands > Permafrost | place: Sweden...
AAGGAACTATTTCCCCTTTCCCATCCGGGCGTGTTTTTACAACTTTTTGAAGGTCTGCAAACACACTTATTGGCTTCCATCCCATGTGAAAAGGAATATGTAAGGCATGTATCCCCAGATCGCCCATACAACCATATTCTCCATTTATTTCGATCATTCTCTTCCAATTGATTGGTTTGGAAAGATCTAAATCGCTGGAATGATGAAAGCCAGTTCTTACTTCAATAATCCTTCCGTATTTACATGCTTTTAACCATTTTATCAATTGTTGACAAGCCGGAAAATAAGGAAACTCAGAACTACACCGTACAATGACATCCGGATTTGCTTTTACTGCTTTTAAAATATTCTCATTTGCCTTTTTATCGATGCCAAAAGGCTTTTCACCCAAAAGATGCTTTTTTGCATTTATGATATCAATATAGAATTGTTCGTGCAGGTTATGTGGAACAGCGCAATAGATTGCATCTATATCATTTGCACTTAAAATCTCTTTATAATCATCTGTACTTAACCGGATATTCGGGAAATTGTCTGAATACCATTTCCAGGTATTTATGTTTTTATCACAAATACCAGTAATAACAGGTATCGGACCAACATCAAGCAAATTGCACCAACGGGCAATAGAACTTGCAAACTCTCTGCCCATCAGACCGAGTCCTATTATTCCAATTCTAATACCTTTTCTCTGCATAGTAAATTATTTATATCCAAATTCCTTCTCCACTTCGGTTATAGCCTCCTCAATAATATCCATACCCATGGCTGCATACTTTTCATCCATTATGAGCGGTGGAGACATTCGTAGGATGTTTCCGGCCGGGATCCAAGCCAACCCTTTTCTGAATGCTTTTTGATAGACCAATTTACCGGCTTCGTCAAAAGGTTCCTTGCTTTTCTTGTCCTTCACAAGTTCTATTCCCAATAAAAATCCTTTTCCTTTAACATCTCCTATTATAGGATGCTGTTCTTTCATTTTCTCCATGCGATTCATAAAGAATTTGCCTACTAAACGAACATTTTTCAATATGTCTTCTTCTTCAATAACTTCTATGGATGCCAATGCTGCAGCACATGCCATTGGATTTCCTCCATAACTGGAAGAAGCAGAGATTTTTTCGAGAGCTTCGCCGTTTTCTTCACTAACAACCATTGCCGTAACAGGAAATCCATTACCAAACGATTTGCCAAACGTCACAATATCGGGTATAACACCCCAGTGGTCCAAGGTAAGCCATTCACCGGTGCGGCCCATTCCTGCAAGTACTTCATCGTCATAAAGAAGTATCTTATGTTTTTCACATAACTTCTTAAGTTTTGGAAAAAAATCATCAGGAGGGAATATACTTCCTGCCCAACCTTGCGCTGGTTCCAGAACAAATGCTGCCACATTACCCACAGTTCCTTCCTTAATAAAATCTTCGTAAAACCTTATGTATGCATCGGTATCAATTGATCCATCAGCCTTAGTCCATAGAGGACGATAGGGATCAGGGCGGGGTACCATGTAAAAGCCTGCTGCACGTGTAGGTCCGTAACTATAAGCTTCTCCACGGTACATTTGGGCACAACTAACGGCTCCCATACTCTTACCGTGAAAATCGCGATAGGCAGATATAAATTCATGTTTATTGGTTATTGCACGAGCTGCACGAATAGCTGCCTCTACGGCTGCGGTACCATCGGAATATAACTGAATTGCATTTAATTTTCCAGGTAGGATGCTGGCCATTTTTTCCATCAGTTTTTCTTTTACCGGAGTGGTAAAATCATGGGCATTCATCAGTTTTTTTGCCCAAAAAGAGATTGCTTCTGATATTTTTGGATGACAATGACCCAGAGAGGTAACATATATACCAGATGAAAAATCAAGATATTTATTACCATCAACATCTGTAAGTGTGATTCCAAATCCTTCTTCAAAGCAAACGGGAAACAGTTTAACCTGAGAGCTTAGCCCTTTCATGTATCTCACAGTATTTGCATGCATGATCTTTGATTTCGGACCGGGTGTTTCTGTTATAAGAATAGGAATACCAATCGCATTATTTTTCCACCAATCCTTTGATATGTTCTTAAGATTCTTCATGTCATTAATATTAAAGATTCCATCTTTAGTTCCTAAATATTCAAGTTTAAATATCAAATAGTATTTATTACAATAACTCAGAAATAGATTAAATCGTTGTCTACTAATTTTATTTCTTCTGTCATTTCCTCCCAGTTACTGAGATCATCGTATAGATTTGTGCAATACAATTTGTTTCTTCCTGCCATGGCGGCATACTTTAATGCGGACTCAGGTCCTTCTCCATCGAGAATTGCAGTAAGGAAAGCAGCTACAGCTGTGTCTCCTGCTCCTGTTGCATTCTTAACTTTTACATTATCAGCATGGTATGCAATGCAAAATAGTTCACGATAATTCCAATCTTTTACAGACAGGTTAAAATCCAGTTTCTCATTGAGAGATGAAATATCTCCTGTTAAAAGATAGGCGCCCCGGTGAGCCATTTTTATTAAAACAATTTTTACCCCTGAATCGATGATGTATTTTCCTAAAATGCGAATTAAGTCTATTGAAAAATGATCAATAATATCGTTATTTTCAACAGACAATTGAATCTGAGAATATTTTGCCGGGAATAATATTTCCATAGCCTCCTCTACACTGGGAACAAAAATATCAGTAACCGGTAAAACGTTTTTCATTATTTCCGGCCAGTTGACTCTGCCAGATTCAGTTTCAGGATCAGGTAAACTAAAATCAAGAGAAGTTACTACTCCCATTTGTTGCACTTTAGAAAACAACTGGACAAGCTGATTTCCTCCATTCAAAAAAAATTGTTTTAAAAGAGGCGGGTAACCAAAGTGAAACAAACGGCATTTGGAAACAGCATCAAAATTGATATGAGTTGCATCAAATATCTGATTGCATCCAGGTGATTCCAGAAATATACGGTCAATTCCCGGGGGAGCTATTACAATACTAAAAGCTGTACCTGCTACATTTGTAATAGTTAGTTCCTCTGAAATATTATATTTATCAAACCATTCTTTAGCAATTTTACCAATAAAATCATCTCCGATTAATCCATTAAAAAATATCTTCTTGTTGAATTTTTTCATTGCCAAACCTGTATTTGGCACAACTCCTCCCAGAACAAAATTCAGACCATCGATTTCTATTAATTTTCCTGGTTTTAAGAGATCGGATAAATTAGCACATGAATCATTTTTTCTAAAATCAGGAATCAGGTCAACACAGGTATAACCGGCAATTACCGCATCATATTTTTTCATATTTCGTTTTTACACAACTTTGATATTCTTTAAAAAACAAAAGTCTCTCAAGGATTGCATATGATCCCCATAAGCAATAATATAATGCTGTCCGGAAATGTTTTGAGCAAAATCTTCGACAGGAGTATCCAGAAATATTTCAAGGCTGGGTAACTGAGGTGCTGGAAAAGCCCATCCTGCTTCTTCCCATGATTTAAGTTTTCCCTCTCCAGAACAAATATGCATTGTATACTGATCTCCCTTGTTTGACAGCCGGGCCATTGTTAGTCTGCCGGTTTTCATTACCGATATATTTAAAAGGCCTCCGCTGATATTGCCAAAAGCAGCAGATGTAACCTTTACTTTTCCATTAACAACTTCAGCAGGAACAAAATCGGGTACTCCCAAAAGAACGCTTTTTTCGAAAAACTCATAAAACTCCAGATATGCGGCGCATTGTCCTGTTATATGTTTTAAAATTAACTGTGTAACAGCGCCCATAGCATCATTTTCAGGAATAGTACACATATTCATTTCATCCGAGAGCAACATGAAAATCATTGCAGGAGGAAAACCTAAAATCTTTTTCATCCCGTCAACATCTTTTAATGAGATTGCATTGAATCCGTTTTCTTCGGATATTTTTCTAATCGACAAATAATATGAAATTCCTTTTTTAAGGAAATCGTCATCAGCCGGCTTCTCAAAATCCCAATTCCGCTTAATTCTTTCTAAAACTTCATCCTTTTCTGCCTCTATTATATTCTCACTTATCTGAAGCATCTCTAACATTTCAAAAAACTCAATGTCAATTCCAATTTTCTTTTTTAAAGAAAGTCCTTCATAAAGCGTATTGTAAAGTTTCATATCACGATAGCCCATCATACCCACTTTCGTTTTTCTTAAGGTTTTTACTGCATTGGCAGCAAATGCGAAAGAAGCAATTTTATCTAAGGGAGAAGGTTTTCCAATGATGTTATAAATGTACTTGAATTTGTACCCCAGGTCAGTAAAAACTTTTCGAAGTGCAGTTGTCCCCGCCTGAGGTGCAGCGGTAACCAATCTGCCATTTTGAATATCTCCAGCAAGACCCCACAAAATCATTGGTTTATGCTTAAATTCATTGGTAATTGCAATAACTGCATGAGCTGGGATCCAACCGGCGATGCAAATGATCAATAATTCAAAATCTTCTTTTCTCAAGTCAATTATAGCTCTATTAACATCAACTCCTTTTGGATCATCAGTAACTGTTTCAGTTGTTACAACTTCAATCCCGAGAGTTTTGACTTCTTCCAAAGCTGTAGAGCATTTTTCTTGAATTAATTGTTGTGGAGAATTAACCTCTCCAAATCCAACAAATGCTGATTTAATTGAATATTCTCTCATTTTTCAGTAAGTTTTTTTCTGTTATTAATCATTGCTACGAAAATCAAATAGGATATACACAAAAGAGGTACTATAAATGCAAATAAAATTGAAGTATTATCTGCAACCATTCCCATAATAGGAGGAAGTATTGCGCCTCCTGCTATAGAAGAAACCATCAATCCTGACAATTCGTTTGTATATTCAGGCATGCTTTCTATTGTAATCGAAAACAGAAGCGGGAAAATATTCGCAAAACCGAGTCCGACCAGAAAAACGCCTATCAGGGTCAGGGTAAATGAATTGCAAAAAATAAGTAAAATTCCGCTGAGAGCTGTTATGCCTGTAATTAACAATAATTTTTTTGGTGCAATATGTGACATTATAAACGATCCCAAAAACCGTCCTGCTAAAATTGGAAAGTAAAACAGTGACCAGCTGATTAAAAGGCCCATCTTCTCGACTGAAATCGAAAATTTACCTTTTAAAAGAAGAGGCACATGCGAACTCATGCAAATTTCAACGCCACAATAAATAAAAACTCCAAATACCATCATGAAAACATAAGGATTTTTAAGCAGCCTTAAACACGATTTGAATGATGCATGATGATCATCAGAGCTCTTCTTTTCATTTATCCTGAGCGAGCTTAACCAGATAAGAGCTATTATCGCAATACAAGAATAAATTGGGAATATTATACTCCAATCCAGTCCAAACAAATACAGCATTAAAGGCGGTATAAGAAAACCCATAGAAGATCCTATAGTTATGAAAGCCTGTGCCAGAGAAAGGTTTTTTGAATAGTGCCCCTCTTCAGAGACATCGCGCATAAAAGGATTACCTGCTACCTGAAGAATAGAACCACCTGCCCCTAATAGCAGGATTGCTGCCAAAATCTTATAAAATTGCAGTAAGGAGGCACTATTGACAACCATTCTGCCATACATCCCTGATAAAATCGGAATCAGAAGACCTAAAGACGCTATTGAAAGGCCCAGATTTAAAATAAATTTCTTCCCCTTCTTGTCTTGTAAAAGACCAATCGGTACCGAAAGCAAACCATACATAATGTACCCTAACAGTGGCAGAAAAGTAGCCATTGTAATTGAAATTTTAAATGATTCTTTTGCAAGGCTTACCATGGGTCCAACTGCATCAATCATCCCCATGCAAAGGAAAACCAGATAAATAGGCAACGTCTTTTTAATCATTATATAAGTTTTAAAGTTGGTCCATACTTCAACTAATATATTTCTATATTGTTCAACTATTTTACCAATAGTCTTCAAACTGGAATGAAGGGAAATTCATAGTTATAGCACACAATTAAATAATGCATTCATTTTTATATAAATGAAAATATTTATTAGAACTCAATTTCCTTTTTACTAGATGTTATTAACAAAAATATTATTTCAGAATTCTTTAAAAAACTACTGCTTTCCCATCTTATAACACTGTATTTGCTTAAATTGATGTTTTTTTGTATTTTCCCTCACAATTAACTATTAGATTATGCAACTGAAGCTCTAAATAATATTTCAAATCTTATCCTCTTCAATGGCAGTGAAAAAAAAATAGCTCTTTACACATGACATTATCATCAGGAGCTTGAAATTATTTTTGTTTAAAAAACTATAGTTTCGTATTAATGGTGAATCATGTAGAAAACTTAAGTGATGGAGTTTTTAATGCTTATTAACCCATATCTCCCGCTCGTTTAGAAAAAGGATAAGGATTTAAACAAAAAAAATAAAGACCTTTTGTTGATTTATATGTTATTCAATTCCATGAGAATGCTCTAAAGGAAGGCTTTTTTAACCTTCCTGAGTTTACCAATGTTAAAAAACTACTTTTACTTGGACAACAAGGTTTATTAAATAGTTAGTCCTTCACTATTATCAACAATCTGATTGTAAATAATTATTGAGGACCAGCCATTTTAGCTTTATCAAACATACGTGTGAGACCTGAGATTTTTATTTACATCTATAGAATCCATCATAAAGTATTTTTTTAAAATCACTTTTCCCATCCGTTGAATAAACTTAATTCATCAACGAATGGACGGGTTTCGCAAGGAAATTCACCCAGGAATGGGGTTGTTGACATAAGATTATATTCATATGATCCATAGCTCCAGTAAAAAGCCCATCGATGATCATCACTTCCTACCCATTCATAGGTCCTGTGGATAGTACGCGTACCACCCAGTTCTAGGGCCAAACGTTCAAAAAGCTGTACATCATCACTGTACGGGAAGACCAGTTCATTACCTCCTCCTATTTCCTGATAAACCATTATCCCATAACGGTCGCACAGATCAAAAAAGGCTTCAGTTTCATAAATACCCAATCCCCAGGACATAAAAAGCTGTATATGCTGGTCTATGGCCAATTGGATGAATCTTTCATATTTCCCCCGGCGGAAATCGAGATAAACGCCGATCTTTGCTAAATATATTTATTTTTTAATTAAACTCATTGTAATCAGAGAAACGCTTTGTCTTGGCAACGCAATAGTTTTAATATAAGAATGCGTTGATAGGTTTGTATATATGTCAGGTTCAAATCTTTCAAGGTTATGTTTTGACTTTAATAACTTTAACTGATCTGCATTAAGATCATGGGGTGATCCCATATTTTCCCAGGCAGAAAATGCATTACTATGTGTACTGTCCACTCTGTAATGTTCTATTTTAACCTTACCATTAAAAGGAATATTATTTATCAATAACTGAATTGTATCTGTTCCTTTGGAATCAACATTTTTATAAAAATTATATACGAGCGCACAAAGGACAGTGCTGTCATTATTTAGTGATGCAACCCCGTCAACCCCGTCATTTTGTGCACTGCAACCGCCAGTTAAGGAGATGCGGGTATCGCCAAGGCTATGTAGCATTTTAAATCCATTATACACCGGCTTATGTATGCCGCTTCGATTAGTTATTCCAAATCCATAGTAAAATTCAGGAAGTTTTCTGTAGTCTTCGTCCTCTTCATATATATCCGATGAGCACCAATAAGCAAATGTCTGGGGCGCCATTTTGCATTCCTTTATCTCGTCGAGAAATATTTTGACAGTTTTGACTACAAAAGCTGCTCCAAACTCAGTATCCTTGCCCCGCTCAGAAGGATAAGGAAGAGTGCGGCCTCCCATTGGGTAACTCCAGCTTGGCCCCCACTCGTGAATGCACTGAGGCTTGTCTTTGAATCCTTTTTTTTCTAATAATTCCCTCCCTGACCTGAGAGTGGACAGGATAAAATAAGGATCGGCATCAGTAGATTCACCGCTGGCATAAACATGCCAGCTGAAATAATCGAATTTGATATTATCACCATTACAGCAATCGAGGAATCCGGATGCATTCAGGATATTTGAAACATCCGGAGCGCAGAATTTAATATCTGGATTGGCGGCAAGCGCCCCCTCAAATGCAAGCTGGTATAGCTTGCAGTAATCAGCAGGCCAATTCCCAAATTGAAAATTAAGAAGGTCAGGTTCATTCCACACTTCCCAGTGCCATTGGGTTGTTTTTGCTCTGCCATATCGTTCCACACAGTGCTTTACAATTTCGTAAACCATATCGCGCCACTTTTCCCAGTCTTTCGGAACTGAAAATATATATTTACCACTACCAGGTTCCAATGCCAGATCCTTTGGCATAAATGAAAGCTCCATAATCGGATCCATATTTATAGAGATAAGAAAATCAAGTATCTTATCAAAGTTTGTCCAGCTGTACCTGGGAGAATGGCCAGCTATACCATCCCAATGATACAGACCAACATCATCATTTAATATGCCATGGGCGCGAATTCTTTTAAAACCAAGTTCCTTTGCCTGGATTCTAAGCGCATCCTGTACTCCGGGCTCAAGAAGGATGTACATTTTATCCTGGGAGATATCGGTCCAAAAATGTGACAGATTACCTTGTCTAATTGATGCATCAACATTCAGAGTATATCCCGATGGTTGTCCATAAGCCAATGCTGTTTTTAGGATAGATGCTATAACACCGAATAATAAAATAATCATTATAATTTTGAGCGAAAAAGAATGTTTATTTATCATTCCTTCAATAGTAGAGTCTTTGCATCTTATTAATTGACTCGTAGTTTCAGTCCGGCTAGTCATTTGCCATACATCCTTTAAATGCTCATTAATTTCTTTATCAGGTATTAGTTTAAGGTCTTCGGTAGTTTTCATTATCTTTTCTTTAATTATTAATTGATTTTTCGTAATAAAATTATTATTTGAAGATAATTTTCCTTATAATTTATTTAGCAGGTAATGACTACTTCATCTCGGGCCACAGACTGTTGATGAGTTCCACAGTGCGATCCACTAATATCTGTCCTCCTTCCGGGCCAACCAAATTACTTTCCACTATTGCGCTATAACTCCCGCCCCTGACAGCCCTCTCGGTCGGCAGGTAATAATCACCCGGACCTACAAGCTCGAGGACAAACGTCTGTAGCGCCTTGCTTCGCGCCTGAATTCGAATTCCATAGTCAGTAAAGAGCTCGAATTCGTTGGTGCAAACAGCCACATCCCCTATGCGCAGCACGTGTAACTCCATTTCATACTTCGATTGCGGATCGGTTTTCTGTTTCTCAAAACGCTTAACAACGCTTCCGTACCAGTTCATAATTGAGAAGACCTCATCGGCTGCCTTTGGGTCTGCAACGATTTTAGCTGCAGCATTGTCGTGTATAGCCTTCGCTTCCGTGTATTCTGCTTCAGTTACCGACTGTTTCGGTAACATGAATGATTCTACTTTATGGATCAACGGTGCGTCGGTGTGGCGATCATCTTTTACCACCTCGTAGACTTCATATACAGCGGTTACAATGCGACGGGAAATTTCTTCCAGACGGCTTAAATTACTGAGTTTACGCATTCGTTCCTCAGCCGCTTTACGATACATCAGGTGTGGCGACTGATCACCAGCAGCGCCTATCCAACCCAACACGCAGAGGTCAGCGCCAAAGCGTTGCTTTAGCTTCTCACGCACGGGATACCAGTAATCGGCGTTCATTATAGTGTCATTTTCAACTTCCTGTGCCGGGCAGGCCACGTCGATGCACATCGCGATCAACTTCTTATTCTGGTTCCAAAAAAAGAGTATATTGACATCGTGATCTTCATACCCTTCTATATTGCGGAACTGCGGTACATTGGTTTCACCATACATCTGAGCGGAGCCGTCGGCATAGACAGCGCGTCGGTTGTTGGCTACCACAGCATGACCGAGTCCCCATGTAACGCTACCAGGACGACGATCGTTCCATGCTTTTACAATCGCTTCGGCCACTTGTTGGGCGAAGAATTCCTGATAGGCATCTACCTGCGTGACGCCTTCCCTGGGAATCTGATACCCAAAAAACTCAAAATTATTCTCCAAGACGGGCGCTGTGTGGGTATGGATCGCGTTCAGGAAGATCTTCTTCACATCCAAAGCGGGCAAACGTTGATGCACTTTGTCGCGGACCATTTTGAGCAGCATGGTCGGAATACCTATCAGATCGCAGGAGACCATGATCGCTATATCTAGTGATTGGTCGCCCTCACGTGATTCCATGGCCACAACGTTAGCCGTAAGAGGTGTTGCCGCTGTGCGGGCGATCCTCAGGTTGAACTGCCCCAATAAGGCTACAGGCAGCGCAGGAGTTATGTCAGCTGTGGCTATACCGATGTGCAATTCGGTTGCATTTAAGTCCGTAACCCACGAGAGAGTGATGAGAAAAAAACCAACTGTAATTTTCTTCAATCGCCTCATGGAATCCTGTGTTGAACTGATTTGTAACGTCAAAGCATTCTCTTTATTTTCTTGCTTTTTTCCCATAATAATCTATATTTTATCTTAAGAGGTAAAAATTATTTCAAAGAAATATATTAATTTTTACCAGCTTCAAGTACCGGATTCCTTTTACTTAAATAAATGATTAACTGACTTAGTAAAAATGGTCTGTTGCTCTTTTTGGTAGAACAACAGACCAACCAATCAACAAGTCAAAATAAAAATAACCCTCTTAACCCTGTACAAACCTGTTAAACTCTATTTTTAAAAGTCGAAAGTTGACATATTAATTGTAGCCGGGGTTTTGTACCAGAACTGATTTTCCATTTACCATACTTAAGTCAATTTCTGTCTGAGGGATAGGATATAATTCGTTTTTCCCTTTTGTGAATACTACTCCCTTCAGATTTGGAAAACCGGCGGTCGTATGGTTGTTTTCATGATCAATGATATAATTCAATTCATCCGCCATAGAACCTGTTCCTTTATCCCAGCGCTGCAGATCGTAGAAACGATGTCCTTCCAATGCCAGCTCCAGCCTCCTTTCAAAACGAACTGCTTTACGGGCATAAGCTTGTCCATTTGCTGTAAACTGCCCGGTATACTGACCAATAAAGTAATTTGCAGCAGGGGTATTGGTGAACCCTTTAGAAGGATCATTATCATCAACATAGGTTTTTACCCATCCAGCAGGATTAGCCGCACGGGCTCTGACCATGTTAACATACATTTCTGCATTGGCCAGGCTTCCTACTTCCACCTCACATTCTGCTGCGCGTAATAATATATCCGCAAAACGTATTAGGATATCATTGGTGTTATTGGCTGTTGTCCATCCGCCATAACTCTCAGAGTTTACGCCTAGATCAGATTTATTAAAGAAAAACTTTTTCCAACCATAACAACCCATATCGGCTTGACTATAAATCCAATAGGGTCCAAATAGTCCCCAATCAAGCAAGGGAATTCCTCTTCGGGCCACAGTATTATCTAACCTTGGATCAAGTGTGCCTGTGTAAGGAGTAAAAGGATCGGAAGCCTGTAAACCCTGGTCATTGGTAATATTAAAATCATTGTATGTGTCTAATAAAGGTAATCCGGTAACCGGATCGGTTTTATAGGTGTTCACCATATCAAAAGAACAGGCACCGGTTCCGCCACCCGCACATACCGGTACCATAGGTTGAAACATAAGATCATCCTGATTACTATTGTTAGCGTTTGAGCCGTCATTAATAGTATATTGAATCGCGAATACCTCCTCAGCGTTGTTCTCCGTATTCGCATCAAAATTATCCCAGTATTTATCGCTAAGCTTATATTTCTGGCCACTGGCTGTACCTCCGTTAGTTATGCAATCTGTAAGCAATGGTAATGCCTCCGCATACTTTTGCTGATGCATATATACTTCTGCTAAAAATGCCTTCGCCGCCCAACTATTGGCTCTGCCTGCATCAGTTTTTGTTTCAGTCAGGTTATCTGCAGCAAATCGAAAATCCGCTTCTATTTTGGGCCATATCGAAGTAGTGTTTGGTACGTTGTAATTTCCAGCGTTAAAAGTCACAGTTTCGTCTATATAAGGTACATTCAGCCAGGTCTTAGCTAATCGAAAATGAACGACTGCCCTTAGAAACACTGCTTCAGCTTTTAATTGTAATGCTTCGTCTGCTGAAAGCTCATTCGCAGGCACTAATGGCAATAATCGCAATACGTCATTTGCACGTTGAATTGCAGAATAAAAGCTTCCCCACTGAGATGAATATATCCCTATTGCAGGGTTTCCCTTATGGTTTTCAAAGGAATTAGCATCTGCATCCCAAACAGCACCCCATATCGCCTCATGTGAAGCAATTTCTGCAAAAAACGAGTTATAGCCAAAAATGCTTTTATGTTCGAGCCCGGAATATGCACCTATTAATAATTTATTTGCTCCGGATTTAGTGGCCAGGACATTCTGGCTTAGTTGTCCTATTGGCTGTTTATCCAAAAACTCCTTTTTACATGCAATGAATGATATCATTGTTATCAAACTTATTGCACAGGTCATTTTTATATATATATTTTTCATGATCTAATATTTTAACTATTCTTAAAATCAGAATGAAACATTAACACCTGCAAGAAATTGCTTTTGATTGTTCGGATAGTTACCCCAGTCTATTCCAAATGCAGAAGTCTGGCCTTGAACTTCAGGGTCTAATCCACTGTATTTTGTAATCTGGAACAGGTTAGATACCTGTAGGTATACCCTCAATCTCTTTATCTTCAGTTTTTCAAGAGCAGTAGCCGGCAACGAATAACCCAATGTTAATAATCTGCATTTCAGAAATGAACCATCTTCAATATACCATGAATTCGGGACGCCGTTTTCACTGAAACTGCTATTACCTATCAATACAGGAACATTTGTATTTGTATTTGACGGGGTCCACGCATTCAATACATCGTTACTCAACGCATTTTTGTAAAAAGAAGTGAAATAGGAGTACCATTTTGTTAAATTATACACCTTATTTCCCTGTGAACCATAGAAAACAGCAGAGAGATCAAAGTTTTTATAATTTAATCCAAGATTTATCCCGTATGTAAATTTGGGATTTGGATTACCAATAAAAGTGCGGTCTTCCGGTGTAATCTTACCATCTCCATTAACATCTCTGTATTTGAATTGTCCGGGCCCTGCGTCTTGCTGTATTGGTGATGCTGCAACATCACTATCGGACTGAAATAGACCAATAACATCATAACCGAAGAATGAACTTACGGGATGACCTTGCTGATTGCGACATAGAGTACCTGTACGCCAATTACTTCCATCATCAAAATATCCAGCAGAACCGGGGATGCTCATTATTTTATTATTATAACTGGTCATGTTAGCGCCAATAGTAAAATTCAAATCTTGGCCAATCTTATTCCGGTAGTTTGCTGAAATATCAAATCCGGTGTTCTGAATGTCGCCTATGTTTATGGAAGGAGAGGCAGCTCCGCCAACAGTTGCAGGTAATGGTTCAGGAAACAACAGACCATTTATTGATTTTTTGTAGTATTCCACGGAAAAGTCAACTTTATTATTTAGGATAGTAGCGTCGAGTCCAAAATTAGATACTACGTCTTTTTCCCATGAAGTATTAGTATTCCCAATACGGGTTTGATAAAAACCCTGCTGAGAACTATTATTGGTAGCGTCAATATCATAATACGAAGTATTGATCGAGGTCCCGAATAGGGTGAAAGCATTGGCATTGTCGACATTGGCCTGTGAACCCAATACACCATAGCTTGCCCTTAACTTAAGATCGTTGATCCACTTAACATTATTTTTCATAAACGGTTCTTCGGATATGCGCCATCCCAATGATGCAGAAGGGAACACTCCATATCTGCTGTCGGCACTAAATTTTGAAGAACCATCACGTCGAGCTGTAAGTCCCAGAAGATATTTATCGCCAAAAGAGTAATCCAAACGACCGAATAGAGAAGATAATGTGTTTATGTATGCGCCGCTGGCGTTGTTATTTCTGATGTTTCCGTTTTGCAATAGCAGGTAGTCAATATCAGATGAAAAGAAATCAGTTCTTGTTCCCCAAAGGCTGCTTCCTGAATATTGAACTGCTTCGGAACCTGCCAATACAGCCAGTTTGTGTTTGCCAAAAGTATTGGAGTAATTCAGGGTATTGGTCCAAATGCCGTATAGGTCATTGCCAGAACTCACTTGTAAAGAGTTCAGACCTGAAAAGTTTTGTACATCAAAGTAATGGTTGTAGTCAAAATAAGTAGAATAATTGTTTCTAAAACTTCCACCAAAACTTGTACGCAAAGTGAAATGTTTCAAAAAGTCAGCCTCGGCATATGCGTTTCCTGATATTACCCATGTATTATTTTTATTATTATTTGTCATCTTTTGTAAAGCAACCGGGTTAAGCGCGCCTGACATAATCGGCAAGGAATAACCACCCGCGAAGTGTCCCTGAATATCATAAACCGGAATTAATGGAATTGACCTGATACACTGCATAATTGCATTGTTTTCATTTGTGTTACTACCATATCCATTATTCGCGGTAGAATATATATATAAATTTTCACCAATGCGGATATTCTTACCAATATTGAAATCTGTATTTATCTTCACGGAAAACCTTTTAAGAACGGTTTCAATAAGTGTACCTTTTTGATTCAGGTAATTTAATGAAAACATGTACCTGGCTTTGTCCGACCCTCCACTCACTGCTAAATTCTGGTTTGTCATCAACGCAGGTTTAAAGACCTCCTGATACCAGTTAGTCCCTGATTTATTAACTTTTGCGATGATATAATTATTGATTGGGTTGGAAGCGTCAAAATTGTATTTGGATGGGTCAACCGCAGGGTCGCCTGCATTCGCCCAACGGGCTTCTGAACTTCCAACTCTGTACATATAGTCAGGAATGCCGTTTGTGAATGCATTATCTGCTGGAAATGCTATAGAATACATCTTTGCATAAACTGCAGAATTTGACATATTCAGAGGATTTCCACTAAAAGGCATCTGTACTCCGGCATAAGCATCATATGTAACAACCGGGGCTCCACTTTTTCCTTTTTTAGTTGTTACGACTATTACACCATTTGATCCCCTTACTCCGTAAATCGCTGCAGATCCTGCATCTTTCAGTACCTGCATGGATTCAATTTCATTCGCATTGATATCATCAAGACTTGCCTCCACTCCATCTACCAGAACTAATGGATTGGTATCGCCAAAGGATCCAATGCCTCGGATAAAAATCTGGCTGGATGATCCGGGAGCCCCATTACTTATAACACTAACGCCTGAAGCTTGCCCCTGAAGAGCAACTACTCCCGATCCGGTCGGTAATGATTTAAAGGATTTCATATCAACAACAGTCACAGCTCCTGTGATATCTTTTTTTCTTTGTGTGGAATATCCCGTTACTATCACTTCATCCAGACTAAGCACAGCTTCTTTCAACACCACATCAACCTGCATTTTTCCGGTTGTTGTTATTTCTTGCGTTGTCATACCGACAAAAGTGAAGATCAACGTTGCATTCTGAGGTACATTGTTTAAGGTGTATTTACCTGATGCATCAGTAAGGGTACCATTGGTTGTTCCTTTTACAAGGATAGTAACCCCTGGTAACAAATTGTTTTTTTCATCTGTAACAGCTCCCTTAATAATACCCTGCTGTTGACTTTCTTTTAAAGAAACTACTATCAGATTATTCTCAAAAATCTTATAAGCAAAATCTGTTGATTCAAACAATTTGTCAAGTACCTGATTAATATTATAATTATAAGTTTTCAAGTCAACTATCTTATCAACTGACTCGAAATCATCATTATAGAAAAAACGATAATTACTCTCGTTTTCAATAATCTGAAAAACGTCTCTGATCTTTTTACCTTCGATAGAAAATGAAAACTGGCTAAAACTTGTTGCTGAAAGATTCAGAGTGAATACCATCACCAAAATGGTTGAAAGTTTCATAATCAAGAGGATTTTTAATTTTTCCCATCTAGAAAAATAAAACACAATTTTTTTTTTCATAATTTTGTTAGAGTTAGTTAGAGTTAAACATAATTAGCCTGTTGGGAAAATGTTGGCTATGATTGTAATTAACTTGGACTGAATTCGGGGAAAAATAGATGCAAACTATTTTTCCCTTTTTGTTTGTCATAAAGATTTGAGCATAGGCAAAAAATTTTAAGGGTTAATCTCACTATTATTTAATTTTTATATTTCTTTATATGCTTTGAATAGTTTTCTATCTGCTCATTATTTGAGATCATCAGAACATTTTTACCATCAAGCACATAATCAATAGGTGCAGTAAGTTTTATTGATTTCAGAACCTGTTCAAGGGTTTCATCGAGGAG
>Ga0182021_10004533_pt1 | contig 16342 bp, 13 predicted proteins | sample 612E3MmetaG_FD_120493 | JGI IMG/M metagenome (GOLD analysis project Ga0182021, IMG submission 120493) | Permafrost microbial communities from Stordalen Mire, Sweden - 612E3M metaG (Illumina Assembly) | ecosystem: Environmental > Terrestrial > Soil > Wetlands > Permafrost | place: Sweden...
CTCTTCATCACCTATGGCACGGATCCCGGCCCCATGCAGATGATGGATGGCGGCGTCTGGAAGCTCGATACCAAAAGCGGTGCCTGGACTGATATCACACCGGACAAGCCGGGCAAGGAACGGAAGTTCGGCTACGCCGCCGTTTCCGTAGATGCGAAGGATCCCAAGGTCGTGATCGCCAGTTCCTTCTACCGCCCCAAAGGCGAGGAGGTCTTCCGCAGCACCGACGGCGGCGCCACCTGGAAGCCGGTTTTCGGCAGCGGCGGCGTTATGGACTACAGCCTGGCGCCGTATGTGCGCGACACGGACATCCACTGGCTTTTCGACGTGGAGATCGATCCCGCGAATTCCGATCACGCAATGTTCACCACGGGCTACGGCGGCTGGGAGACTTACGACCTGACCAATCTCGACAAGAATCTCCCCACCCATTGGACCGTCATGAGCCCCGGCATCGAGGAGACTGTGGCCCTGGCCCTGTACAGTCCCAGTAAAGGTGCCCACGTGCTCACCGCCGTCGGCGACTACTCCGGCTTCGTCCACTGGGATCTCGACAAGCCTGCGCCGGACGGCAATCCCAAGCCGCCCTTTTTGGGCAACACCCACGATGTCAGTGGCGGCGAACTGAATCCCAGCGTGATCGTGCGTATCGGCCGCCCGCGGCCAGGCAGCCAGAACCTGGGCTACTCCCTGGATGGTGGAAAAACCTGGCGTGAACCCGCTTCAGTGCCTGATCCCAAGGCCAAGGAAGGACACATCGCCGTCTCCTCTGATGGTGGAACCTGGGTGTGGACGCCTCGCAATCATGTCCCCCATGTCACCACGGACAAGGGCGCGAGCTGGACAGCCTGCGTGGGCGTGCCCAATGACACCCGCGTGATCGCCGACCGGATGAACCCCAAGCGCTTCTTTGGAATCGCCCTTTTCGACGGCAAGCTGTTCGAGAGCGTGGATGGCGCAGCTCACTTCACGGAGAAGCCCCTGGTGCTGTCCGACGGACTGCCCAAGCGAGGTGGCAGTGGTGCCGACAACCGCAGTGATCGCGGCGATGATCGCGGTGGCCAGGACCGGATCTATGCCACCCCGGGCCGCGAGGGAGATCTCTGGTTGGCTGCCTTCAACGGCCTGTACCACTCGGGAGCCAAGGGCTTCGATCGCATTCCCGCCGTGGAAGAGATCCACGCCTTCGGCTTTGGCAAGGCAGCTGCAAAGGCCAAAGTTGCCGCCCTCTACCTGGTGGGCACCGTGCAAGGGCAGCGCGGCCTCTTCCGCTCCACCGACAGCGGCGCCACCTGGGTGCGCATCAACGACGATCAGCACCAATGGGGTCTGGTCCTGCACATCACGGGAGATCCCAAGAAATTCGGCCGCGTCTACGTGGGTACCCACGGACGGGGCACGTTCTACGGGGATCCGGTCAGCAAGTAGTCGTCTTTCGGGGACTGGAATTCTACAGGGAGTCGGCTCGCCGGAACAGGTGCCTGGGCTAATCGCCCCAGTGCAGCCATTCGCCGAAAGGCAATCTGCACTGTCTGATTGTAGATGCCACAGCACACTCGGAGTGAGGTAGCATCAGGCCATGGAACCCAGACGGTTCGTACGTGCCGCGGCCAAAAGCACCCTTGGCATCGGCGTAATCGTCCTGGCGATCGCCACGGGCGCGGGTGCCAGGCTGATGGGCCTGCACCTTTAGCCCTCGGTCCTCGCCGGTTTCGGCTTGCTTGGCCTCTTTCTGGTCGCGGTGCTCGCGCTCGGGCTCCTGCAGCGTGCTGCGGTCGCCGAGATTGACCGGGAGTTTGAAGCGAGAGCCGCCGCGCGGCTGGCTGAGGCTGCCGCCGCGAGAAAGCGTCTCGCGACGGTGCGCATCGCCGACCCGGCGGTGGCCCAGGCTCGCGACCTTCTGGTCCTTGAAGCGGGGCGCCTGGTCGAAAACTGCGGCCGGGCGCACACCTGCTGGGCCGATCTGTCGGACGGCACCGGCAGCGCGCTTTCGATCGCGGACCTCGGAAACAGGTTCGACGTCGTGCTCGCGGGTGGAAAGGGCTTCGGCGGCAAGGTGTATTTCAATCCCACCTACGGCGGGGACTTCGTGGGCGCAGGCCTGATCGGTCACACCACTGCGTCGGACGGAAAGAAAATGGTCTTCTTCGATTGGGGCCCCGTGCAGTGGGACGGGAGCCTGAAGTACCGCGCGGTTCGGCTGGTGCTTCCGGTGAAGGTGCGGGCGGCGACCCTGACCGGTGGCGAGAAGGCGGCGATCCCGGTGCAGACCGAGAAGAACGTGCACGAAGAGAACAGGATCGATTGGTACGGGTCGAGGGGCGAAAATAGGACCTACGCCCTCACCGGGCTTTTCCATCAGACGGATGTCCTTGGGTCTACAAGCTCGGCGGGGGCGAGTCCCAACTCAGGGACGACCTCGAGGAGCTTGCGGTCCACGCCCAAGCACTTGGTCTGCGCACCAACCTGATCACAGCAGATCCAGATCTCCGGCAACCTTGTGGAAGCGGGAGGGGACGGAGACTACGGAACTGCGGTGATCCGGCAAAAGGGCTATGCCACGAGCTCGGACGATTGCGTGGCACTCCAGAGGATCCGCGTCGAGGTCCTGACCTCCATCGCCGGCCAGGGGGTATCTCCTAGGCTGTGACGGGAAATTGAAACGGGCCGACGCCTGTCAGGTTGCCGTCCGAGTCGACACCTGCGCATTTCATGAGCTTCAGGCTCAATGAACTTCTCTTGCGGCCGTCGGGATTGCTCTTTTCGACCTCGACCCAAGTTGCGACAGTGACTTTGTTGCACCAACACCCACTGTTCACATAGGCACCGCGGCCCAGAAACGGCACCTCGTATTGCTTTGCCATGGGGCCGTGACTGTGACCCATGACGATGGCTCCCACCCCGCCCCGCAAGAGCATGGCCTCGGCGACGACCTCTAGGTGTTCCATCTCCGCGGGAATGGACATCACAGCGGCAATGGCGCCATTGCGCTTTTCAAATTCATCGGCCAGCGCAGCGTACGTCGTTCGGATTTCGCGAACCGACACTCTTCCTCCCCCCCACAGATCGTCGGGCATCAGGATTTCAGTATCGAGCGACACCCCGGCATTGGCGCACACGGCGTCGAGGACTCCCTGGGCGATTCGATCTTTGCCGAGTATGTGCCCAAACTCGCGAATGATGGCGCTGGTGCTTGGCGTATGGCTGCCCGTGTTGCGGTCGGCGGTGGCCACAAGCCGGCTGATGAAATAGCCGAGCGGCAGACCGTCTGCCCGCAAGGGATCAGGGGAATTGAACAGGGCTGGTCCGTTGCCGTGTTCGGCGCGCAATCGACCATTGGAGAAGAATGGCTTGTTCAGGGCAGAGCCGCCAAAGCTGACGTCAGGAAGCACCGCCGCCAGGGCAGCCCCGGTCACCGTCATGTCGTGGTTTCCAGGCACAAATAGCACACTAATAGCCTGCGACAGGGCGCGCAGAGCGGCCACCACGGGTGCCGCATTCCGGCTGTTCATCAAGTCCAGCATGGTGGGCGGCTTGATGTCATGGGGAACAATCCAATTGTCGAAGATGTCGCCCAGCAGGACCAGTTCATCGACAGCCGGCCTAGCGGCCCCTGGCGCAGTCACCGATCCGCTGGGATGCAGCCACTGCAGGAAGGACGCAAGGCGTGCGCGGTCGGACGGGGTGCCCCATTCCCACCCATGGAGTCCCGAATTGCTCGGGTCCGGCCCCAAGCCGGGACCGACGTGGGTGTCGCTGATGAAAATGGTCACGCTCATTGTCTCTCCCCCTTCTGTGCAGTAGATCGCGGCGTTCCCAAGCCCGCGATGGCTGCAGTCTCAGGGCGAGACCACCCTTTGTCAACGCCGCAGTCGATCCGAGACGCTCGGGTGCCTAGCAGCCTCACGCGTTGGCGGGACCGTCCGACGCATCCATCGAGAAGATAGCTTCGGGTCGGCCTGCGCTGAGTACGCGGGGGCGTCGGCCAGAGCGGCGGATTGCGAAGACCAACCGCATCAGCACCATCGCGGCGAGCAAGACGTAGGCGTTCACGCCTGCGACCAGTTTGCAGGGCAACAGTCATGTGCCGATTCTATGCCTCCGGACTACGGTTCGCTCCTGGCGCAACGCAGACCGATCTCCATGTAGCGGTTGCCGGGAGCGCGGCCGGTACGGTAGGCTGCTTTGAGGGCCGAAGAGATTTGGTTAAAGCTGCCGCCCCGATACACCCGGTTGAGGTCGCTAGTCCCATTGACGCAATTCTGGCAGTCATTAGAGTAAGTCCCATTCCAGTCAAAGACCCATTCACACATGCTGCCAGCAAGGTCCGACTGCCCCCACTTGCCGTTGCCCAGAGGCTTCGAGCCCACTGCCAATCTGTCCGCCAATGTGCAGCCAGAAATGCCATCACCCAGGCAACTGAACACGGTCAGGCTGGTGTCTGGCTCCGTGGGCCCCCAGGGGTACACTCGCTGCTCACTACCGCCAGCGGCCGCGTAGTTCCATTCCGCCTCTGTGGGCAGTCGGCCACCGTCCCAGGCGCAGAATGCGAACGCCTCGTACCAGGTCACGCAGTTGATGGGCAGGTTCTCGTTCGACCCGACTTTGATGGTCCACGTCCCATATAGGGAGTAGTACGCCAATCCCGACTTCAACATGAACGTGTCAACTTCCAAATCGGAATTCCAGGTCGAGTCCCACCCGGTTCCCGGCGCGATGCCGGCGCCAGCGCCGGCGGCCGGCGGGTTGGCCTGCGTCCCCATGCCCGACTCCACGAAAGCCCGGAATCGCCCCACCGTCACCTCGTACTTGTCCAGAAAGAAAGTGCTCACCGTGGCGGGATAGCCCTTGTCGGTGTACGAGACGCCGTCGTAGCTCCGGTAGAAATCTCCACCCTCCACCCGGAGACTGGTGCAGCAACTCTCATTCTTGGATGGGCTACAGTTGGCGGCCAGTCCCACACACCTCGCCCCCGACGCCACATAGCCCGTGCCGTTTCCCCCTGTTCCGCCACTGCCCCCAGTCCCGCCCATCGGCGCATCAACACCGGCATCCCCGTTGCCTTCGGGGTAACTTGTTCCGACGGTTGCGGTTGTGCCGCCAGTCGTGCTTGTTCTGCCGCTGGCGCTCGTACCACCACTACCCGTCACACCGCCTATTCCGAATGTTCCATCCGTGCTTGGGGTCCCTGCGGTTTCACCGGCAGCACCTACGCCCGAATCTCCGGGGTCACCCGCGTCGCCTCGACCTCCGCCTAATCCACCTCTACTGGTACCGCCGGCGCCACCACCCCCAGCCGTGGTGCCACCGGCAGCGCCATCCGTGCCCGCCCCCGTTTTCGGATGCGGACCCGCGCAACTTGCCGCAGTCAGAGCGACCAGCAGCAGCCCAGGCTTCAATACCTCGTGCATCGGTCTTGCCTCACCAGCGCCCGGAAGGCCGCGGGACATGTGCGGCTGCACTCTTCCAGCGGCCACCCTCGCCGCACCAAACAACTTTGGTGCTACCAGCTGATCCCGTCGATGTACACGTTTCCGGTATAGGCGGCGGATGTGGAGGTGTTACCCAACTGAAGTCCAACGGACTGCAACCCCAGGAAGTTGATCGTGGGGATTGTGAACTTGACCTCTGTCCAAGTGTTGATCGCGGTCAGCGTTACGGCCGTTCCAGTAAGGAAGGCCCAGCCATTCGCTGAGGTGTAGGGTTGGACGCTCAGCCCCGTGACTTTGTCGGCCATCACATGGTAGGTGACGGTCTGACCGCAATACGCTCTGGCCTTATAGAGTTCCACTAGCCTCGTCGTCGAAGTTGTCGCGGAGGGCGCAACGGGAATCGCCGTCATGGCGACCTTGAGTGAACCGGAACCTGAACTGCCGTAATGTTGGTCTCCAGATTGAGTGACAACGGTATCAGTAACTGCTGTATCGCCCTTGAATGCCCAGCTATCCGGCGAGCCAGCGGTCTCAAAATCGAATGATCCGGTGCTTGTACCCGAGCAACCCTCGGTTCCCCCGCAGACAGTGATGGAGTCAACGAAGATATCACCACCTGCAAACGAACCGCCACCACTGACACCAAACTGGATGCCGAACTGGCTGATGCCGCCGGGGAACACCACCGTAGCCGCAGGCACAGTGGCTGTCACGGCTGCCCAGGAACCCGCGGTGAGAGTCCCTACTGTGGCATCGTTCCAACTAGTCCAATTGTTGGACTGCGTGAACAAGTGGATCCAAAGACCTGTAGTTCCCGCGGGAATCCACACGTGAACCGTAACCGTCGCGCCCGGCCACATATTGGAGGTCGCAGGGGGAGGGGTGATGGAGATCCCCCTTACCGTAGTGGTTGCGGCAGCGCCGCCGTCATTGCTGGCCGCGCTTATCAGGGCGGGAAGCGTGACCTTGAGCGACTGCGTGCCGGTGACTTTCTGGGTCGTGGATACCGACAATGTCACGTCGGTATCTGCCGCCCAACTGTCCGCGGTGGTGCCTTCCCAATCCCAAATGATCGGACAGCCTGTGCTCGTGCCCGTGGTCCCGCCAGAGGAGGAGGCTCCCCCATTGGCCGAAGATCCGCCTGTCCCGATGCCACCGCCTGACACCGAGCCGCCCGTATCCGTCGAATCGCCGCTGGCTGCGCCACCGCTAGACGAGGCCCCGCCGCTACTCGTGGTGTCGCCGCTGCTCGTGGTCCCGCCGCTGCTCGTGGTCCCGCCGTTAGTCGTGGTCTCGCCGCTACTCGTGGTCCCGCCGCTGTTCGTGGTGCCGCCGCTGCCCGTAGTCCCGCCCGTCTTGCTGCTGGTGGAAGAGCTAGTCGAGCCGCCCGTGGTCTTGACGCCGCCAGTCCCCGAGCCGTTATTGTTGCTGGGAGCGCAGGCGGCTGCCCAAAGAACAGCCAGGAGCGCGAGCCCGGCAACGCATGTGCTCGTATGGTAGGAAGCTTTCATCTTAGTGTCTCCTCTGGATCTGTTTGGCGACGGACAACATCAAGCGCTGTCGACCGTTGCTATTACGCGAGCCGACCAAAACCGACAGCCGGCGCGGTCCCGCTGGGTGGGGAGTTTGCCTGATTTGACCGGGTGCAGGCAAGAGAATACTTTGCTGGAGGAGGGCTGCGAGTTGCCTCGGAGCTTCCCTTGTGACCATGCTCAATGCACCGCTGATGAAACTTCTAGGACATTCCCTCTGGTTGCTCTTGGGCAGCTCGCTTGTCTCGTCCGTCGCGTTGGGCGGGAATCCGCTAGTCTCGAACATCTTCACCGCCGATCCCTCGGGCCGGGTCTTTGATGGACGGCTTTACGTCTATGCCTCGCACGATCTGCCGGATGCCACCTACTGGGACATGGTGGATTGGCGTCTGCTCTCGACCGCCGACCTGGTCACATGGAAGGACCACGGCTCGATCTTTCGCGTGAAGGACTTCGCATGGGCGAGCCGCTGGGCCTGGGCGCCGGATTGTGTCAAGGCGAACGGCAAGTACTACCTTTTCCTGCCGGTAGACCGCACGAAGATCGGCGTGGCGGTGGGCGACAGGCCGGAAGGGCCGTTCAAGGATGCCATCGGGAAGCCGCTGATCGACGGCTCCCTGACGACGAAGGCGGGGCCGGAGCCGATTGATCCCGCCGTGCTTCAGGACGATGACGGCCAAACCTATCTGTACTTTGGTTGCCGTCAGCCGAAGGTTGTGAAGCTCCGTCCCTCCCTTACCGAGCTGGCCGGCGAACTTCACACCGTTCCTTTTCTTGCCGCGCAAGGGCAGCCAGTCCCGCTGGCGGCGCCGGGCAAGGACCCCGTCTTGCCCGAAGGCTACGGCGAAGCGCCCTTCGTCTTCAAACGAGCGGGAAAGTACTACTTCGTGTATTCCGATGGCTGGGCGCCAACCGCCACGCAGGTATATGCCATCGGCGATCGCCCGATGGGACCGTTCACTTATGCCGGCAAGGTGATGGAGCACGCCGCAAGCGTCACGCAACACGGCTCGGTTGTCCAGTTCAAGGACAAATGGTACGTGCTCTATCACACGAGCGAACTCTCGAACGGAAACTCCTTCCGCCGCTCGGTGTGCATTGACGAGTTGACCTTCGACGCGAATGGCCGGATCAACACCGTCACACCAAGCAAGAACGGTCCGGCCCCCGCAGCCGCCGGCAAGGGTTCCAAGTAGGCGTGGGTTTTCCGGCAACAGTGCTGGGTTCGTAGTATTGGAGGCGAATGAATCTCACTGCCGATCGCGCATCGACGGCCGCTTTCTTCTCCAGCGCGTGTCTCACACTACTCGCAGGATCCTGCCTCACCCCTCCTGCCGCCCGAGAGATCGGCAAGCCTTCGGATGCACCACCAGCGACGGTGGCACTCGCGCCCAGTTTCGGCGATTTCACGCGCACGTCCCCTGAGCTTCTCGCGAAGCTTCGCCTGGGTTGGAACCTTGGCAATAGTCTGGACGTGCCCAACGGAGAGACGGCGTGGGGCAACCCGATGGTGACACCTGAGCTTCTCGCCACCGTTGCAAAGGCAGGTTTTGCACTGGTGCGCATTCCTGTCACCTGGGCGCAGCACCTGGGGCCGGTACCGAGCTATGTCATCGACCCAAGCTGGCTCGATCGGGTGGCAGAGGTCGTCGGCTTCGCGCGTTCCGCTGGACTCTACTCCATTATCAATCTGCACCACGATGACGGTTGGCTGTCGCTCAAAGACGCCGATGGCAAGACGACCGAGGAAAACAACACCGTTGTGCGGGCCCAGTTCGTAGCGGTCTGGACGCAAATCGCCAAGTACTTCGCCAATCAAGGTGAAGAACTCATGTTCGAGTCGATGAACGAAGTCCACGACGGCTATGGCAAGGCCGATCCTCGTCATATCCAAATCATCAACGAGCTGAATCAGGCCTTTGTGAACCTGGTGCGGGCAAGTGGCGGCAACAATAGCAAGCGTCACTTGATCGTCCCAGGCTACAACACGAACATCGATGAAACACTCAAGGGCTTCAAGCTACCGATCGATTCGGCAAAGAACAGGCTGATCTTGTCGGTTCACTGCTATGACCCCTACTTGTTCGCGCTCATGGGCCAGACGCATACCTGGGGTCGGGCTTCGCCGGGAAGGGATGACTGGGGGCAGGAAGACTACATCGTGGCTCAGTTCGACAAGCTCAAATCGCGCTACGTCGATCAGGGGGTCCCGGTGATTATCGGTGAGTATGGCGCCAGCCACCAGGATGGCTACGAGGACTATCGACGCTACTACATGGAGTACGTTACCAAAGCCGCGGTCGATCGCGGGCTCGTCCCAGTGTATTGGGACAACGGCGGTCAAGGCAGCGGGGGAGAAAGTTTCGCACTCATCGACCGCGTAAACCACAGCGTCTTTCACCCCAAAATAATGGAGGCAATGCTGAGAGCCGCCACGAGTTCGTACTCGCTCCGCGACATTGCGTTGCCGGCGCCCGCGAAGTGACCGGACGAACTCGCGCCTGCGATACCGTCGGACAGCGGGGGAGACGCCGCCGCTTTCTGAAAAGTCAGGGCTTCCAGGTCGAACTCTTCGCGTCGAGCGCCACTTGGCAATAGCCGTGTGATGCCCAGACCCTACTCGGCGGGAAATGCTCGGGCAGGGTCCATGTCCAGGGACTCCCGTCGGGCGTGACTTGCTCGAACCTGCTGCGCCCTTCCCTTCTGCCTTGGTGAACCCTCGCGGCGTCGGCCGCCGCCACGCCCGCCGGCGGGCCGGCCCGAGTCCGCGAGGCGGAACTGAGTCCGCAGGGATGCGCGCCACTCCGCCGCGCGGTGGCCCTGGGCCATGGCGCGTAGGCTGCGCCGCCTGCTTGAGTTTTCTGCTGTACCTGTTAGATAATCACTCCGTAGACAAGCTGGAGCTCAGATGGTCTGCGAAATGGGAGTTTACATCATGACTACTCGTCGCCTTTCAGTGTCAAGAGGAGTTGGCTTCCGGACTTTGTTGCTAACCACGCTGGCGTTTGGCTGCAGTTCGTCAGTGACGAAGAACAATCCAGCCGGAAACGGTGACGGCGGCGATACGGCGACCGGCGGAACAACCGGCGCAGCTGGAGGCGATTCGAGCAACCGGGGTACGCAAAGTTCCGCGGGCGGCAACCTAGGTGCGACTGGTGGTTCCGTGTCTGTCGAAACGGGCGGCACGGTCAGCAACACTGGCGGAGATTCAACGACAGGAACTGGTGCTTCGACCACTGTGGACTGCAATCCACCTGTCGCCACTCAATGTACGGGAACGACGCCGCCAGCGGCTCTCATTGCAGATTTTTCTATTGCCACAGGCAGCACCGGGCCTGCTGTGTTCGGGCCTTGGGGTCAAAGCGTCTATGGAGGTGCGTACATCTATCCTCGTGCTATCACGACTCCCGGCCCCTGCGACGAGACGCCAAGCAGCTATCCGGTGACTCAGAATCTGACCGGTGGAAATTGGAATATCCAGGGAACCGTCGGCACCTACTCAGGCGGAGGGCTGTGGTGGAACTGCAATGCAGGTACGACGGCAAGACCCAACTACGTGCAAGCTTGCACCATCGATGCGTCGGCCTACACCGGCATATCGTTTACCGTGTCCGGCAACGCCGGTCCCGCTGTCAGCCCTGCGACCACGGGTAGCTTCTTCTTCTCAGTTTCGACGCCCAGCACAATGAAGCCTGCTTTGGATTCAGCAGGCAATCCGAAGAGCTGCGGCACGTGCACAGCGACAACCTGTGGTTCCAGCGTGTCGATTCCGGTTTCGGCGGCGGCGACAACGGTCAAGCTCACCTGGGCGCAGCTGGGTGTCACGACGCCCGATGCAATTTCGGGCATTGCGTTCTCGTTTACGGATCCCTGCAGTCTGAACGGCGGTTACGCAGTGACTCCCTGCAATCCAACGACATTCCCCGTCGATATGACGATCGATGACCTTCAATTCACGACGGATTGAGCCGGGACTTCGGTGCCGGCACCCAAACCCCGTTTCCGTGCCGGCCTGCCATCAATGAGACAACTACTTATTGAGTCGTCTCGGGCTGAGCGGTGAGCACCAGCAGTCCTACGCTGTAGATGTTCTGAGGAAACGTCACGGACCAGGCCCCATCCCTGGGGGTGGCCGTGGTTTCGTAGAAGCAAAGCTCGCTCGCGCGGCGGAGCTCTGCCCATTGCGATTGTGTGGGCTGCGGCGGTCTGCCCATTTGAGCAAAGGTGTTATAGGCATTGGAATGGGTGTGATCGACGAGATAATGTCGGACGCGGATCCCGGCAGAGGCAAATGGGATGTTGTTGAATTGGACGGACACCAAGCTGGAGGCCAGAGGATCGGCCTCTCCGCCGTCCACGTGGTTGTAGACCAACACCTGCAGAGACTTGCCATCAACGGCCAGCGTGGCGACGGCGTTGACTCCGTCGCCGGTGCGCCCCCCGCTCGTGGCTACGCGAGTCTCGCCCATCATGTGCAACAAGCGAAACGCGTTGAATGCCGGCTTTGCAACGTCATAGGAATCAGGATATCGGGGATCGCCCTTAAGCATCAGGCCGTAGTTTCCCTCGCGAAACGCGAGTTTGGTTCCGCTGTCGAACTCCTCGTACAGATCGGATATCGTCCAGTAGGCAAAGCCCCTGGGCGGCACAATGCCATTGTCAGTGCCGATCAAGTGAATCGTTTTCGCGACGAAGCTCGCACTGATTTCCGTGTCGCGCGCTAGGGCACCGGAATAGGAGGCGCCCCATTCTGTGACAAAGACATCGCCGAAGAAGTCGATACTCTTGACCGCGCCCACCATCGACTCGTGGAACATCTGGGTCGCAACCGAAAGCGCGACGGTTGTATCGCTGGTCTGTCCGTAGGTGTGATACGTGACGAAGTCGAGCTTGCGGTTGTGCTTCCGGCAATAGTCGACCAGGTTGGTGATGCCGACGGCCGAGCCTCCGCCGGACTCCGCTGGTCCGCCCACTTTGATCTCCGGGTCGCCACGAACCAGGCCCTGCACCGTGTAGTCGTACAGTTCGTTGTAGCCGGCCATTCCGAGGGAATACATCCAAGAAGACTCATTCCAGATCTCGAAGTACCAATGGGTGCGTACCTCTTCGACGCCGTAGCGCTGCTCCAGGTGTTGCACCAAGGCCGCCATGAAATCCATCCAGCGATTCCAGTCCTTCGGTGGGCTGATGTTCGCAGGCACATTATTGTACCAATGCAAGGTCTTGGCGGGGTTGGAGGCGAGTGGCGGAGGTGTGAAGCCAATTTCCACGAATGGCCGCATGCCGGCGGCGATGATTGCATCATACACTTTGTCGAGACGCGCCCAGTTGTAAGCGGGCTTGTCGTTTGCCTCGGTGTAGATGCCGATGTCGCCGTCGAGAATGCCGTGAAATCGCACGTATTGGAAGCCGGCAAGCTCGTGACCCTTTCGCAGCGCGCCCTGGATATTGCGACCCCAGGCGGTCTCAAGAACCGTGTTCGCGTGGTCGGCGGCCACCATTTTTTCGTAGAATCGACTCCATGCCGGGCCCGCTTGTTTCGCGTCTACGCTGATTCGATAGACGGGTTCCCCGCCAGATTTCCAGGGCGGGCGATCCGAGCAACGCACCCCCTGCGGGGTCAAGGAACCGTTCGCGAGAGCGACCTGCGACGAGTCAGCCGCGAGGGCCACTGATGGTCCCGGCGAAGACGGGGTGCTTGCACTGTTGCAAGTGACATACGCAGCGCCGCTCGGTCCGACACAGGAACACAGGATGCCCGATGAATTCGTGCATTCCAGGCCCGATGCTGTGCAGCTCGCGCCAGCGTTGCACGGAACAATGCCTGCCCAGTGAGTGTCGGAGTCGCGCTCCTGGGCGAGCGCCTCTGCTCCAAAGCGGTTGGGCGGGCGCAGGCAACCACCCAAGAGGGCGGACAGAAGCACTGCGTATGTCGCGCAATTGCGCATGGCAAACACAAAACGAGCGAGCTCAGCCAAGCCAAGCTCGCTCGGATCAATCGTCAAATACTGGGCCTAGTAGAATCCGAGATTGGAGATGGTGACGTCCACCGGGTGGGTGGCGCCGCTATCATTGAGCCAGTCAAAGCTGAAGTTGAGATTCATGATGCCCGGTCCAGGAACGGGCCCGCATAGCTTCTCATTCTTGAAGCAGGCCCAAGGTATCCTGAGGGTCTGCACTCCGGCAGTGAGAGTGGGGTAATAACTAGCAGTATTGCCATTGGCCAAATACATGCCTATGTACAAGTGATTGCCGGTGGGGAGTGTCGCTACATTGATGTCCACCGTGAGGCCAGTTAGCCCTGCTCCGCTGATCATTTGGCAGCCGGGACCAGCATCGGGGTACGTTGTCTGCAGATTTAGCCCCCATCCGCCATTGCCATCCACGCTTTCTGCTCCGCCACTGGCCAAATACGAGCCCGTGATGTGCATTGAGTTGGTGGCGCAGGTCATTTTCAGATTGCAGTCGCTAGTGGTGGGACTGTTGCACCACGGTTGATAGAAGTATCCGGATGAGGTGCCATCGCTTGCCCATTGACCAATCGTGCACGAGGCATCGATGGCAAATATCGGCGGCTTCGGCGGGCAAGCGTTTCCCGCAGCTACGCCCCCGTCCAACAAGGTGCAGTCAGGATACGAGGTCGCAGCAGCGCATGTGACGTTGACGATGTTCGACCCACCTGCGCTGGTCGATCCACCCGCTGCCGTGCCCATGCTTCCCCCGGTATCGGCGCCACCGGTCGCTGCGGCTCCGCCAGTACCGTTGTTGCCGTTGTTTGAGCTTACACAGGCCCCGGTGAAACCTGCCGCCAATGCGCCCAAGAGTCCGAGATGGGTGGCTGTACGTAAGAGACTATTCTTGTGCTGGTTCGCTCTAGACATGCGTTCTCTCCGAATTGGATATTTCATAGTTGGGAATCGGGTGCAGTCCCCCTGGAAATGCATCCACCCCGACTACGGCCTGACACTGCGAGCTATCGCGGTGTCCCAATGCGGCAAAAATGGTATTGCAGCTACACTGACTTTGTCAACGACTCATTTGGGCCTCTTGGCCTGGATCAACGACGCTGGCAAAGCACCGTCACTGTGAAGCGCGCCGCACGGTCAACACTGAGCAGCCGTCATCTCCCGGCGGGCAACCGACGGCAGCCCGGGCACCGCCTGGCTGGTCAGGTAGACGGACGCCTGGGCAAGACCCATGCCGCTCGCTGTTAGCGCAACGGCCCCTGGAGTCCTTGTGCTCCGCACCCAGACTGCAAGCTGCCCCCCTTTCATGACGATGGAGGTTGGCCCGACCGTACTGCCGGCGCCACTCAAACCGAGCGTTGCGTTGCTTGTGTGCACCCCCCGGCATGCTGACGCTCGGGTCGCGCTGACTTTGCTGGAAGTACTAGAGCGCCGGCAGAGAATCGTGAGAGGCGCGTCGCACACGGCACAGTCCACCGCATCTGAGCCCCTTGTGGGGACGTGGTTGACACAATGGCCGTTCCAGGACAACCTGGCGTGCGATGTGACGGGCAGGGAGCTGGTCTGTTTCCCTCCCACTCGAAGACGCATCAAGCAGAGGAAGAGCAGGCACTGTTGAAAGCCATAGGAAATCGATTTCTTGTCACCGTCATCTCGGCTTCGCTCGTTGCCTGTGTGGATTCCGGGGGCTCCGCCGGGGGGACAGCACAGGATCCGACCGGCGCTTGCTCCACGGATGGAGGAATTCGCCACTCAGGAAATCCATTCGTGACCCGGTTCGTTGCCGATCCGGCGGCACATGTCTTCAACGGGCGCGTGTACGTCTACGACACCGACGATCAGTCCAACGACGGGACGTATTGGAATTCGACGGTGTGGCATGCCTTCTCATCCGACAATCTCGTGGACTGGACCGACGAGGGCACCGTCCTGACGCTGCAGGCATTCGCCTATGCGTCTGGGAAATGGGCTGCCTGGGCCCCAGATGTCGTCTCGAAGGATGGCAAGTACTACTTCTTCGCTCCCATCGACCGCTGGCAAATCGGCGTTGCGGTGGGTGACAGTCCGACGGGACCATTCAAGGACGCGATGGGAGCGCCGTTGATTCAGAAGGATCGCGACGTCAACGCTGGGGATGAGCCGATCGATCCGGCGGTTCTGATCGACGACGACGGCCAGGCGTACCTCTACTTTGGAACGCGCGTACCCAAGGTCGTCAAACTGACAGCGGACTTGCTCCACCTGGATGGTCCCATTATCGACATGAGCGTGAGCGGCAACAACTACGCCGAGGCGCCCTGGATGGGCAAGCACAACGGGACGTACTACTTCTCGTACTCGACAGGATGGCCCGGCCAAATTGCGTATGGGACGTCAGCAAGTCCGCTCGGCCCATTTGCGTTCCAGGGCATCGTTCTCGATTACGATGGAATTTCCACCAACCACGCCTCCGTGGTCGAGAACTTCAAGGGGAAATCTTATCTTTTCTATCACAATGGCAAGCTTCCGGGCGGGGGCGACTATCGACGATCGATCAACGTCGATGAGCTACGCTACGACGCAAACGGCGCCATCACACAGGTCGTGCAGACGACCCAGGGTGTTGAGTGCGTGCCTTGAGCCACTCCGTCGCCGAGTGAAGGCGCAGGTGTCAGTACAGTGAGAACTGCACGGGCATCGGCTTGAAAGCGTTGAGACCCTCGTGACCCCAACAGACGATCTTGGGAGGTTCGACGGCGCAAGAGACGTATTCACCAGCGCGGGCGAATACGGCACGCGAGACACCCGGTAGTGGATCCATGCTGATCGTTTTCGATCCCGGGTCGGGTTGTGCGAGCGTCACGTAGACTTGGCCGGATTCGCCCACTGCACAGCCGCGAAGATTTCCGCCCAGGCTTGCGAGGGTGAGACGCTCGGAGCCAGAAGCGACAACCTCGAACTCTTGCGCCTCGGAGCATGTCGCGCTCACAGTCGCTTGGCCTATCACCCCGGCCCAAAGGCACTTTGGTGCGCCGCTATTGGGAATCGCACAGCCGTCGAACAATCGATGGGCAGGCGAGGGCAGGGTGAGCGCGGAGACTTCGATTGCTTGCAGCGTCGTTCCGAGCAGCGCCGGGCGGAAGCGTGTGACGGTGCCGGCTTGGTCGCGGACCAGAGTGCAGCGGCTGTGGAAGTTGCTCGCGAGCTCGACTGCCGGCGGCACGCCCATTTCCACCCCCGCGTGATCCGGTGGAATGCGGAGATTGAGGTTGTCGGGTGGCTCGCTCCAGCACCGCACACTGCCGTCGGCGATGAGTGCGCAGCCCTGCGACAGGGAGATGGCCCTCTCAACGCCAGGGATCTGTTGCACCACGACGCGCACGTAGTTGGGACCGAAGTTCCAGTAGCCCACAGTGCCTGTCTCGGCGAGCAC
>Ga0182021_10004534_pt1 | contig 16341 bp, 12 predicted proteins | sample 612E3MmetaG_FD_120493 | JGI IMG/M metagenome (GOLD analysis project Ga0182021, IMG submission 120493) | Permafrost microbial communities from Stordalen Mire, Sweden - 612E3M metaG (Illumina Assembly) | ecosystem: Environmental > Terrestrial > Soil > Wetlands > Permafrost | place: Sweden...
ATGCTGTTGGCTTCAAAGATATCAATTTCTTTCTCTTTCATTAAAAGGGCAATCTCTGAAGCTTTATGATAACCGATGTGAGGAGTCAGAGCTGTAGTTATTGAAGGGCTTTTTATAAGTGCTTTATATCCGGAGGCTTCATTTATAATAAGACCGGTAAAAAGATTATCAAACAGAGTTTCATCGCAAGATATTAAAAGGTCGAGGCTTTCAATAATTGAGCACCCGATTACCGGAAGATAAGCGTTGAGTTCAAGTGTTCCCTGTCCGCAAAGCGAGCTGATGAGAACATCATTGGAATAAACTTTATGAGCTGCAGAAATCACAAATTCAGGTATTACAGGGTTAATCTTCCCGGGCATAATAGAGCTTCCAACCTGTCGTTCAGGAATTGAAATAATCTTTTCACCTGCCAGATCAGAGGCAAGAAGACGCAGGTCGGATGTGATTTTTTCAAGATTGACAGCATGCGCTTTAAGTATTGCATGTATCTCGACCCATTTGTCCAGGTTTGATGTGGCATCCGAAAGATTTTCACTGTGAGCCAGCGGTAGTCCTGTCAGATTACGTAACTCCGGCACAACTTCCATTATGAAAAACCGGGGTATAGACAATCCGGTACCGATAGCGCCTCCTCCCAGATTAATTAGTTTAATCCTCTCAAAGCATTTCGATATTCTCCACCAGTCGCGTGAAAGCGCTTCGTTATAAGTGCTGAAAAGCAAGCCGTAAGAGGAGGGCACCGCTTCCTGCATCTGAGTATATCCCGGACGTAGCTTTTCCCTGTTCCTGCCTTCGAACTCTTCAACTTTCTGGCGCAACCTGTTTACATTTTCTTCAAGCTTCTGAAGTTGCTTCATAACTGCAACGGTAAGAGCTGTAGGAATCACATCGTTTGTTGACTGAAAAATATTTGCATGTTCGGTAGGATCAATAAATTTGTATTCCCCGAATTTATGTCCGGTATTCCGGAGGGCTATATTTGTAATGATCTCATTGATATTCATATTAATACTGGTTCCGGCGCCACCCTGAACGGCAGGGATAATGAAATTGTCGGAATGGTCACCTGCAGAGACCTCCTTTGCAGCAGAAATCAAAGCATCAAGTATATCATCTTCAATAATTCTTACAGGGAGATCATGTCCGAATTTTTCAATTGCAGCATCGCGGAATCTCCTGTAAGTATTATAGCAGGCCAGTTTGGTTATACCGACAGCCTTAAACCATTCAACCGGGAATGGGCTGTTCCCAGGGAAATTCTCTTTTGCCCTTATCGAATGAATTCCATACAGGGCATTCTCCGGGACTTGTTTCTGTCCAAGAGTATCTTTTTCAATCCGGAACATAAATATTTATTTCAGTTACCTTAACCGTTAGAACCTGATACCGGTTTTGCGTATGCAAGGACATCGCTTCCGTTAATTTCATTCGGACAAAGTATGATAAGCCTTTCCAGTACGTTTCTGAACTCCCTTATGTTTCCGGTCCATTGGATTTTTTGAAGTTCCCGGATGGCATCCTTGTTTATTGTTTTTTTCGTCATTCCGTATTCACCACAGATCAATTCATTAAAATATTCTGCAAGAAGCGGTATATCATCAACTCTTTCATTAAGTGTAGGAACGTTAATCAGAATGACACTCAGCCTGTGATACAGATCCTCACGGAATCCGTTATTCTCGATCTCTTTTTTGATGTTCTTATTTGTAGCTGTTATTACTCTGACATTCACATGTATATCCTTGTCAGAACCAACTCTAGTGATCTTATTTTCCTGCAGCGCCCGTAATACTTTTGCCTGGGCGGAGAGGCTCATATCACCTATTTCATCGAGGAAAAGGGTTCCCCCGTTAGCCTGCTCAAACTTACCGATTCTTTGTTTGATTGCAGATGTAAATGAACCTTTCTCGTGGCCAAATAATTCGCTTTCAATAAGTTCTGAAGGTATGGCTGCACAATTGACTTCAACAAACGGACCTTTTGCCCTGTTGCTTTTTTCATGAATCTGGTGAGCAACGAGTTCTTTACCGGTTCCATTTGATCCCATGATTAATACTCTTGCTTCAGTAGGGGCCACTCTGTCAATCATTTTTTTGACCTGTATAATAGGTTCAGATTCACCAATAATCTCGTATAATTTGCTTACTTTATTTTTAAGTATCTGTGTCTGTGTAATCAGGGTTGACTTATCCATTGCATTGCGTATCGTGATAAGGAGCCTGTTAAGGTCGAGCGGTTTCTCAAGGAAGTCGTATGCACCCTTTTTTATAGCTTCAACGGCAGTGTCGATATTACCATGACCAGAGATCATAACAACAGGAGTGGTGGTCGATAATTCAGATATTTTAACTAGAACCTCGATTCCATCCATCTTGGCCATTTTGATATCGCAGAGAACTATATCATAAGAGTTTGCAGAAAACATCTCAATACCTTTTATCCCGTCTTCGGCAAGGTCAACTTCATATTTCTCATATTCCAGTACTTCCTTCAGGGTATTTCTGATAGCCCTTTCATCGTCTATAACCAGTATTTTTGACATTTTTTATTCATTTTGAACCCACCCCTTGCCCTTAGCCGTCAACCTAAGGATTTGGTTTATTTAGATTTACAGGCCTCTCCCCCTCGTTCCCCCTCTCCCGATGTGAGAGGGGGGAGATCATTCAGGATGTTGAAGCTAGTTCATTTTTTCTGAATTTGGGGAGAGGCCGGCTGACACAAAGTAACGAGAAAGTGGGTTGAAATAACATAATATTTAATTTCAGTATTCTTTAAATTAATTTACATTTAGGTTGGTATATACCCCTTACCCTTCCCGGGAGGGGATCTTTTGTCTTTAACCACTATAACGTAGCCATTTCCACATCTCTTTCCATGAGGTTTTTTTCCCGTACATAAGAATACCTGTCCGGTAAACTTTTGCGGCCATCCATACAAATCCGATAAAGGTAACAAGCATTATTATCATAGAAACACCAATCTGCCAGTATGGCACTCCAAAAGGAATACGCGCCATCATAACGATTGGTGATGTAAGCGGAATCATCGAACACCAGAAAGAGAGCGGACTTTCAGGATTTCGCATGGTCCCCATGGCAACCATCAATGCCAGTATTATTGGTATCGTTACGGGTAGCATAAATTGCTGTGTCTCTGTTTCACTGTCAACCGCAGATCCGATTGCCGCAAAGACTGATGCATACAAGAGATAACCTGTTATAAAATAAAATATGAAACAAATTATTATCAGGCCCCAGGGCTGATTCATAGCACTGTCAAACATTCGGGAAAATTCGGCAAGTTCCGGTGATACTGCTGTAGTTTGTGTCGCTGGTGCAGCCTGCTTATCACCTGACATTACATTCTGCGGACTGGTCTGAGAGATTTCAGTATTATCCGTTTTTGGAAGGAGAGTAGATTTAAGAAACGTCACAATTGCAACTGTAAGAAATATCCAGATCAGGAACTGAGTTAGTCCGACAAGCGCTATGCCAACGATTTTTCCCATCATCAGCTGGATGGGTTTAACAGATGAAATAATCACCTCAACCACCCTGCTTGTTTTTTCTTCAATTACACCTCTCATAACCTGCGCACCAAAAATAAAAACAAGCATATACATCAGAAAGCCAAACAGGTAAGCCAGCGCCATTGCTATTCCGGTGCTGGTCCCTTTCTCTTCACCCGATTCATCTATCTTCTTTGTCTGAATGGTTACATTTGTCTCGACGTTTTTCATTATGTCATCGAGATTTTCTATCTTATAGGTAAGTAACTTTTGTCTTTCGATCTCCTTCTTAAGTGAGTTTTCAATATATTGCAATAATCCTATCGGAGGTTGTCTTTTTGATATGAGGTAGACGGCATTTGGTGTATTTACCAGTTCGGGTGTAATATAAAGTATGCCGTAGTAACCTGCCTTTTCATATGTTTTTTTAAGGTCATCAACTTTTGTGTTTTTAAGGTACATAAACTCAGCATCTTTTGTGTTTTTAATGACGCCATTAAAAAGATCGGAATTATCCTGAACAACAGCAATTTTTTTGAATTCCCCGTTCTGATTCATCATCAATGCAGTTGGAACGATAATAATAGCTGCCATAAGAACTGGTGCAAGAATGGTCATAATAATAAATGATTTCTTTCTTACCCGTGTAACATATTCTCTTTTAATAATAACAGATATCTTGTTCATAATATGAAGTTTACAATGTTTTTTGTCAGTTTAATTCCGTGATTCTACCACTCTTATAAAGATCTCATTCATTGATGGAAGAGCCGGGTTAAATGAGATGATATTACCCGATTTCATTACATTCTGCAGGATCTCATTCGAATCAATACTGCCGGCAGTCTTCAACCGGATTATGCTTTTATTTTTGTCCGTATGTTGATTCAGGATCTGGTATTTGCCATTCCCCTCAATTCTCACATCTCCTTCAAGTACAAGATCATATTCGTTGGCAGCCCATTTGCTGCGGATTTCATGCACACTGCCTTCCAGAATTGTCTTTGCTTTGTCAATCAGGGTGATATTATCGCAAAGTTCCTCTACAGATTCCATATTATGAGTTGAAAAGATAATTGTAGCACCCCTGTCACGAAGGAACAGGATCTCATTTTTTACAATGTTTGTATTAAGGGGATCAAAACCTGTGAAAGGCTCATCGAAAATCAGGAGCCTGGGTTCATGGAGAATGGTAGTGACAAACTGAACTTTCTGAGCCATACCCTTGGAAAGTTCTTCAACCTTTTTACCCCACCAGTCGATAATATCCAGCTTTTTAAACCAGTACTTAAGTCTTCTCATAGCTTCAGCTTTGGAAAGTCCCTTAAGCTGGGCAAAGTAAAGAGCCTGTTCACCGACCTTCATTTTTTTATATAATCCTCTTTCCTCAGGGAGGTAGCCAATAACCTGAACATCCTCAGGAACCAGTTTTTTACCATTCAGGAAAAGCTCACCGGAATCTGGTCCTGTTATCTGGTTAATGATCCTTATCAGTGTGGTTTTTCCGGCGCCATTTGGTCCAAGCAGTCCGTAAATGCATTGTTCCGGTACAGCCATGCTTACATTATCCAGAGCCAGCTGGTTGCCAAATTGTTTAGTGACATTCTTTGCTTCAAAAAGTGCCATAAATGAAAATATTAAATACTTATTGAAATGAAATGTAAATATAGAAAAACTCTGTGAATCTCTATGCTTTAGGTGTAACCACGGAAAGTTATTTTTTTGTCGTACAGAGGTATTATGTTTGAATATGACAACGTCCCGAATTTAATAATCCGGTAATATACAAACTACCTGTATCTATTTGAATCAGACTTGTTTATACAGACAAGGGTTCCACAGAACCGGGAACCCTATATAATTATGGGATTCTATTCAAAATACCCTCTCATCCTTTCGAAAAAACCTTTATCGTTTTTATCAGGATCAGGGGTGAAAGAGGATGAGTCTTTTAACTTATCAATGATTTTCAGCTCTTCCTTGTTCATATGTTTGGGTATCCAGACATTAACATTAACCAGGAGATCGCCTCTCCCGTATCCGTTTACTTCAGGTAATCCTTTTCCTCTGAGCCTTAATATTTTACCTGGCTGAGTGCCGGGTTCAATTTTTATTTTTACGTTATTATCGACAGTCGGCACTTCGACGTATGTGCCCAGTATTGCATCAGGGATACTTATAAACAGATTAAAAATAAGATCATTCCCTTCTCTTATAAGGTCGGGATGTTCCTCTTCATCAATTACTACCAGCAGGTCGCCATTTACTCCGCCTCTCCTCGGGGCGTTTCCTTTGCCTCCTACAGTCATCTGCATGCCTTTCCCAACACCGGCAGGTATGTTGATTTTTATTACCTCTTCTTTCTGTACAATACCTTCTCCGTAACAGGCAGTACATTTTTTAGTAATTGTCTTGCCTTCGCCGCCACAGGCAGGACACACAGAGGTGGTCTGCATCTGGCCAAGCATTGTGTTTGTCAGTCTTGTAACTTGTCCCGATCCGCGACAGGTTGAGCAGGTAGATAAACTTGATGAATCAGCAGCCCCTGTTCCTCCGCATGAGTCACATGTGTCGTATTTATTGACCTTGATCTTTTTTTCTGCACCTGCAGCTATTTCCTGGAGGGTGAGTTTGACTTTAACCCTGAGGTTACTTCCTTTATTAACCCTTCGTCCCCGCCTGCCTCCGCCAAATCCGCCAAAACCGCCAAAAGCGTCTCCAAATATATCACCGAAAGATGAGAATATATCTTCCATTGTCATTCCCTGGCCACCATAGCCACCGGCTGCACTCCCTACTCCTGCATGGCCGTACCGGTCATACCTTGCTTTTTTTTCATCATTGCTTAATACTTCATACGCCTCTGCAGCTTCTTTGAAGTTCTCTTCTGCTTTCTTATCTCCCGGATTCTTGTCGGGATGGAATTTAACAGCCTGCTTCCTGTAAGCTTTCTTTATTTCTTCCTTCGTGGCTTCCTTCGATACTCCAAGAACTTCATAATAATCTCTTTTACCCATTCCTTATAAATTTTATTTTGTAAGCCACTCTTACAAGATTATTGATGAGGTGCTTAATTCACTCACCAACTATTACTTTAGAAAATCTTAATACTTTTCCCTGCAGATAATAACCTTTCAGCACAACATCTATAATTTTTCCTTTTTTATCTTCATCATCAGTATGAACTTTTGCAACTGCTTCATGAAGATCGACATTAAATGTATTGTTTAATGCATCAATTTCCTTTATTCCGTTCTGTTTGAGAAACTCGCTGAGTTTAAAATAGATAAGATCGATGCCGTCTTTCATTGCCGCACAATCTGTCGTAACATCCATATGTTTAAGCGCTCTCTCAAAATCATCAATAATGGGTATTATTTTGAGGAGCAGTTCTTCGCCTGCATATTTTGACATCTCCATCTTCTCACGCAGAGTTCTCTTTCTATAGTTGTCAAACTCAGCAGAAAGCCGTATATACTTGTCCTGAGTCTCTGCCAGTTTTTCTTCCAATGCTTTTGCATCGGGCACTACTTTGTCAGCAGCGACATCTTTCCCCGTATCATCGGCCAATTCTGATTTTTTTGATTCACCGTATTCAGAAACTTCAGATTTTAATCCATAGTCATTCTCCTGATCTGATGTACTTTCTTTATTTTCAGTAGGTTTGTTTTGAATTTTCTGTAATGCTTCTTCCTGTTCCTTTATCTTTTTCTTCATCATCACACATTCTGTTTCAGTTTGATAATATCATAACAAATTGCCTGCCAATAACAGTGGGTTGACAAATTGGCAGGGTAAATATTGGTTTAAAAGCCTGAAGGTAAAATGGCAATAATTGCCCGGAATATTCTTGCAATCCTGTCTTTTCACCATTGTTCCATCCTGCAATCGTGTCGATAGTCTGGTCAGACCCTTTGAATATCGGCACCTAGCTCATTAAGTCTGATATCTATGTTCTGATATCCTCTGTCGATCTGTTCAATATTATGGATTACACTTTTCCCATCGGCAGAAAGGGCTGCAATAAGAAGCGCCACGCCTGCCCTGATATCAGGTGAAGACATTACAGTACCACGCAGCCTTATTGCCCGGTCCTGGCCAATGACTGTTGCTCTGTGCGGATCGCAGAGGATAATCTGTGCTCCCATATCAATCAGTTTATCAACGAAGAACAGGCGGCTTTCGAACATTTTCTGGTGAATGAGGACCGTCCCTTTTGCCTGGGTTGCAGTAACCAGGAAGACGCTCAGTAAATCGGGAGTGAGACCAGGCCAGATGGCATCTGCAATCGTCATAATAGATCCATCGATAAATGTCTCTATTTCATAATGTTCCTGCCGGGGAATGAATATATCGTCACCTCTTCTTTCAAGTTTTATTCCTAGCCGGCGGAATGAATCAGGTATAATTCCAAGGCTGTCGTAAGATGTGTTTTTTATAGTGATCTCCGATTTGGTCATAGCAGCCATTCCAATAAATGAGCCTATCTCAATCATATCGGGCAGGATAGTATGAGTACAGCCTGTCAGATATGAGACTCCGTCAATATAAAGCAGGTTGGAACCAATGCCATTTATTTTTGCACCCATAGAAACAAGCATCCTGCAGAGTTGCTGAATATAGGGTTCGCAGGCGGCGTTATAAATTGTTGTCAGGCCCCTGGCCATTACCGCAGCCATAATTATATTGGCTGTCCCGGTAACTGAAGCTTCATCGAGATGCATATATGCACCCGTTAACGAACTGGCTTCAACTTTAAAGAAAGGATCATTCGTATCAAATTCAAATATGGCTCCAAGTTTTTGAAAACCAGTAAAATGCGTATCAACCCGGCGTCGTCCTATTTTATCACCACCCGGTTTTGGAATGAACGCTTTGCCAAACCGGGCAAGGAGTGGTCCGACTATCATTATGGATCCTCTCAAACTTGAACTCTGTGAACGGAATTCACTTGTCTGAAGGTAATCAAGATTAACATCGAGTGCCTCGAAACTGGCTACCGAAGCGGATTCTCTTGTCACTTTAACACCCATGCATCTTATCAGCTCAATAAGATTATTAACATCGCTGATATCGGGAATATTTTTAATTGTAACTTTTCCGGAGGTGAGAAGAATTGCACAAATAACCTGCAGGGCTTCATTTTTGGCTCCCTGTGGTGTTATTTCTCCTTTAAGCTGATTTCCACCATGAACAATAAATGCACCCATTAATGTCTGCTAAATCCTTTTTTCTTTATGAATTGCTTATTATGTGGTTTCCCCTGCGTTTTCCCCTGCGGTTTTCTCTTGACAGGAGGTATCAACTCTTTTACTTCAAGAATTCTGACGCCTTCAGTCATAAGGAGCCTTCCTTTTGATAATAATTTCATATCTTTTATTATCGCTTCATCTGCAACCTGCGCCCGGTTCCAGGTGATATATGATTTCTTCATCTGGTTAACTATCAGAGTGGTGAGGTACTCCTTTTCATTTCCCTCTTCCATTTCCACAGCTGCATCGATCATCAATTCAATAATACGTCCATAGTGGAGGAATTTTATATCGCCCTGTTTATACGGAACCTGTTTAGGTTTTTCAACAAACTTCGAAGGTTCCGGAACCGGGTATGGAGAATCTATATCCAGCTCAAAACTCGCTATAAGGGCAAGATGGTCCCATAATTTATGTTTAAAATCGCCTATATCACGCAGATGAGTATTAAGGTTGCCCATAATCTGGATAATGGTCTTTGCAGCTCGGTTTCTCTCATCCCTGTCTTCAATAGTCTTGATATGATCGACCATCTTCTGAACATTTCTTCCATATTCAGGCAATGCCATTCTTTTTCTCTGTGTATTGTAATCGTAATTCATTCTGCATTGTTTATTTATGCAAAGCTAATAATTAATAGCTAATTCAAAAAAAATGACTCATAACCCAAATAACCGCACTTCAGATCTATTAAGAAAATTGAAAGAGGTCTATAAAATAGATGAATATTAGTCTCAAAGAATAAAATTCTACATATCAACCATTTAGTACAAAATTTACGGGTTCAGATTACTGTTATCTTAAACCAAGTTTTATTATTTTCCCATCCAACAATTCTAATCTGCCATTTTCTGCGAAGGGGGACATATAATTCAATTGTTTTTTCGAGGAATAAGTATCAGTCATAACAAGTTTACCACTCTCAGTATAACATTCAATTGATGATATACCAACTATAAAGTGTAAAATCATTATTGAATCAGAATGGACGAAGGGCATTTTAATGAAGCAATTCACTGTTTGTTTTTCCGATGTTGGCTTTAAGCCAGTCTTATCTAGAAAATAGTACCCAAATGTATCATAACCAAATACCAAATATTCTCCAAATTTATTCCAAAAGCTCACTCCAAATCGTGTTGGGAAAGTCCATCGTATTATCTCATTGGTATTAAATTTCAAAACGGCTTCAAACGGAGTTCTTAACCTAAATACTGGTCTATCTTCAACTTTACTTGAAACATTAATCGGTCCTAGTTTAATTTCTTTCTCATAAATCTCTCTTATCTCTGAGACTGGAGATATAGAAATTGCCAATTCACCTTTAATATTGTCCAAACTAAGCTCTCTTGGAATTGATATTATTCCAGTCTCCTGGAATGCATTTTTAAGTAATTGTCTGCCTATCATATTCCTCCATACGAGATTTATTCGTCGTTCATCCGTTCCCAAACACACCAAACTACCATATATATTTTTGCCATAATCCAACCAATGAGGTTTAGATGTTATTTTAATGAAATTTAATCCATCGGAAGTTCCAACAAAGTACAGAGTACCACCAGAGCTTTGACCGGCATCTGCGGTCTCGACATCTATCAATAGTGCCCAATGGATATCATCGCCAAGTGGAAACAAGGCAGAACGTTTCCACTTAATATTTTCATCAAAAAAATCAATGCCAAACAAACTATCAAAGTTCCAGAAACGGAGGTCAGGAGATGAATAGAATTCAACATGATTTGATAATGCTAGGCTCATTATCCATTTACGAGTGGGTTGATGCCAGATTATTTGTATATTCTGTGGATTTTTTAAAAAAGCTTCAGGGAAATTGATCTTATCTGTCGATATCGTCCATGAATTTGCTTCATCAATACTGTATGCGAGCATTGGAAGTGTTTTCATACCACCCTCTGACGAGATATTTTCAACATCAGTTACTGCAATTAAAGCCACTAAAGGAGGATTTTCATTAGTTCCAAATCCAGTGATGTTATTTGAGTCACAGATTATTCCTCCTTTATAAATACAGTTTGTTTTATATGGGAAAATAGATTGAGAACCACTTCTCCAGTTTATCAAATCTCTACTTGTTGTATGGCCGATATATTTACCTTTATTGCTATTTGATTCATCTGAATTCATGTAAAAGAGGTGATAAAGACCTCGATGATTTATAAGTGTAACGGGTTCGATTCCTTGAGAGGAATTTAAATTAAAATGTAAAGGTCTAAAGCGTGCAAGGAATTTTATCTGGTATTCAGAGTCTTTGCATTGGGAGAAGATAACTATTAGAAGGCAAAATATTAAGATTCGTTTCATATCATTTAGTGGTTGTTCGTTATTAGTTTCAAACAATAAACAAGATTAATGAAATCAATCATTTGTTAAAGAATATTTGGTTAGGATGAATATATTTTACTTAATATATTCAATAACCTTTCCCGCTTCCATAAAACTATTGATATAATTTCCGCCAACAGCGGCACAAATACTGGCACCAAACGATGCCTCTTCCTTATTCTTTGGAATTAATAAGTTATGTCCGAATCTTTTTTCAAATACTTTACAAAGCAGACTGTTTTTCCTTATTGCATTCCCAGAGCCAATTAAAACTGATGTTTCCGCTTTAATCCTATCTGGTATAATCTTATAGAAATCATATAATTCATTGCATACTCCGGCAAAAAAACCTGTAATTAAGTTTTGCGGAGTAAGATTTTCCATTGAAATATTATTAATTGAACCCCTTCTGGATTGATTTGCGCGTGATCCGTTAAATAGAGTTTCTATATTGAGTGGGTCATTGTTATCAAGTAGTCCTGGATCAATCGAATTGGCAAGTTTAAAAAAATCAACTTTGGAGGGTATTCTTTGACAAAACATTTCAATTGTCTTTTCAAAGAGACTTTTCAAAATGTTGAACGAAACGCCACCGCATAATGAAGCTCCAACCAGAATATATCCACCACCTGGAAAAGGCCGGGTTTCAAGCGCATTAACTTTAACAAATTCATCAGAATAAATTGAAATTTGTCCGCTGGTACCAATATTAACAAGGATTGATTTTTTTAATTCACGGATTGAACCTAAAACACTTGCCTGATTATCTCCAATTGCAGTGTATACAGGGATTTCTTTTTTATATAAACCTGCAATTTCTCCTGATCTAACAACTTCGGGCAAAATATCCGGATCCATTGAGACATTTCTGATAGATTTTACGTCAAATTTCATACTTTTTAAATCAAAAAATCCAAGGCTGGCAGCATTTGAGGGGTCTATCCGTGGAGTTTTTTCCCGAGTTAATTGCATAATTACATAATCCATGATCGTACATAATTTATAGGTATTATCAGGGATTAGTTTGTTTTTCAAATTATAAAAATGTGTTACAAGTCCGAAGCCACTTGCAACTCTATAACCAGTTTCCTTAACTAAAAAGTCTGCATAGCTTAAGTTTTCCTGAATCATTAAATTTCCTCTTCCATCCTGCCAATTGATTAAAGGGCTAATCACTTTGCCATCCTTGTCAACGTACAGAATTCCATGCATCTGCCCAGTGATTCCAATTCCTTTAATGTCACCGAACTTCCGTAAAAACTCATTTAAAATTTCCTCAACAATTAAATAAATTCTTAGAGGATCTTGAATTATCTCCCATTGAGTATCTGGATTAATTGAAGAATCGTTTTCCCTAAGAACTGCATCTATCTTTTTATTTTCAAAATCAACAGCAACTCCGCAAATTGTACTTGTACCAATATCAATACCAATAAAATGCATGCTTGATGAAGATTTATATTATTAATTTCAAGAACATTAATATTCTGATTAGGAGATTAAACAAATTTTGTGGAGTCACGCTCAATAACTTTACCTATAAGACTAATAGATCTGGTGGGCATGTTAGGATTTGACAATCTGCTTAACATCATTTCAATACTAATCCGTGCAATTTCCAAAAGTGGTTGCCTATAAGTTGTCAATGGTACCTGCAAATGTCTTGCATATTTCATGTCATCAAAGCCTGCTATCAATACATCCTTGGATACTTTAATGCTTACTTTTGAGAAGGTGGACATTAAAACAGCAGCTGTAGAATCATTACCACATAAAATTCCAGTTTTCTTATGATTAACAGACAATTTGCTAACCAAATCACTGTCAGACGGTTCGCCACAAGAGTCATAAATGTCATCACAGCTGATTCCTGCATCAAAACAAGCAGAGCGACATCCTGCATAACGCATATTTACACTATAGGCTGAATTTTTTCTATAGAAAAAATGAATTCTTTCACAACCTTCTTTTATTAAACAATTAGTCATTACATATCCTGCATGAAAATTATCGAGACTAACCAGGTCATGTTTACTTCGATTTGGAAATGAATATATATCCCTATCGATTAAAATCATAGGGATCTTATGAGCATCAAACAACTTAGAAATTTTTTCATTAATTCTATTCATATTTTGAGTTCTTTCTAGCGGTGAAAAAAGGATGCCGTCAACTTTTTTTTCAATATAAGATTGGCAATTTCTTAAAATAAAACTTTGTCGCATGGAAGCATCATTAGCGACAGCACCATCCCATAAAAAAGTAAAATTTCTTTCATTTTCCATTTCTAGAAATCGATCATTGATTATTCCAAAAATCTCCGATTCACCTGATCCAGGGAGTAATAATCCAAATAAATATTGTTTTATGTTTTTATTGAAAATTACCATTGTTCCTGCTCCTGCTTTCTTCCTTATAAGTCCTTCGGATTGTAGAGTATTGTATACTTTTGCAATAGTAGGCCGAGATACTTTCATTTTTTTTGCTAATTCCCTTTCTGTAGGCAACATATCGCCAAAAGATAATTCTTCATTTCTGATCTCCATGCGAAGCTTGTCTATGAGAGTGATAATTGAATTTCTGTAGTCATAATAATATATTATAGTAATTACATTAATTTACAAAGTAAAGTTTTAAATTCAAATGTAAAAATATATTTTTTATTTTCAGCATTTTCGTGTCTTGAAAATTTCATAAACCTAAAATTTACTGGAGTTTTCTCAAGATTTTTTTGATAAAGAGGTCTAGATGCCGATATGGTGAGGCATTAAGAACATTTGCTGTGGAAACTATTCAAAAATTGAGTATCTGTAAAAACTTGCATTCAAATGGCAAATTTGGCATTTTGCCAATACTACAAGACGCTTGTGGACGCAAATTCTGTATTAATGGTCCGGTTCAAAATTCAATATAATAAATTTTTAGGAACTATTTCAATAATTCTTGGTAAAGTTGAAAAAAGGTTAATTGAAGAAATGATTTATAGTATACAGGCATCAAAAGATGTTAAGCCTTCAAGTAAAACTCAATCTTTAAAGAAGAGTCAATAAAGTGATTAAGACCGAAGACAGGCAAAGTCGAAACCTAAATGACGAAGACCTTACCGCTGAATAAAAACCATATAATGGGACTGACAGAGGATAATATATATAACATCGAGGTTATAGCAATCGACCCGGACGATATGATGAGCTATATATTAAAATAATGGAAAACTTATGTAATAATTTTGATGGCGGCTATCATATACAGACATAGGGCTACCATCTTTAACAGGTAACAGCCGCAAATCTGGCCTATGTCAGGATTGTACGGTTATATTGTAAAGCATTCCCAACGAAGGATATTGATTATCAGAATAGTAAGTAGAAGCTGACATAGATTGTTAAAAAATCAAAGCATTTACGGGGATAAAAGGCATATTGGCTATTGACAGTGAGAGTAATGAGATTGATTTTATACGTTGCTTTACCGATCAGTCCCTGCAATTGGTGACACGATTGAAAATGACCCAAAACCTTCATTACAAGAATTATATGGTCATACAGGTTAAAGCAGAATGCATCAACTATCACGCAAAGATTAACCATAAGGCCCACCTTTATGTTTCTAAAGTCGGTAAAAACTCGTAAAGCTAGTATACACTTATTATCGTTAAAAGGATTCGAAAAACAAGCTACGCTGCTTCAAACTAATAAACTAGTGAATATCAATAACAATAAGCAACTATGGAAGATTATAGAAATTTATTTAACGCGTTGGAAATGTGATGAGTATTATCGTTATATCAAAAAGTTATACAAAATGAGATATTTTAAAGTTCGGGGTCATAATTCCATCCGCAACATCATTGCTATGACGCGTGCAATCGCTTATTTTACAAGTATATACATAGAAATTTCTATATAATTTATAATCAAGGTACAATAAATTTTTATTCTATAATTTTTTTTAGAATAGCTTAATTCTACAAAAATTCTATGGTTGATAGCATTCTTGAATTATAAAAACATTCAAAATTGGATTAATCGAAATAAAAAGTAGAATTGGGACTCGTCATGACTCTTCTCAATTATCATTATTACTTACAGATTTTTTTTTTGAAAACTCCATTAAATTTTAGGTTTATAAATTAATCAAAATAGCTGCATAGAACAAATAAAATTTGCTTAATGACAAAATATTTTAAAAAATGTTTGCATTATTAGTAAAAAAATATTTACATTAGCATAGAAGAAATTAAATGTAAATTAAATGTTACAACAATTGATCCTGTGAAATTGCTTATGAACAAGTAAAAATGTAAACATTGTTTAGGACTTATTTGGAACTCAAAACTAAAGATTATTAATTCATTAAAACCTAATCTTCTATGAAAAAGACACACGCACAACATGAAAAGATCATTATGTTAATGTTCTTTTGCTTCTTTATTACTTTTTTGTTTCCAATTATAGTGCAAGGGCAAAATATTGAAATAAAAGGTAATGTAATTAGTGCTTCCACCAAGGAGGCTATGCCTGGTGTAAACGTATTACAAAAAGGCACAACCAATGGGACAATAACTGATCAAAATGGCAATTTCTCCATTTCTGTTCCAAAAGGTTCGACGCTTGTTTTTTCATTTATTAGTATGGTATCTCAGGAAATACCGGCAAATGCAAATGCAACAATCACTGTCTCTCTCCGAGAAGTTGTAACGCAATTGGAAGAAGTAGTCGTCACAGGTTACTCTACCCAAAGGAAAGTGGACCTAACTGGTGCTGTGTCTGTAGTTCAAGTTGGTGAAATAAAGAAAACTTCAAGTGGTAATGCAATGAAATCATTACAAGGAAGAGTACCTAATCTTAATATAACTGCAAATGGGAATCCCAATGAAAGTGTGACAGTTAATATACGTGGACAAAGTACATTTGGAAATAATAATCCACTCTATATCGTTGATGGGATGCCTTACAGAAGTAATATAAACGAGTTAAACCAAAATGATATTGAATCAATTCAGGTACTTAAAGACGCTTCTTCAGCAACTATATATGGATCAAGAGCTTCTAATGGTGTAATTATTATTACAACCAAAAAAGGTGATAAAAACTCAAAACTTCAGATTAGTTACGATGGTAGTTTTTCGGTAAGTTCTGTAAAAAAGAAATACAACGTAATGAATGGACCTCAGTTCAAAGCATTTGTTGACTCTGTTTGGGCAGGAACCGATGCTGGTTCTACCGACATTAG
>Ga0182021_10004537_pt1 | contig 16341 bp, 20 predicted proteins | sample 612E3MmetaG_FD_120493 | JGI IMG/M metagenome (GOLD analysis project Ga0182021, IMG submission 120493) | Permafrost microbial communities from Stordalen Mire, Sweden - 612E3M metaG (Illumina Assembly) | ecosystem: Environmental > Terrestrial > Soil > Wetlands > Permafrost | place: Sweden...
CGTAGGTGGTTTGCCACCGATTGTATTAATGATAATAATATTTGTCGTCGGATTGATTGTGGGGTATCTGATCCATTTGTTCCTAAAGATCGCCATTATAGCTGCAATCATACTCTTCGTGGTTGCATACTTTGGATTCTGGGGTTTAAGTCTTAGCAACTTGAAAAGTTATGCAATCCAATACGGGTCAATTGTTTATCAATATGGGGCCCTCATCATAGGCATACTACCGCTAAGCATCGGATTCGTAATAGGTTTAATCATAGGCTTCGTATTCGGCTAAATTGAACACCCCCGCAGGACAAGCGTAGAAAACAATCGGATGGCTAAACCGTAAAACCAATACGTTAAAACACGTCTCACATTTTTGTTATCAATATTTCAAAGAACCACTGCACCCGCCTAAAGCAACAATTTTTTTGTTCTTTTACAAAAAGTTGTAAATTTCATTTAAAGACAAAATTTAAATATATTGATTATTGACATTAATTGGCGCAACAATGACCAATGACGAAAACACGGATTTACTTCTTGGTTTGGGTTTAAGTCTTAATCAGGCAAGGGTGTATTTAGCAATACTTAAGCTGGAAAAAACCACTGTTGGACAAGTAGCGAAGTTTTCAAAAGTTCGCAGAGAAGATGTCTATAGACTCTTGCCTTCACTCGAAAAAATGGGCTTGGTTGAAAGATTATTGGGTAAACCAGCCGAAGTTCGAGCTACCCCGATTTCTGATGCTTTAAGTCTCTTAGTGTCCGAAGAAAAAAGCAAATTTGATGAAAGGTTAACGGATATGAAGAACAATGTCCAGAAGCTCTCGCTTAAAGATTGGAAACAGCCGGTTCTTGGAGAAAATAGCATTTACATTCTGATAGCGGAAAAGAAGGCAATTTTGGCAAAAACTTCAGATTTAGTTGGAAACTCAAGAAAAGAAGTCGCGCTGATTGCAGACAAGGAAAGAATCATACCGGTTTTGGCTCAGTTTTCAGACGAATATAATCAAGCGATAAAGAAAGGCGCTCAGATTCGACTAATTTTTGAAGGAGAAATCCCAGACGGTTCGCTCAAAGAAAAAGTAGAAAAACTTGTCGGCGGCATTTCAGTTCACGTAAGGTTTCATCGTGAACCTTTGAATCATTTCATAATGTCTGACGATAAAGAGGCAATGATTACTACTTCCAAAGAAACTGGATTAGGTGAAAGCCCATCTCTTTGGACAAACAACGGCAACCTAATAGGCGTACTCAGAACCGGATTTGAATCCGACTGGAAAAAAGCTGAAGACTAACCTGAAGCACTCATTTTTCTATTTTTGAGTCTCAGTCAAAACCATCAGATTGTCGGTGTCGATTAACAGTCACACGTGTTTAACTCTGCCTATGACTCTATATAATATAGCTTAAATTTTGGATGTATAAGGAGGTCAGAAAATTTATGAAAAGTAAAGAGTTTATTGGTAAAGACGTGTTTGCATTAGATGAAAAAATTGGCAAAATCAAAGAAATGGAAGTAGACGCTAATGAGTGGAAAGTAACTCATCTCGAAGTCCAATTAGATAAGGACGTATCTGAATCAGTGCTTGGCGCAAAGAAAGGCGGAGTACGAAACAATCTAAACGTTTCAGCCTTAGAGAAAGGAACTGGTATCTGGACAGACAACGGATTACATTTAAAAGTTGCAAAAGACAAACTTCACATGTACCTAAGCCCAGTAAAAACTTAGGTAATTGCCTTTTTTTTAGCGTATTTTAGGAGGTGTAATAAATTATGTCAGAACAACATATAGATGTCAAGGAACAGATAGATAAAATGGGCGAGAAATGGAGCGAATTCCAGAAATCTTGGGTTAGCCACTTCAAAGATATAGATTTTGAAGTGTTAGAATGGAACTTTGGCGTTGGAAAAAACGAAAAAGAATACATCATCGACTTGAAAGCCAAGGTCGCTATCAGAGAAAAGAAGTAGCAATCCTTATCGGACGTGGGTGTGAATGAGCATCCTTCTGCTTTAAGACCCAGACACATTTTTTTACTGTTGCTGGCTTAGCCCTTCTTTTATGTAATTTTTTTAGAAATCTCATTAGGTAAAATCTCAGTGTTGGATAATATTGGTAACTAAAGAAATAAAAATAAAGAAAACAAATGACGAAATAGACAAAATAGCACAGAGGATTTTGTTAGAGCTTGAATCTGCAAGTTCCACAGATTTATCCGACGCACATTATGCAAAAATGATGTTACATTTGTCAGACGCTCATTATGCAAAAGGGGTGCTGCAAAAGATAAGTGGCGACAAATCTGGAGCTGAAAATGAGTTGGAGAAAAGAGCGATGATCAAAGTTCTGTTGTTTTCTACGTGGTTGCAGCGACTTTATTTTATCATAAGATCTTTCCTAATGGGGCTCATAAGCGCTGCGGTTACATATCTTATCATATGGTATCTTGGTTCAATAAATGTCATCGGAAGCATAATAATCGGCACGTTTGTGTTTGTATTTTCTCTGGCGGTAACACGATTATTTGATACGCAAATAACTCAAGCTACCAAAAAGATTGTTGAACTCATGACAAATCATAGTGTCATTAGGGATTTTGTCATGAAGCACTTCTAACTTGCTTGACGATTTTGGCTTCAATTGGGAAATTTTGCAATCCTCAATTATTTAACAAACTGACAACTTGAGAAAAAACATATTTATCCCAATCCCTAAGAACAACAGAAAACTCAATAAGTTAGGACCAACAGCACACAAATAAATCAATTCCAGAGGTAGTCGACGCTCCTCTCTAATAGGCTACCACACACCTAAGCCTTATTTTGCAATTCAAAAACAGAGGAAGTGTTGTTGGGTCTCACGTTAATGATTCTGCGAATTCAGTAACTTTTTTTTTCATTCGATTATTTATCTTCTCAGTCCTTCGATGTAGAAAGAAAATCTTGTCTGGAATATCCCAAACAACTATCTTGTTTTTGCATTCCGGACATTTCTTTAAGACCACGTCGCCGTGTCTCTTTTCCATAGCAATAATAATATTATACTGCTCCAATTGTTTGTCATCAATGCTTTCAGGTGTCTTCTTAAGATAGTGCATCGCATCTTCCGACTTCAAGTATTCTCTTGCTTCTTTTGTGATTTCGCGTGCAATTCTTGTCCCTGCAGAATCCACTTCCAAATCTGGTCTAAGTTTTTTGAGAAGAGCTTCGCATATCGGACTACGGTACGCATTACCCGTACAAACAAATAATACTTTAAGAACGCCCTCTTCATTTTTCATACTTTCAGGCTTCTTTTTTTAGTTAAGGTTTTTTCTACTTCTATTATCCTAATTCCATCTATTGCCGTTAATACTCTACTTAGTTGTTCAGGAAAAGTTTGCCTGGGATACTTAACTATACTCAAAACGCCATCTAAGATTAGCCAAAAACCTAAACCAGCCAAAACCACTGAAAGAGACTTCAAATATTTTCACCTATTTTCCTCGCCATTTCCCATTTGCAAAGCCTTGTTCTTTCTTAAATGGTCTAAACTAAAGTTAATCTTTTTTGGAATTTTCTGCATTCGATTTAGACTATATTGGCTTCAGGACTAAGTTTTTATGTTAGGTCGTTAAAATAATAATATCAGAATTGTTTGGTATTTGCAGCATTAACTAAGTTCTGGTTGTAAAAACAAAATTCGGTCTCTATTAAACGACTGAAACTGGTTTTATTCTTCAGATTAGAGATATGTTGCTCTCAAACAAATCGTATCCCTTGCTTAATTGATTAGGGAGGTGAATTTGAATATGTCAGAAATTTCTCGAATAGCCTACTACTTGGCTCTTATAGGCGGAATATTGTTGGTAATCTTTGGATTGCTGTCGCTCATCGGATATGCTTTTGCCTATATTGGATCATTTATATCATTTGGCTTTGCTTACTTCGGAATTGTTTCAATAATCTGTGGTATTATAGCGATAATTGGCGCAAAAAGCGCGTCTACTCTTGTTTGGGCTATAGTACTCATTGTCGTTGGAATCATCGGCGGTGGACTTGGCGGACTATTAGTAATCCTCGGAGGACTTATTGGACTCATCGCAGTAATAACCAAGAACGTATAGATAATTCTAACAAATGCGAATTTGATCGTGCGAACTTTGGCGTCATCGTTCATTGGAAAACTCGAAATTTGCTCGAAAGTTCGAATTCGCATATTTTAGAAAATTCCGATAAAAAATCTGAGTGGTCTACGAAGAATTAAGACTGGGTTTTTGGTACTCTCTTTTTTTTCAACTTCTCCATTTTTTTGTAGTAAATTGCGTGCAATTAAACTATTATCATTTTGTGCAATAGAACTTCATAAATAAAAACTTGAAACTTTTCAACTTGTTTTTTTAATTCAAAATAATGCTTCAAACAATTTGGTCAAGATTTAATTAGAAAACTCAAGGTTTAGTTATTCTAACATTACTGAGGATTAGATACGTTTTGCTGTTTTGTCTCATAATTCTTTGGCTGGGGGCAAACCAGACGTTGGATAAAACAATGGGGGAAATCCTATAGCAAGAAGATAGATGAAGATGCAGATTGGCGGGATTCTGGATATATTTGGTTCATATTGTGCGGAAAAAGTCTTAGAATTATATGTACCCCCTCTGCTTCTACTATAATTTACAAATGTTGTAACAATCATAGATTTTCTCACAAAATGGTGACTGCAAAAGAAAAACAAACAAACGCTAAGGGAAGAAGAAAAACAAGATTTAATCAATGAAGTACGCGCTGCAAAATAAGCTGAACAAGAACTAGTCGGCAAAAAGTTTGTAGAAAATGTTAAGTATGCTTTCCGTATGGTTAGAAGGACACCGTACATAGCTGCTACAATTATAAAGAGGGAATATCAAGAGCATCGAGAGTTCTATCATCTAAGAATGAACAGTGCATTCAAAAGTCAAACAAACAACATTTCAATTGGCGCTTTTGATAGTTGTTTAGCGCAGTTGACTTCAGCGATACATCAACTTTATGGGAACGAAAAGCAGGCCTTGCTAACAGCATCAATGATAATAAGATTGATGTAACGGGGGCGCTTATTGGAGCAATTTCAGCGTACATTGGTTCATTAGGTGTACTTTTTCCAATTGTACTCGTTATTTCGCAAGGCGTTGCAGCTTTTAGCAACTATCTTGTATATGGGTTCTTTGCAACCATGTTCTTCGGATTTTACGAAGGCTACTTTAACCAAAACCGACTCAAAAGATGGTCAAAGAACATAAAGACTATACAAGCGAATTTGACGAAATTACGGCTTGATTGAAAGAAAAAAATCTAAGAATAAGGTGATTTAGTAATGATAATTATTTTAGAATCAGAAATACCAATATATTCTGACCAATCATTTGAGAAATTCTGACAAAGTGAAAGAGATAAAGAAGTTTATTGATAGCTTTTATGTCTGTCCATTGTTTCTTTGTTTATCTTGGTTTTTCCTAAACCACCGTTGTGGGCACTCAACACAAATTGCAACGTATTTTCCTTAAAAAACTCTCTAAATTGATTCCCACATTTAGTACACTTATACATCTTAACGCGGAATCGCCCAAAATCCCATTCCTTATCAGGTTCTCTTGCGTGGGCTGTACAATTTGGACATTTAGGCATAAACTCGACCTACAATGTTAGAGTGAAAGTAAATATTTACCCATTTCGAAAATATTCCGCTGAAAAGACTTTTGTTTCACAACCACAAAAGTGATTATGTGGGGGGAGTAGGCGAATCAGGTGCTTTAGTGGTGCTAGAATATCCGGTTGAAAACGGTGTTTGGTATTTGCCAATGTTCTCCCTTATGATGCCGTATGCCTTTTCTGCTTCGGAGTTAGGCAAGTCGCCCAATGCTAGCGGTTCTCCGCCGAGTCTTAGTGTACATTTAATAGTTGAACGTAGTATTCCTTTGTCCAAAACCACATTAGAAATGTCCCGGTAATTGTAATCTGTATAATCTTTCTTTAGACCAAGCGCGTGAGGATGTCTTAGAATCATTCGTTCATTAGTAAAAACTACAGAGTCAATATTGATCTTCGGATGATAGATTTTCTGCGTAATATATAATTCAACCTTCTCGTTTGGACCAAGAATTTTTGCTATATCATCGGGAGTGCTCATAATTTTCAACCAACTTAAATCATTCTTAACTATACAAATACACTTAGTAATGCGATAAATATCCTTGTGACTGTATACGTACAGCGACAAAGTGAACTATTATTATTTCTTCATTTAATTTTCTTTAATGGCGCGAGAAATATTAAAAGGCGAAAGAAGATTGCGTTAATGAAAAAAACGCGAAATGATAGAGCCCCGGTGATTCAGCTTTCTTGGAGGATTTCTTAGGAACATTACTAATGTTGGTGTTATCTTACACTCACATTTGTTTAATAGCTAAACGTGCGTCTCTATGTTGTAAGAGAAAGGAAAGGCTTCATCTAATTTGTCAATTCGGAACAATCAAACACCCTCAATTTAACCATTTATCAATTTATTTCGTTCCCTTGACCAACTCATGATTCTTGAAATTCTCGCAGAAAATTGAATTTCCCTAAAAATATTTGGAGAGAACATAAAATGTTTGGACAAAAGTATGAACCCACTCAACCTGTTAACATATTTATTGCCGCCCTTAACGAAGAAGAAGGCGTAGGCGCCACTATATCTGAGCTTTCAGAGAACATAAATGCGAAGCGAATTTTAGTAATTGATGGACACAGCCATGACCGAACAGTTGATGTTGCCAAAGATCATGGAGCAGAAATCTTTTTCCAAGACGGCAAAGGTAAAGGGGATGCTTTAGCCAAAGCTGTGCAGTGTATGGGCGTGGATGTTGAGTATGTGGTTATCACTGATGCAGACTTTACTTATCCTGCCGAGCATGTGCCGGAAATGATCCAAATCCTCGAAAACAATCCACAGGTAGGCATGGTTTGCGGTAACAGGTTTAGTGAACAAACAACGGGAAGCGCTTTCCAAGGTCGATTTACATTTGGAAATAAATTATTGGCTTTTGCTCATAGTTTTCTTAACGGCATTAATTTACAGGATCCATTAACCGGATTGAGAGTTATCCGAGCAGACATACTTCGGAAATGGGTCATTAAGTCGAAAGGTTTTGACATAGAAGTAGAATTGAATCATCAGGTTGGAAAACAAGGATTTGAAACTATCGAAGTCCCAATTGAGTACCGAGAGCGATTGGGTGAGAAAAAATTGAAAATGAAACATGGCGCAACTATTCTGAAAAGAATTCTATTTGAAAGCTTCAACTGAAATCCCTTATAAGTGTTAGCGCAAGAATTTGATTCTTCTCAAAATCAAAGCATGTGCAGAAAAAAGATGTACATTCAATTTCAGTTAGTTTAGTTTTAAGTGCGTATCTTCTTCCATTATCATAGTAACCCAATTGGGGAAATTTTATTTTAATAAGGGGTCTTTCTCGATTAGTTCTATCATTGCTTCTATTTCGGATTGTTCATGTTCTTACTTCACTATGCAATATCATGTTTTATCTAACGTATTTTAGCCTGTTCATTTAATTTGTTATTTAGTTCTCAATTTGAGCTTCGGACAATTTGTTAATGAGTGAACATAAAGAATACTTTTAATTTGCCCTCTTTCTAATATGAAATAAACAAACTTGTTTGAAGAGGAAAAAGAAAATGTTTTGCCCAAGTTGTGGGGTGAATGTTGGAGAGCGGGATCTGTTTTGCACCGCTTGCGGAAGAAAATTATCGAGTAACCAAGAAACTGAACTCTACTCCTTTGGTCCTGGGTTAGTAAACGTATGTTTTGGCCGCCCTGGAACTTTTGTTTTGATGCACAAGAACGATACCAAAATTGTTCTAACAAACCAAAGAATTTATGGATCTTCTACTTTAACTAACTCAACAAGGTTTCAGATTTCATATTCTGATATTCTTGCAAAAGAAAGCTTTGATTATCGCCTCAATTTTGGGCTTTGGAATGTTTTATGGCTTAAGTATAAGGAAGCCGAGAAGATCAAAGAAGTTTCGATAATGTGTTTTGGACCCAATTCGGCGAATATCCTTGAGGCTTTTAGAATTATTGGTGCAAACTCGAATAATTCTTTGTCGAAGTAAGTTTTTGTCCAAAGAATAATAAAGTTGTTGCTAACTTTTGATCCATCCGAAAAGCATCATGTACCAACTTTGTTATCCCACTAAAAAAAGACATTTTCTTAAGTTTCAAAATCAACTTTACTTTTTTCTAACTCTTTCTCTTTCGACTTCTGTTTCATCAGGAACCAAACAATGCCACCGTAATATTGCTTGTCAGTCATTTCTTTCTGCCTCAACTGCACTTAGCCATCGATTTATTATTATGGTTTTTTGAGAAGTTCATTAACGTTAATTGTCAAGTTTAATGGGAACTTTGTCAACCTGATTTTACAAAACTTATGAAGTTTGACAAATCATTATTGACGTACACTTCGCATCTTTTTAGGTGCCAAGACTCTTGGCAAAGACTTAAATAACAAATTGTTACCAAATTCAATTTCCTTCTTTATTTTTTCTATTATGTTTCGGTAAGTTTTGATATTTTGCAAGCCTTTTTTGGTTATCTTAAGCCTTTAATGCGCAACCAATAGACACTATTAATCTGACTAAACAACATATAGATCAAATCGTTCATATTGGGCAGCCCAAAACCGAGTAGGTTTTTGAATGCTGAATTCTTGTCGTGATCGAACGAGACTGTTCGGATTAAATGCGATTATCTATGATTAATTGTCAAATTATGTCAAAAAATGTCAATTTATGTCAAATAATGTCGAATAAAATATTAACCTACACCCAATTCAAACCCTAAAACAAAAAAGCACCCCAAAACATTAAGAAAAAAATTGCAGAAAAAACTGCAAATTAAACGTAGCTTATTCAAGTAAAGTCAAAGAAATAGCATTCTGCTCCATTTTTCTTTTTCTTCTTATTCTCAATTTAGTAACATACCTTAAATGCGAATTAGACATTTAATGAGAACTTAACATAGAAATAATTGATTAAAAGTGCGCTGCATGCAACCTAAAAGACCGAGTGCCGAAAGGATGGCTTTAGAATTGAATCAGCATAGGTTAGCAGTAGCCATAAAGTTTTCTGTCATAATTATAGGAATTATAGCGTTTTATCTTCAAGATTTAACCTTGGTTTTTTCTAACGCGTTGAGCGATGAATCCACTTAGCATATACTGGCTATTCCATTTCTTTTTGGCTATTTATTGTATCGTAAAAGAGCAATGATAAGCGCTAGTTTTGGTCAGCAAAAACCAACAAAAACTTTTCTCCAAAAAAATTTCACGTTATTTATTGGTATCCTACTTTTTGCAATAGCGGTTCTTGTTTATTGGTTTGGCTCCTACACATTTACGCCGCTGGAATATCACATGCTTACTCTGCCAATTCTTACTTCAGGAATAATACTAATACTCTTCAACGGCCAAACGCTAAAACAACTTGCCTTTCCCATAGTTTTCTTATTTTTCCTCACCCCGCCACCCAGTGATATTCTCTACAGTGTAGGCTCAACCCTCTCCGACCTAAGCGCACACGCATCAAACGCGCTGGCAAACACTTTTGGCATGGCATCAACAATCACCGCTCAATACGGCAGTCCAATTATAACACTCGTAAGACCTGATCACACAATAATGAATTTCAGCCTAGACGTTGCCTGTTCAGGAGTTTACAGTCTAATCGGATTTGCAATATTCGCGGTCTTCATAGCTTACATAACAAGAGGTAAATTATGGACCAAAGTTGGAATTCTACTTTTGGGCGTACCCCTCATAATTGCCCTAAACATAATACGTATAACAACCATACTAGGCATCGGCTACAACTTCGGCGACTTGCCCTACAAGTTTTCCATGCAGTAGGCGCAACAGTGCTAATGTTCATCGGCACCTTGATATTATTAGCAACAACCGAAAAATTCGTCAAAAAACCCAAACCTTCAGAGCCATGCCCCACATGCAACCTAAACTCGCCCACTCTACAAACAGAAAAATTCTGCCCAAACTGCGGTAAACTGCACCTCCTCCCAAAAATAAAGCTGAACAAAAATGCCCTCGCAAAAATTGCCAGCGTAGCAATAGTGATCATTATCCTTCTAAGCATACAAGCTCCAGTATTCGCGTTAACTGAGGGGCCAGTAGAAATCCTAGTTCGAACGCCTTCCGGCCTACAACCCAATACACAGATTCTTCCACTTCCTCAAATAGAAGGATACAATCTTAGTTACGTCTACAGAGACACCAACTTTGAGAAAGTCTCAGGTGAAGATGCCTCATTAGTCTACCGCTTATGGATCAACAAACACTTCAAAACAAACTATTTGGGTAGCATTAGAAATAGCATCAACAGTTGGTCCACTTCACCGCTGGGAAACCTGCCTGATCAATTATCCCATAAGCCAAGGATTACAACCAAAAGTAACACAACTAGATCTAAGAGATGTACAAACCCAAGCCAACCCACCTATCGTCGGACGCTATTTCGCTTTTCAATACCGTTCAACTAACCAAACCCAGGTGGTCCTATACTGGTACCAATCGGCCACTTTCACCGTAAATGGCACATCAGAACAGAAACAAGCGAAAATTAGCCTAGTTATGTATCCTCAATCAACTGCAGATGTTCCTCAAGCAGAGAAGACACTTTTAGCCGTAGCTAAAGCCTCAAACAACTATTGGCAACCCATAAAAACGTGGACTACAATCTCGTTGATCATAAGCCAAAACGGCTTAGTATTATCCACGATTGCAGTGTCAATGTTGATTGTGCTTTTAATTTTCAACGTTATCTTTAACCGAAATCATAAATCCTCACTATTAAAAATGTACTACAAACTTCCAAAACAAAATCAACTGCTTGTAACAGCAGTAGCTAACGCCCAGAAACAAGGTAACCCAACAACAAAAGGTATAGCCACTGAACTAGAAAAATTAACAAACACACAAACAGACAGAGAATCGCTTAAAGAACAACTTCAAAGTGCAGAAAACGAGGGATTAATAGAAAAAACATTAGTAAATCGTGAAGATAGGGCTTCATTTGCATGGAGAAACCTATTAACAACGAGAAATATTTTCAAGCGTTTCAATTAGCCTGATTCATCAAGCGTTCACTCGAGTTAGCCACGACTACTTGCTGCTTAAGCATCGGCTAGACTTCTTAAAAGATAATTGCCTAAAGTGACCTTAATCTAATGAACCCTAAAATTTACAGCTGGCACAATTTTACTTTTTTGATTACAATTATTCAGTTCAACTTCTTTAGAACTAACTGGCCTAGACGATTCAGCCGTTTCTAACTTTCCCAGAAATATTGGCTGGATGCGGTTAGGGCATTTGTGGAAATGAAATAACGTTCGCTGTCCAGTAGCAAACTTAGGTTATGCTGATTGACAAAATCTTTTATTGATAAAAGATCGTCACTGTCGACCAAGCTTTGTTCAATGGTTAAAACAAATCCATCATTTATGGTATCGAGCATCTTTACATCCAAACTATAACTTGCTCCAATTTGTCTTTTAAAGACCATAGCCTCAAATATTTTCAATTTTTATCCTCACCCATCCAAATTTAATCGCTACACTTACCAAAAATATCTGGACAGGTGGCTACAAACTTGGTTATTCTATTATAACCACATGAGTACTCTTAAGGGTTCTCGTAAAATAAAGAAGCAACATACCGTATACCTGACTCGAAGATCATTTCAGGCAGATGTTAGTACTGCGTGTTGAATAGAGGACTGGAAATTATCATGTCTGCGGTTGCTCTGTTGCAGGCAGTTGGAATATTGTATAGTACTGCTAGTCTAAGAACAGCTTTAACATCGACGTCATGAGGCTGAGACTCCAAAGGATCCCAAAAGAAAATCAGAATATCAAGTTTCTTGTTGGCGATTAAAGCTCCAAGCTCCATGTCTCCGCCGTATGGTCCACTTTTTAGCAGATTTATTTGTAAGCCTGTTTTGTCGATTATTTGTTGACCAGTGGTTCCGGTTGCATACAGAAAATAATGTGATAAGGTTCCTTTGTTGAAATCGCACCACTCAACAATATCCTTTTTCTTATTATCATGCGCTACCAATGCAATAGTCTTCATGTGGGTTCTATCCAGTTTACATTAGCCCTAAATAAATCATTAAATAAAAACATACATGACTTTATCAGATTATTTCATGAACATTTCGGTTCTTTTCTTTATTTAGGCGCCTTTTAGCGTGGCTCGACTTCAAAAACGGAAATTACATGGCAAAATTCAACTTTCTAAGTAACTAGCCTATATACTCAATGTGCATTATTTAATTATTGTCGGAATAATTCAAGAAAGAGTAATATTTGCATTAAGGAGAACCTGCTTTTTCAAGAGAATTTCTGGCGTACAATTTCATGAGGGGAAAATTTGAATCAAAAAAAGCCAACGATTATGGAGCATCTTGCTTTTCTATCCGTAAAGCAGGGAATCTACTTGGCAGAACTCTACCAAGCCATGGTTGAAGCCAGAGAAAAAGGAAAAGTCAAGTGCCAACATCTGTTGGTTGAATATCGTTGCAGCGTAAAAGACGAAGCCATCTTCTTGATTACCAAAGATACCAAGGTTGTACTGCAGTTTCGGGTTGCTGAAGAGCTTCTACTCAGAAAAGATATCTGCTTTGAAAACTGGATGGACACCGATAAAGTACGCAAACAAATGAACCGGCAAAGCATATCACCTAAACTTTCCGTTCTAGTACAAGATCTGCGCCACGGGATGAAAAAAATTAATATTGAAGCCAAAGTCCTTGAAATTCCAACACCAGCAACCGTCCAAACTCGGTATGGAAACAGCGCCAGAGTGACTAATGCTTGGGTAGCTGATGAGACAGGTCGAATAAAACTTTGTTTATGGAATGAACAAGCTGATCTTGTTAATGTCGGCGATACGGTTCAGATAAAAAATGCTTCTGTTTCCACGTTCAAAGGTGAAAGGCAGCTGCGTTTGGGCAAAAAAGGAACTGTGAATGTGCTCCCAAGCCTCTTGGTAAAATAAACAAGACCAATTTCGCGAATAATGATTCTCTTTTCATTTGATTAATAGATCAAAACATAGGTTCAATTATTAAAAAACCCTCAGTTTAGGTTTGTTTGGGCCGTTTTATCCATACTTTAACATTGCTTTGCACTCTTATTCGTGCTTCTGTCTGCATCAGCTTGATTTGGGCTTCAATTAACCTGTTGTCGGTGCAGTTGAATTCCTTTTTAATTACATCTTCTAGTTTTGGTAATGAAATATGTTCTTTCCAACCGACTTGGCTCCAAAATTGGACCTGTATTTTCTCTCTTTTGCGTGAAGCTTCCTTCTCTGAAACAACTGCCATTTTACTCATTGAATAATTCTATAAACAGGTTGATCAATTTTTGGGAAATAACTCACTTAAACGCGACTATAGTTATAAAATGTACCATAGTGGCAACAACAGCTATTGCAAGCTTTTTTAATCTTTCCACACTTTTTTTAGCTCAACCTGCAACCAATTCACGCCCTAAATCAAAATAGCAACCCCAATCAAACTCAAAAAATCGCACCGACTTCCAAAACGCCAAACTCACTCTGCAACAATGAGAAACTTTAGAAGCCTTTTGGGGACAATTTTCGACAAAAAGCGACAAATCGCGACAATTACCGGCAATTAGCGACAAATCTAGACACAACCTGCAAACGTTTCAAAGCCTAAATTAAGAAAGCAGCCTAAAACACAAAGAAAAAGCTGCACCAAAACAAGCAACAAATCATAGCTTGCTATTGACATAAGTACTTGCTTAAGAGCTTTCCAACAGTTTCGTTCGCTGGCAACTTGTAGAATGCTGCCCTAGGAGCACTCGAAATCCACTTTCCCTATCGAGTATTTGGCAGTTTCCAAAGACCTCGTTAAAAAGAGCAGGCAAAGCTTTTACTCCGATTTTAGATCGAATAACCATTTGAAAGGTGCCTTTGTCAGCCATGACTTGTGGAGCTTGAGAAATTATTGCTTTGACAGTTTCCATTCCGGCACTTACAGGTGGATTCGAAAGAACGCAATCAAAAAATGACTCTTCAACAGGCTCATATAGATGGCCATAACGCACTTCAGCATTTGCCACTTTGTTTAAGGCAACATTTTTCTTGGCTAAACGTACGGCTCTCACATTCACATCCGTCATGATTACGCGAAGTTTTGGATTAAGTTTAGCTACAGCTATGCCAACTGTGCCGTATCCACACCCTATATCCAAAATACAGCCTGTCTTGGGCAAAATCATAGATTCAACCAGCAAACGGGTACCGATGTCAACTCGTCTCTTCGAAAAAACGCTCGAAGCCGTAAGAAACTCGAAGCTTCTGCCGCATAAGCTGGTTCGAACTAAGCCGAACCTTTCCACAGATTTGGGTTCAGCCACAAAATAATGATCTGCCTTATTGTTGCTGGGGTTCATGTGTCTTACCGCTTTTCCAAACCTTCGGATAAGTACCCCTAAGCATCAAAACTCTCTCCAAACCAGCAACAGCGCCATGCTTCAAATCCATAATTTCCTCAGACGAGGCTAGAGCTTTTCCCAAAGCCACCGCTTCGCCCTTTAACGTGAAAATCGTTAAAATCGAACCCTTCACAATACCGCTATCAACCTGACACACACCTGGAGCTGTCAAATTTGCGCCATGACATAATGCATCGACAGCAGAGTCACGAACAATAATTTTTGGTAGCAAAACCAACGCGTTTTCCATAGGCACAATAAATTTGTGCAGAATTGACTCATCTTTCTTTGATTCCCACTCTCCAAACCAGTAAGCCACATCGTGCAAGGTGACTTTTGAATTGCTGGTTTCGGTGAACGATCCTGATCGGGTTCTACGCAACTCTTGCATATGGCCGCCGACACCAAGGATTTCACCTATGTCAAAACACAATTTGCGTATGTATGTGCCTGCTTCACAGCCGACTTTGAATAGAACATTTCTTCCGTTAGTTTCTATATAGTCGATGTAATAGATGCGTCTGGTTCTAAGTTGCCGCTTAACAGACGATCGCAACGGTGGACGCTGATAGATTTCATCCTCAAACTCGCTTAAAACCTCTTTAATTTGAGGTTCTGGGGCGTCCTTGTGGAGTTTCATGACGCAAACGTATTCTTTGCCGGTATAAAGAAACGCTTGAACCACTTTAGTGGAGTCCTCCAATGTGATGGGTAAAATACCGGTAACTTTAGGGTCTAAAGTTCCTCCGTGCCCAATGGCATTTACTTTCATGATTCTTTTGACCCATGCTGCAACTTCATGGCTTGTCGGTCCAGCTGGTTTGTCAAGATTTATTGTGCCATACTGAATGTACTGTTTTGCTGGTCTTTCAGAGGGCAAATGTCCATATTTGGGGTCAGTAGAGTCCTCTGCCTTAGTCAAAATTTCACGGTTTATTTCCCACGGAGGGGTAGATCGAGCCATCTGCGTACATTCTCTCCTGAACTAATTGTAAGAAAAAGAAATTTGAGGTATTAAAACTTAAACTATGCAGTTTTAACAGGTTGCGTCATTTCTTGAAGTTTACCTGCAGTCTCTAAGACTTGAGCTACTTCTTCGTCTGACGCGCCACGTTTTACTTCAACTTTGTCCTGCAGAGGCATAACATGGTTTATGTTGACTCGTCTCCGCTTGATTCCAGTCACTTTTTTTGGACCTGTTACCAACACAAAGCTCTTGTCCATAACGTCTATTACAACGCATTTTTTGCCGTTCTCTCGGCCAGCCTGTTTAACGCATATTCTGCCAACTTCTATAGCGGGCATCTTTTTTGTCTCCTTAAAAACAGAATACACCCATCCGCAGATATAAGCATGTCACAAATTCTGGCAAGAAAACCCGCGGCTGTTTCAATATTGGTAAAATCTTGTTGAAAAAAACGCCAGCTGAGTCTAAACCCCACGGCAAACATCTTTTTTCCGTAAGCACTTTCAAATCTTTCATTGATGTTTTCGCAGAACGCTCGTAGTTACTCATATGTTTCTAATACAGCTGTTGAGCGTTTTCCTCAACTGACTAGCATTACCTTACTCAGCATTGATTAAAATGTTATTTTGGCACATCTAGGCTACCAACAAAAACACAATTAAGTAAAATGAATGCAAAAAACTTAAACAACACAGTGTTATCAGTTACGGTGCTGGTGCCGGGGTATCCGAGCCAGGTCTAAATAGGCGGCCAGATAATTTGATTGCCTAAGATATGGAGGAGGACTTAAGATCCTCTGGCGCAGGCCTTCGTGGGTTCAAGTCCC
>Ga0182021_10004538_pt1 | contig 16337 bp, 16 predicted proteins | sample 612E3MmetaG_FD_120493 | JGI IMG/M metagenome (GOLD analysis project Ga0182021, IMG submission 120493) | Permafrost microbial communities from Stordalen Mire, Sweden - 612E3M metaG (Illumina Assembly) | ecosystem: Environmental > Terrestrial > Soil > Wetlands > Permafrost | place: Sweden...
ACGCCTTTATCCGCATCTATAAAATTAGCGGCAATAGACTCAGGAATGATGTTGCGGTCATTCAGAATGGTGTCGGCCAGCGGCTCCAGTCCCGCTTCACGCGCAATCTGTGCCTTAGTGCGGCGCTTGGGTTTGTAAGGTAAATACAAATCTTCCAGCAACGTTTTGGTGTCGGCCTCGTTAATGGCTCTTTCCAGCTCAGGCGACAGCTTGTCTTGCGACCGGATACTGTCCAGTATGGTTTTGCGCCTATCATTAAGTTCGCGCAAATACCCTAAACGCGCTTCCAGCTCCCTTAATTGCGTATCATCCAGACCGCCGGTGACTTCTTTGCGATAGCGGGAAATAAAAGGAACCGTCGCGCCCTCATCCAGCAACGCCACGGCGGCGCTGACTTGTTTGCTGTTAACAGATAATTCTTCGGCTATGCGTTGGATGACGTCCATTTTTTAATATCGAGTGCGGTTTAAAATGACTGCATTGTAGCAGTTGAACGGCAGTTCTTCAGAATTCTTAGGCGACTATTGTTGAGCGTGTTTCTTAATCCGATCTCAACGCCAATGTAAAACTACACATAAAAGCCGCTTTAATTACAGAGGAAAATTGACAAAAGCTTCCATGATTATTTTAGATACATAAGTGTTACAGAGCTTCTTGGGGTAAAGATAATTTTTCAAAGAAATCAAGCAGCTCATGTAGTCTGGTGCTCGGATTCATTTCCTCGCTGACCATTGCTTCTGCGAGAACTTTAGGGGCTATTCGGCGCGCCTCGTCAAAACGCTTTCCCAGTAGCAACTTAAAGATACTCAAATCCTTGCCTTTTTCGTAGTTTTCCAAGCCAGGATAAGTGCATAAGTCTTTGATAAGCAAGTCTGCCGCCGAGTGTTTTCCAGCCCCAGCATAAGGCTTACGACTGTAACCAAAATGCAATAACAGCCAGAATTCAAAGCATGGGTAAGAGACAATGATGTCGACTTTTTCTGCTGCCTTGGCTAAGATCAACGCCTCATCAAAGTTTTGGTGTGTATCTCTGTCTATGGCGCAAAAAATATGATCAAATTTCTTTTGGCGACTAATCGCTTCTTTAACAATACCCTTAGGGTCGGTTTTTCCGCAATGAATAATTTCTACCGATACTTTGACACGAAAATACAGGCTCGCATCTTCCAAATAGCGTTTTCCCGATTTAGTGTCTTCGCAAATGACTAATACTTTTGGTTGTGGTTTAAAGCGCGGCTTTGACCGTTCAAAGCGAGCCATGTTTAACCCCTGCGCACAAATGGCAGTCCGCGATAGCGACCTTCGTAATAACGTTTTTCCAGATCTTCGCTTTCCCTGCCCTCAAAATCATGGATAGAGCGTAATTGTGTAGCGCCGTTGGCGTCGCGCTCGGTCAGCCAGAATTGATCGCGGCGCAATAATTTGGCATCCATCAGGTGGGTGTCATGCGTGGTGAAAATAAGCTGAGCAGGTGAGTCGGATTTAAGATGTTTCGCCACCAAAGAGATAACAATTTCAGGATGAAGGCTGCTGTCCAGTTCGTCAACTACTAAGGTGCGGTTTTTCTTGGTAAGGTTTGATTTGGCATGAGCACGCCAAGGTAGCCAGAATCCAATCAGGTTTTTAGTACCCTCCGATTCTTCCTGAAAATCAAACTCGGCTTCTCCCAGCGCTGTTCGATGCGTCAATACCGTTTTGCTTTTCGGTTTTGTACTCAGAGCTTGCAGTAAACCTGTTGAAAGGGACTCTATTTGATCGACGCGGATATTGGTGACAGGAACATCTACCTCTTGCAGAAACGAAGAAATCTCTTCGGCGAAAAATGGATTGTCCTTTGCGAGTTCCTGACTACTATCTGCCCAACTCTTCATATCACCAGAAACGATCATGAATCCTGTTTGTAACCATGTCAGCGGCTCCCTTAATTGTTTCAAGTCCTCGCTACTATTTGCTACGGCCTGGGCAAGAAACAATACCTGCGGCCCGGTGGATTTTTTCCATAATTCATGTAAATCATTGCCGCCTTCCAGCTCGCCAAAGGTATACTCATCACCAGAAGGCGAGTGACGACGGTCGTATAACAGCGTTTCTTTTCCTTTTGGAAATGCAATCAGGCGTTCTTCAACGATGCGTTCTTGGGTTAAGGCCAGTTCAAACTCATAGCGTTGTTCGGCATAAATAAAGTGCAGCTCAATACGGGTGGGTTGATCGGCCAACTGCGGGTCAAAGCGAAATGGAAAAACTGGGAGTGCTGTAGGTTGTGCGCTGGGTTGGCGATTAGCAATATATCTAACAATATCGAACGCTTTAAATAGATTACTTTTACCCGATGCGTTTGGGCCATAGATGGCGGCAATCTTTAACAGATCAGGGAGTTTTTCGCCCTTAACAACAGGCTTAAATACGTTATCGCCCTTCTTCAATCTAGGCGCTGCAACCATGGAAAAGGTTTGCTTTTCTCGAAAAGAACGATAATTGCTGATAGAGAATTCGATTAACATGCAGAAATCTCGCAGTTATAGGGTTATTTTTGTTAGTAATATAACTTATTTTAATGTTATCTGCATATTTTCTGCTTTTGCTATAATATTTTCCTGCCCGGCAATTCTCCAGAATGTCGGGCACGATGAAGCCAAGGGTGGGCACGCTTTTTGTGCCCATGCTAAACAATGCGGTGATGTGTTGATTACGATTGATTATAGTTAAAAGGCCGGATATGAAAATGAACACACTGACCCAACTCCATGCCGACATCGACGCGCGCGTAAAAGCGGTCAGCGAAGACAATCCCGATTGGCTATGCCGCCTGGGCTGCGACAGCTGTTGTAGGCGGCTCGCCGAAGTGCCCAGGCTTACGGTGGAGGAATGGGATTTACTGCGGGCCGGACTGGACGCATTGCTACCGGAGCGGCTACGGGAAATTGATCGGGATGTCTCCGCGCTGGCCGGGCAGACTTCACTCCCTATCGTCTGTCCGATGTTGGATCAGTCGGCGGGAGCCTGTCTGGTCTACGCCCACCGCCCGGTGGCTTGCCGCACTTATGGCTTTTATGTCCAGCGTGATCAGGGCCTGTACTGTAAGGACATCGACGCGCGCGTGGCTGACGGCGACTGGGCCGGGGTGGTATGGGGCAACCACGACACCATCGATCGCCGTCTCGGCGGCCTGGGCGACACCCGCGACTTGACTGAGTGGTACGCGAGCTGGAAAGCGCGTAGGGCGGAATAGCGTAGCGTATTCCGCCGAATGTTTTGTGATTTCCATGCGGTGCAATACGGCTATCACCTATTGCACCCTACGAATTGCATCTTACACGTTACAAAATCCGTTCCGTGAGGATCATTTACCTACTAACTTCACAGTATAATCGTTGGTTCGCTCATCCCAACAATACACACGGAAGTCCAGGTCATTAATAAGCCCTGAGACGGCTGAGTTTAGCCAATTACTTGTGTTTTTGATACGGGATAGTGGAGTACCTTCCTGCATAAGATAATGATGCCAGAAGATCAGATCCAAGGCTGAAGACTTAATGAAGTCGATTTCTTTTCCATATCCCGCCACCCAAGTGATTTTTTTATTGCCGTATAATAATTGTTCCAGAGTTGAGTGTTGACCAAATAAACAACTTCCAAAATAGATGCCGTGAAATCTTCCTCGATCTATATCAGATGAGGAAATGGCTTCATCGATTTTTTGCAAAGAGATACAATCACCATTAGCCCCATGGATTCCTTGTTCTGAGCCATGGGCTGCAACGTAGATACAATGAATGCCATTCTGCTTTTTTAAACGTTGAACTATCTCATGAAAAGCATGTTCATCGTTAAACATCTCGTAATGATAGCTTTGCGAATCACTAAACTTGATGTTGCAGAGAAAATCAAACAGTTCTCTGATGGATGTATTTCGACGGGATTTTTGTGAGGGATACCATTTGCCTTCAAGAACAGCCAAACGGGATGCATTTAATTTATTCATAGAGGGTTTCTAATAATGAGAAACGATGTATCAAACGTGACGGGACTTGCAATCCCGTCTCTAATGTTTTCACGATGTTCAAGTCAAACATTCGTTAAACCTACCAAGCGCTTGCGGGGGGAGTTTTGATCATCCTTACATGTAAGGTGATTTTCGGTAATAAATATCCCCAACCTTATTCGCTTTTGTTTACCGCGAAGACACATTATCGTGCTTTTCTTCGTGTCTTCGTGGTGAATTAAAATAGGTAATCCGGGTAAGTTCTTTCCCGGAAATCACCTAAGGACTAAACCAACCGCACCGGCCCTGGATATTTCGCCACCAAAGCATCCGCCGTCAGTAAGGTGATTCCTTCAACGATAGCTTGCGCAACAAGAATGCGGTCGAATGGGTCTTTATGGATTGGGGGCAAACTATCGATGGAAACGGCATGCTCGGCGGTAATAGCCAATTCCTGATAACCGTTGTCCAGCAGTCCACGGCGCAACACTCTTGCATCCACCTGAAAATCGGAACGCCCAAGGCCGCTTTTGATGGCGATTTCCCAAAGGCTGGCCGCGCTAAAAAGCAATTCGTTCGACGGGTTTTCCAATAATGGGCGGGCAACTACCGACAATTGGTCAGGCGAACCCGCTGCCCATAATAACAAGTGGGTATCCAATAACAGCTTCATTCTTCATGGCCAAAAAGCCGCTCTATTTCCTTAGCGCCAATGCTGTCGAAATCATCGGGAACGGTGATCTGCCCCGTCATGAAACCTAGCCTTCGGATTTGTCCAGGCGATGGGGCGTCCAGCCGAGTCACCTTGACCAGCGGTTTCCCCGCTTTGGCGATGATGAAAGACTCACCCTTTACCGCCTGATCTATCAACCGGGACAATTGGATTTTGGCTTCGTGGATATTGACTGTCTGCATGATAAATCTCATTGAGTTAAGTCCAGTTGGTTCAGTCTATCATACCTAATATAGAAGATCAGGAAGTCTGAATTTTTACAACTGGGATGATAGGTTCAAGATATTCGCTCCCCGTCATCATCCGATTACTGCCCCCGCTGCCCATATTGATATTTAAATTTACGTTTTAACAAACCGGCCGGATCATCGGGGATACGTTTCAGCCATTGCTCATTGGCTTGTTGCTGTTCGTCGGTGGGCTGGGCGGATTCAGCCGCCGGTTTGGGCGGCTCTTTGGCGTCGGCTTTTTTCTGCTCGGCTGGGTGCTCAGCCTTGTCGGCTTCCGGTTTTTTTTCCGGTTCTTTATTGTCGGGAGTAGCCTGTTCATCGGCGGGTTGCTGCTGGGATTTCTTTTCTTCGGACTGCTCAGACTTTTGTTCGTTGGCTTTTTGCTCTTCAGATTTTTCTGATTTGTCGCCGTTCTTTTTTTGCTGATCATCCTTGTCGGACGGTTGCTGTTGATCGTTTTTTTGCTGATCCTCTTTTTTTTGTTCCTGCTTTTGTTTTTCCAGCGCTTTTTCTACCAGCTCTTTATTGTATTTGGCATCATTGTCGTCAGGATTGAGGGCCAGCGCTTTTTCATAGGCTTTTATAGCGGGTTCCAACTGGCCCGATTTTGCCAGGGCATTGCCCTGATTGTAAAAAACAGTGGCGTTTTTCTCGTCCTGCTTGGGAACGAGGTTCTCCAGCGCTTTATTGTATGCGCCCGCTTTGTAGTTCGCCGCCGCTTTCCAGCTAGGATTTTCAAATAATTTTGCCGCCTGCTCAAATTGATTATTTTTATAAGCCTGCTCCGCCTGTTGATCCTTGTTTTGCCATAAATCCTGCCACTCAAAAGCATAACTGTTTTTAGGCAGCGGCAATAACAGCACTAAGGCGACACATAACAGGCCTTTTCTAAAGCTTAAGGCCGCCAGCGGCAACACCAGCAATAACAGCCACGGGCCTTTATCTTCCCACTGATCCAGCAGTAAGTTTTTGTTTTCCTTGCCCTGCTGTTGTTCCGGCTTGTCTACAACTGACAGCAATGCTTGGATGTCGGCATCATTAGCTGTGATGGTTTGATAAACACCGTTGCCTAGTCGGGCCAGTTTTGCCAAATCACCGGCGTTTAATTTGGGGATAACGATAGAGCCTTGCCCGTCTTTCAAAAAGCCGCCTTCGGGCACAGCCACCGGCGCGCCGTCGGCGGTGCCCACGCCCAGTATTGACAGACTGTAATTGCCCAGCGCCTTTATTGCCGACTGCGTTTTATCGGCATCGACGCTATCGGTTACTAGTAATATTTGGCCATTTTGCAGCCCTGCCTGTTTAAACAAATCGACGGCTTTTTCCAGCACAATTCCGGCATTGTTGCCCTCGCTGGGCATGATGTCGGTAGTGAGCGCGGTTAACTGGCTGTCTATGGTTTCGGTATCATCGGTCAGGGGGGTGACGGTGAAGGCATCGCCGGAATATACCAGCAATGCGGTCTGGCCGTCTTTGCGCTGCTTTAAAATATCGGCAATTTTGTAGCGGGCGCGTATTAAGCGGCTGGGTTTAATATCGGTGGCATCCATAGATCGCGACAAATCCAGCGCAATGACCAGCGCCGATTCATTTCGAAATACCGGTGACGGTACGCGTTGCCAAGTGGGGCCCGCCAGCGCAACAATGGCTAAAAAGGTGGCCATAGCGCCGACAGTTAACGGCCCGCGACTTTTATTAACCGCCTTTTCCTGCAATAAATAGGGCAATAACTCTGCATCGCACACCGCTGACCAGTTGCCGTGGCTGAGTTTGTTCCTTAGCATTAAGCCGACGATCACAATAGTGGGAAGCATAGCCAGCAACCAGTAAGGCCTGATGAAGTGAAATTCAGCCGGAATCATGACAACCTCACGCGTGATAAGCTGATAAAGCCAACCAGACCCAGCGCTAGCGACAATGGCCAGAAATACAATTCACTACGCGGCCTGAAGTATTGTTTGTCTTTTTCCACGGGTTCAAGTTTGTCCAATAACAGATAGATATAACTGAGTTCATCGGCATTTCTGGCTCGAAAATAACGGCCGCCGGTGCTTTCAGCAATCTTGACCAGGGTGTTTTCATCCAGATCCCGCGACGGATTGACTTTGCGGTTGCCGAAAAAACTGCGCACGATCATTTCATCTGCACCTACGCCGATGGTATATATTTTTAAATGGTTGGCTGCGGCCAGTTCAGCCGCCTTTAACGGTGAAATTTCGCCGGCGGTATTGGCGCCATCGGTTAACAGAATCAAAACTCGGCTGTTGGCGGGCTGGTTTTTAAGCCGTTTAACCGCCAAACCGATGGCATCGCCTATGGCGGTATTTTCGCCGGCCAGTCCGATAGCGGATTCATTCAACAAGGTCAGCACGGTTTTTCTGTCGAATGTCAACGGAGTTTGCAGATAAGCCTGGGTGCCGAATAATATCAAACCGATCCGGTCGCCGACACGACGGTTAATAAAATCACCGGCCACCCATTTGATTGCCGTCAGCCGATCCACGGGTTTTTTATTGATGAAAAAATCTCGTTCTTCCATGCTACCGGATAAATCCACGGCCAGCATTAAATCCCTGCCGCTGACCGCTTGTTCAATCGGCTCTCCCAGCCATTGCGGCCGGGTACAGGCGATAACCAATAAAAACCAGGCGATAGCCGCCAATAATAACGGCCATTGTTGGGTTTGGGAAACAACCGGCGTTTGACCGATGGAAAAATCATCCAGAAACGGGACTTTTAATGCGGCCTGTTCCACCGGGTTTTGGGCGGGCAGCAGCCAGCGTATCAACAAAGGCAAAGGTAGGGCAGTTAACAGCCAGGGCCATTCAAAATGAATCATGATTTTTGTTTGCTTTTGGCGGGTTTGGTTTGGGCTTTAAGCCAGTCTTCGCACAGGCTGATGAGTTGGGTGATTTCTTGATCGTCAGGTGCGGTGTTGCGATAAGGCGCGGTTGCCAATAATTGACCGCCGCCTTCGGCAAACGGCGCGCCGCTTAGCGATTGGTCGAGAAACGCCAGCCATGACCGGCCCGTTAAGCTCGCAACTTCAGTTCTCGGATTAACACTAATGGCGACGCGGCGCAGCAGCATGGAAAGCTCGCGCAGTTTCCGGGCGTTGTCCAGTTCAGGATTCAGTTTGATAGCCGCCAGATTTTTTTTAGCGGTATTAATGGCGGTTTTGCGTGTCAGGCGTTTGTATATCCAATACACAATCGCGATGAGCGCGGGAATCAAGACCGCCAGCAGCCACCAGCCGATAGCCGGAGGCCACCAGCCGATGGCTTCGGGCAGATGTATATCTTTAAGAGGAAGTTCTGTGGGTTGCATTTTTTTAATCAATTAATGACGACGGTTGTGGGAATAAATTAGGCAACTCATACAAAATAATGCTTTTACCTTGTTTAAATCTCCCCTCACCCTACCCTCTCCCGCTGGAGAGGGGATGTTGGGCTTCGCGCTGAATAGTTACAAAGTTAATTTGTGAGTCTGTGGCGCTTGTGTTTTGCATGTCATCTTAAACATTGCAAAGGATCTTCCATAGTGCTGCATTGTATGAACGCCAGCCCTCTTTTTTTAGCCAATAATTCCAGTCGTTGCAGGCGCTCGGCAAAGCGTTGATGATAGGCCGATAGCCGCTTTTGATCGCCGGTATCCATGACCACATCGCGCATCTCATCGGTAAAACGATAGCGGCCTTTAACGGGCAAATGGCTTTCCAACGGATCGTAGATAAAAATCAACACCACCTCGCAATGCCGGGACAGTTTGGCGATATGTGTTTCAGCTTGATCGTTGATGCCGCGAAAATCGCTAATGATATAAACCAGACTGCCGGGACGCGCATGTTGGTTGAGCCTTGCCAATACCTGATCCAGAGTAAAGGCTTGGCCTGTCGGCTTGTGGGATTCAACCAGCGCATTTAAAAACCGTAGCACCGCATGCCGACCGTTTTGCGGCTTTAATTCACGGCACTCCTGTTCGGAAAACAGTTGTCCGCCTATCCGGTCGCCATGATATTCGGCGCCCCAAGCCAATAATCCGGCCAGTTTTGCCGCCAACACCGACTTGAATACGCCGCGTGTCGCAAAGCGCATGGTCAGGCGGTCATCCACGGAAATAAACACCGGCCTTTCGCGTTCTTCCCTGAACACTTTGGTATGGGGTTTTCCGGTACGCGCCGTGACGCGCCAGTCGATAGTGCGTATATCGTCGCCCGGTTGATATAAGCGGGTTTCGTCAAACTCCATGCCGCGGCCTTTAAAGCGCGACACGTAACCGCCGCTTTGTAGTGCGCGGTTACGGCTGTGCTGCAAGTCCAGGCGGCCGGCCGGTTTTGCCAAATCAATCAGCGTTTTTAACGATACCGAAACCAGTTCTTTAGTGGGGTCGGCCTGTTTACTGAATAACATCAAGGTACGGCAATCCTGGCAATGAGTTCTTTAATAAAGTGATCGGTAGTAATGCCTTCCGCTTCGGCTTCATAAGACAAAATCAGGCGGTGGCGTAAGACATCAAAAGCCATGTCCTGTATATCTTCGGGGCCTACAAAGTCCCGTTGCGACAACCAGGCTTTGGCCCGCGAACAGCGATCCAAAGCTATGCTGGCCCTAGGGCTGGCTCCGTATTGCAGCCATGAGGCTAAATCCGATCCATAAGCCGCCGGATTGCGCGTTGCGAGTATGATTTGCAGTAAATAATCTTCCAGGCTTTCCGCCATGTAAATATCCAGCACCTGATTACGCGCATCGAACAAGGTGCTTTGGCTGATCGGTACAAATTTATCGCTGATTTTTAACGATTCCGAACGCGCTTCCGATCTGGCCAGATGCAGTATGCTTTTTTCATGCTCGGCCTTGGGGTAATCCACTTTTACATGCAGCAAAAATCGATCCAGTTGCGCTTCCGGTAACGGATACGTGCCTTCCTGCTCGATAGGATTTTGCGTGGCCATGACCATAAACAACTGCGGCAAGGGATAGGTGGCCTGACCGACCGTGATTTGCCGCTCCGCCATTGCTTCCAATAACGCTGCCTGCACTTTCGCGGGCGAGCGGTTGATTTCATCCGCCAGGATCAGGTTATGGAATAACGGGCCTTTCTGGAATTCAAACGTGCCTTGCTGCGGGCGATAAATTTCGGTTCCCGTCAAATCGGCGGGCAGCAAATCGGGCGTGAACTGCACCCGATGAAAATCGCCCTTGATGCCTTTGCTCAAGACATTGATGGCCCTGGTTTTGGCCAGCCCAGGCGCGCCTTCAACCAGGATATGGCCGTCGGCCAATAAACCGATCAGCATTCTTTCAACCAGGGTCTCCTGGCCGATGATTTCCTGGTTAATAAAGGTTTTTAATTGGATTAGCCGGGTTTGCGTGGTGTTTTTAGTGATTTGTGTTGGCATGATGAAGGTTTTTGTTAAATCCATAGTAAGGAAACGTGGCACCTAAGATTTATTGTATCCCAATTATCAAAAATGCGCTTAAAACGGCTCCTCTGTTGCCGCGCTCCCTTATAAACAATCTTTTTACGGAAAGGTTCCCGCATGCTTGGCTATTACTCGATGTTCAAGTTTTTAACCCAGCCGGACGGGGCATGCTGCCCGTCCGAAACGTTTTAAGGCTGAGGGCCACAATATCATGTTCCGCAATTCTTCCGCTGAACTGGCGGTGGGTAAAAGTTTTTTGGATGATTTGCGCAAGGCGTTAAGTAAATAACTGTAGGGCAATCTCTTGTGGTTGCTCTGAGGGCAGGTACAAGACCTGCCCCTACATTACTGGCTGAGACATCTTGCTAATCAGGTTCCTAAATACCTAAAATCGCTTATAATATTCTTAAGATCTTTATTTGCATGGGTATCACTGAGGAAAGATATGAAATTGATGCTGCTTATACTGGGATGCCTTTTTTCAGTCTATGCCGCCGCTGCCGGTATTTATAAATGTACCGGGGGCGACGGTACTACAGAATACCGTTCAACGCCTTGCCAAACAGGGCGGAGCAATGTTGAAATCAATATTAAAACAGGCACCGCCACTAATCTGGATGACAAAAACAAGCAACAGGCTTTAGCGCAAAAAGAACAACAGGCCGCACGGGAAAAACAAGCTCTGGAACAAGAGCAGGTACTGAAAAAACAAGCGGACGCCAACCGGGACGTTATTAATGAAAGCGCAAAAAATCAGTCGCTCATCAAAAACAATCCGGACAAATTTTCAGCTTACGCTATTCCGCCTTATGTGCCTGGAAAACTATCAGCTTTAGTCAAGATCCACCAGTCCAGGTTGGCTGACATTGAACGACTAAGAAGACTGGCCGCAGAAAAAGCGCTAGCGTCTGGCCAGTGCGGTCGTGTTGAATCGGTCGAATTGCATAGCAAGAGCACCCAAGACGCGCTGATGTTTTTAATCAATTGCAGCAGCGGGCAGTTTTTTTATTTTCGGGAACAAGACTTAACACCCTAGGGCCGACATGAGTTTATCAAAAACAATATTAATGACCGGCTGTTCTTCCGGCATCGGTTACAGTACGGCCATCGCATTAAAAAAAAGAGGCCATCATGTTATTGCTACGGCAAGAAAGATAGATGATGTGCATCGATTAACGCAGGAAGGGTTTACCTCATTACAGCTGGATTTGGCGGATAGCGCCAGCATACAAAACGCTGTCAATCAGGCCATTGAATTAACCGGCGGTAAGATTGATGCATTGTTTAATAACGGCGCTTTTGGCCAACCGGGCGCTGTTGAAGATTTAAGCCGCGATGTGCTCAGGCTTCAGTTTGAAACCAATTTGTTTGGCACGCATGAGCTTACTAATCTAATCATACCGCTGATGCGGAAACAGGGTCATGGCCGGATTATCTATAACAGCTCGATATTGGGGCTGGTCGCCATGCGCTATCGCGGCGCTTATAACGCCAGCAAGTTTGCGCTGGAAGGTCTGGCGGATACCTTGCGCCTGGAGCTTTACGGCGCGAATATCCACATCTCACTGATAGAGCCGGGGCCTATCTTGAGCGACTTTAGAAAAAACTCACACGTCCTGTATCAAAAAAATATAGATCCTACACATAGTTCTCATAAAGCCGCTTATGATGCAATGGAAGCGCGTCTGCAAAAAGAAGGCGCTGCCGCTCCCTTTACCTTGCCTGCCCAGGCGGTAGTCGAAAAAGTAATACACGCTCTGGAAGCTAAGCGCCCTAAACTGCGCTATTACGTGACTTTTCCCACGTATTTGTTTGGATTTCTAAAACGCATACTGCCTATGTCCTGGCTGGATGCGCTGCTTCGAAAGGTTTAATTATGTACGAATTGAAGGAGCTCATTATTGAATGCCCTTCGCGGCGAATCGCTGTATGTTTTGGTCGCCGTCATTCGAATTGACAGCTATTTTTGCTTTTGACCCCATCTTTACTTAGAATGCCTGCAACTCTTTATCCGCCCTTATCGTTTTTAAAACATGATCCTTCCCTTTCATATAGCCGACAATAGACTGCTGTGATTATTAAATTCATGGCTTTTTCCCTAGTGGGCGCGATAGGGACATTGGCGCATTATTCGATACTTTATGTGCTGGTTGAATTTTACAAGTTCAACCCGGTAGCCGCTTCCGGTTGGGGCGCTTTGGCGGGTTTGCTGGTCAATTACTGCTTAAATTACAAGCTGACTTTCAAAAGCCAGCAGTCGCATGCTCAAACCTTTCCGAAGTTCGCGTTAATCGCCTCCTTGGGTTTAGGATTAAACCTGCTGTTGATGGCGTCGTTGACACACCATTTATATTATCTTTATGCCCAGGTTATTACTACCGCCGTGGTTTTGATCTGGAATTTCTTTGCCAACAGTTTTTGGACTTTTCAAATGGATATTTCGGGAAATACTATCGATGATAAACCCAAGTCAGTGCTAAAAAAGATTTTTACCGGCTTCGGTTTGTTCGCAACGTTGTTAGCCCTACGGGCGCTGTCGTTAGGGCTTTATCCGTTGTATGATCCTTCAGAGTCCCGCTATGCGGAAATGGGCCGCAAGATGTTGGAGACCGGAAACTGGGTGACGCCGTTGATTGATTACGGCGTGCCTTTTTGGGGCAAGCCGCCGATGACGGTGTGGTTGACCGCTTCCAGTTTATGGCTGGGTGGCATCAACGATTTTTCCGCCCGGTTGCCGTCGTTTTTATTGAGTTTGGGCGTCATCTGGATTATTTTTCATCTGGCTAAAGTGCAGCGCGGCCTGGAATATGCCTGTGGTGCAGTCATTATTCTCGCCAGCACCGTATCGTTTTTCGTGATGTCCGGCACGGTGGCGATGGATGTCTGCATGAGTCTGGGCATCACGCTGGCTATCGCCTCGTTCTGGCTGGCCTTGCGCGACGGCAGTAAATCTTACTGGGGCTATCTATTTTTCATCGGTTTAAGCATCGGCCTGCTGGCTAAAGGGCCTATCGCCGTCGTGTTGTCCGGTATAAGCATTGGACTTTGGACTTTGATTACCGGCGAATGGAAGCTCATCTGGCAGCGCGTACCCTGGATTACAGGCACATTATTGATGTTGGCGATTAGTGTTCCCTGGTATTTGATCGCAGAACATAAAACGCCCGGCTTTTTGGAATATTTTATTATCGGCGAACACTGGAAACGTTTCACCGAGAGCGGTTGGACGGGTGATCTTTACGGCAACGGCCATGCCCAGCCGCGCGGAAAAATTTGGCTGTATTGGTTGGGCGCGGCTTTCCCCTGGTCGTTTATTTTCCTGAAAACAGTCATCACCGCCGCAGTGAAAAAACAGCCGCTGGCATTGTTGCGTTCTAACGATGGCTGGCGTTTATATTGTTTACTGTGGATGACGGCGCCGCTGCTGTTCTTTACGCTCTCGGCGAACATTATATGGACTTATCCGTTGCCGGGCTTACCGGGCTTTGCCCTGCTGCTGGCCGATTGGATTCCGCAACGTTCCAAATACCGCACGGCGATTGCCTTGTGCGTGCCGCTGGGTTTTTTCGGCTTGGTGATTGCTTACCATTGTCCCGATCTGGACTTTTTCAGGTCGCAAAAACCGTTGGTGGAAGCTTACCGGATGGCATCGCTCGCTGACGAACGCTTGGTCTATTTCGGTGACAGGCCATATTCGGCGCAATTTTATATGCAGGGCAAGGCCGTACAGCTGACTGGGATACCCGAATTGCAGGCCAGCTTGACCGAGACCAATCACGATTTTTATGTGGTCAAGGACGAAGTCATGGTCAGTCTGCCCGAAGCCGCCAAGCTGCGACTGGAGCCAGTTAAACACTATCGGTTATACACGCTGTATCACGCCCGCATTCTGGATGGAAGATGATGGTTAAAGAGCCTATCCAGCTCATCATCAACGCCGATGACTACGGTTATTACCCATGCATCAGCAAAGGCATATTGGAAGCGGCGAGATCCGGCGCAGTCACCGCCACCGGCATTTTGGCGAATAGCCCCGATTTAGCTGCCCAGCTGGAATGGTTAGATAGCGTTGATAATCTGGATGTAGGCGTGCATCTGAACTTGACGTTCGGACAGCCGTTGACGGCGGTCATGGCCGACAAGCTGGCGCGTTGGCATGGCGGTTTCCCCAACGCTTATGCCATGAGCGCCATGCTGATGACCCGCAAAATCAGCCTGGACGATGTCCGGGGCGAATGGCGGGCGCAAATCGAGGCCTGCCGGGGTAAAAACTTGCGGTTTTTGAATTCCCATGAACATATACACATGCTGCCGGTTTTGTTTCCGCTGGCGTTGGAACTGGCTAGGGACTATGACATTCCCCAGGTGCGGCTGACCCAAGCCGAATGGCTCGCGCCTTTCGGCGTTTCGGCGTTGATCCGCAACACGCTGATGCAAACTATGCAGGCTGTCAATCAGCGACGGCTTAAGGTAAACACGCCGCTGTTTTTAGGCTTAAGTCGTAGCGGCAAACTCGATTACAATTATTTGGCGACGGTTTTTGCCAAACTGAAACCGGGTCAACGCTATGAACTGATGTGCCATCCCGGCCGTTTTGACACCGCTGAAATTTCAGATCCCCGGCTGCTGGCCTATCATGACTGGGAAGGGGAGCTGGCGTTATTGCTAAGTCCGGAAGTCCGGGCCTTGTATGAAAAATTCGGCATCCATTTGAGCCATTATCAACTGTAGATTATTAAGACATGACATCAATAAGCACAGCAAGCCGCCCCGTCATCAGCGCCGTCATTCCTGCCTATAACGAAAGCCAGGGCATCAAAGAAGCCGTCACCCACATCGCCGAAATTATCGGCGCTTGCGAAAGCTCGTGGGAAATCATCATCGTCGACGACGGCAGCCGCGATCAAACCTTACAGAAAATAACCGAGCTTGCCGAGGCCGAACCCAGAATCAAAGGCGTCTCCTTAAGCCGAAATTTCGGCAAGGAAGCGGCCATGCTGGCGGGGCTGGAACATGCCGCAGGTCAGGCGGTGATCATTCTGGACGCCGATCTACAGCATCCGCCCGGCTTTATACCGGAAATGCTCGACAAGTGGCGCGCGGGCGCGCAAATCGTGCATGCAGTTAAACGCAGTCGCAAAGAAGATTCGGCGGCGAAAAAAGCCGCAGCCTTTTGCATCAATCATTTGATCTCAGGCCTGGGCGGCATCAATGTCAAAAATTCCTCCGATTTCAAATTGTTGGATAGGGAAATCGTCGACATCATTGTCGATCAGCTGCCGGAACGGGAACGGTTTTTTCGCGGTTTGACCAGCTGGCTAGGCTTTGCGGAAGAATATATCTATTTCGACGTGGCTGTCCGCCAGGGCGACGAGAGTAAATGGTCTTTCTGGTCGCTGCTGGAATTATCCATCACCGCGCTGACCTCATTCACCTCCTTGCCGCTGCGCATAGTGACTTTTCTGGGCTTTGCCACGCTGATACTGGGGGCTTTTGTCGCCAGCGACGCCCTGTGGTCATTGGCCAAAGGCGAAGCGGTTTCAGGCTTTGCGACGATAATTATCAGTTTGTTATTGATAGGCAGTTTTATCATGATCAGCTTAGGAATCATAGGCGAATACATCGCCAAGATATACGAGGAAGTTAAGGCCAGGCCGCATTACTTGGTGAAAGCCAGAGTGGGCGTTAGCAAGAAATCTGGGTAATATTGCCGTCATTCCGGCAGGGATTGCCGGAAACCAGAACACAGGGATGTGGAATAGATCAAAAAAGCTTCATAGTGACTAATCAGCACAACATGACAGAACAAGATAAAGTATTTCAACAGACGGAGCGGGTGGAAGATTTTTCTTTTGACGAACGGGTCGCCAAAGTTTTCGACGACATGGTTTCCCGCAGCGTGCCTTTTTATAATGAAATCCAGCGCATACAGTCCGATCTTGTGATGGATTTTTTACCCCAAGAGACGGG
>Ga0182021_10004539_pt1 | contig 16335 bp, 14 predicted proteins | sample 612E3MmetaG_FD_120493 | JGI IMG/M metagenome (GOLD analysis project Ga0182021, IMG submission 120493) | Permafrost microbial communities from Stordalen Mire, Sweden - 612E3M metaG (Illumina Assembly) | ecosystem: Environmental > Terrestrial > Soil > Wetlands > Permafrost | place: Sweden...
CCCTATTGATGTTATGGGTGGTGGGAGGCGTGGTCGCGATGTGCGGCGCACTCTCCTACTCCGAGCTGGCGGCGGCTTTTCCCCGCTCGGGCGGTGAATATAATTTTCTATCCCGCACCTTCCATCCAGCCATCGGCTTTCTTGCCGGCTGGATTTCGGCAACGGTTGGATTCGCGGCGCCGGTCGCACTCGCGGCCATGGCTTTCGGCCAATATTTCGCCGGGGTGGTGCCAGGCTCCCCTCCGCTCGTTTTGGGCCTTGGGGTTACGATCCTGGTCTCGCTCGTTCACCTGTCGGGCACTCACCGGGGAAGCATACTTCAGAACATATCGACGTTCATGAAGCTCGGCCTGATCGCGGTCTTGATTATTGCCGGCTTGGTTTGGGGACAGCCGCAAAACATTTCATTCGTTCCGTCGGCCGCTGATTTTGGATACATCACGGGCACGCCATTCGCGATCGGCCTCGTTTTCGTGCTCTACGCCTATTCCGGCTGGAACGCGGCAACCTACATCGCGGGTGAAATCCACGAGCCCCACAAGAGCCTGCCGCGCTCCATCATCGCATCCCTTGTGATCGTCACCGGCCTCTATGTACTGCTGAACGCCGTGTTCCTGTACACCACGCCTATCGACGAGTTGAAAGGGCAGATCGATGTGGGACTGATTGCCGGGCGGCACATATTCGGCGAGGCGGGCGGCCGTGTGGTCGCGGCATTTATCTGCATCGGGCTTGTTTCATCCATCAGCGCAATGATGTGGATTGGGCCGCGTGTCACCATGGTGATGGGCGAGGACATCCCCTTGCTGCGGGTTTTCGCGAGGAAAACCGGAAACGGCGTGCCGGCCGTAGCCCTTTTATCTCAGCTCGCCGTCGTGGCGGCTCTCTTGCTGATGCAAAATTTCGAGGCAGTGCTCGACTTTATTCAGTTCGCCTTGACATTCAGCTCCTTCCTTACCGTTCTTGGCGTAATCGTGCTAAGATTCCGCCAGCCGGATCTGCCAAGGCCATACAAGGCTTGGGGCTACCCGGCGACTCCATTTATCTTTTTGGCTGTAACGCTTTTTGTGCTTACTCACCTCGCCACGGTGCGGCCGCTGCAATCCCTGGCCAGCTTCTGCACCATGCTTGCGGGTTTTCTTTTATACGCGATCTCGGTAAGACACGGGCGCAAGGCGCCATAGGAGACTTCCTGGCCAATGACCTTAGTGAATTCACTCGCGAAACATCTCGCGCTCGCTTTTGCGATTCTGATTCTAGCTGCAAGTGGCGCCTTCGCGGCTGACGGCAAGACGGCGGACGACATCGCGCATTTCATCGCGGGCATGCGTCCCTCGGCCGATTCACCGCTCGCGGCACTTACGGCCGACGCCGAATGGAAACGGCACGAGGCCTTCTTTAACACGAGCTGGAAAGAGTTTGAGGACAAGAACCTTTCCAAGGTCAGAGCCTGGTCCACCGAAAACGTCAAGCAGTCGCAGGCTACCCTCTACTACATGTTCAGCGGCCCCGATATTTTGTACGCCGACGCATTCTTCCCCAATGCGAAGACCATCATCATGAGCGGCCTTGAGCCCCCCGGCCCGATACCGCAGGCTGGCGACATCAACGCGCGCGCCATGAGCGGCCAGCTTGGCGGCATCCGCGCTTCGCTCGGCAACCTGCTGAAGCACGGCTATTTCATCACCAGCGAGATGGGCTCCCAGCTTTCCCGCAGCAGGCTCTACGGCACGTTGCCCGTGATCTATCTGTTCCTGGCACGGTCCGGAAAGACGATCCATGACGTGAGCCTGATCGCGCTGGACACGGAGGGCAAGCCGCACCCTCAAGACGAAGCCGGCGTGAAAAGCTACGCATCGGGCGTAAAGATCGTTTACGCGGGAAGCGACGGCCAGGAACGCACGCTGTATTATTTCAGGACCGACCTTTCAAACAAAGGTGTGGCCGCGAGCGGCTACCTGAAATTCTGCCAGGAGTTCGGCACGGGCGACAGCCTTGTAAAGAGTGCCTCCTATCTCCTGCATAACCCTGGATTTTCGGATGTCCGGGACTTTCTGCTCAAGAACAGCGTCGCGATCCTGCAAGACGACACCGGCATCCCGGTCAAGTACTTGGGCGATGCGGACTGGAAGCTCCGGCCCTATGGAACCTACTTGCACCCGATCCGTCAATTCTGGCACGCGGATCAGCCCAAGCTGTGGGAACTCTACCGCAAAGAACACCCGGCACCGCTCGACTTCTCGGTCGGATATCACTGGGGCAAGCCGTCGAATTTGCTGATTGCCCAGAAAAACAACCCGGCGGGTACGGAAGTCAAATAGAATAGGACACGCGATGGGGCTGCATGGCGCCGGCTCAGGCCAGCGTTCATGCAGCCATCCGCATGGACAAGTTGAAGCGATAGTCGCGGGATTTGCCTGCACTGCCAGCGCCCGTGGCGCTACACCTCAGCCCTTCGAGGTGGCGGCATGTGTATGGCTTTCCGCAGAGGGATAGGCGCCGCGGACACGGGCCGCAAGCTCTGCAAAATTGCCTTCGCGTATCGATTGCCGGATCGCGGCCATCAATTCCTGATAAAAATTCGTATTGGCCCAGCTCAGGATCATGGGCGCAAGATACTCGCCCGCGCGCAGGAGATGATGAATATAGGCTCGCGAGTAGTCGCGCGCGGCGGGGCATTCGCTGGTTTCGTCGAGCGGCCGCATGTCTTCCATATGGACGGCATTGCGCATGTTTAACTTGCCACTCCACGTGAAGGCCTGACCGTGCCGGCCTGAGCGCGTAGGCATCACGCAATCGAACATATCGACACCGCGCTCGACCGCGCCAATAATGTCCGCCGGCGTTCCCACTCCCATCAGATAACGAGGCTTGCCCTCGGGAAGCAGCGGGGTGGTATGGGAAAGCGTCTCGAACATCGCGTTCTGCCCTTCGCCAACCGCAAGACCGCCGATGGAGTATCCATCGAAATTCATGGCCACGAGCGCCTGCGCCGATTGTGTGCGAAGTTCCGGATAGACGCTGCCTTGTACGATGCCGAACAGCGCACGGCCAGCCGGCGCCCGCTCACGAAATGCAGCCAGCGAACGCTCGCCCCAACGCAAGGAAAGCTCCATCGAGCGGGCAGCTTCCTCGAAGGTCGCGGGGAACGGCGTGCATTCGTCGAACTGCATCTGAATGTCCGCGCCAAGCAGGTTCTGCACCTCGATCGAGCGCTCCGGACTTAGATCGTAAAGCGCGCCGTCGATATGCGAGCGGAAGCTGACGCCTTGCTCTGTCACGGTGCGGAGCTGGCTGAGCGACATGACCTGAAAGCCGCCGGAATCCGTGAGGATCGGCCCGTCCCACCGCATGAAGCGATGCAGGCCGCCAAGCCGGGCGACGCGTTCCGCCCCTGGCCGCAACATCAGGTGATAGGTGTTGCCGAGAATAACATCGGCGCCGGTTCTCCTCACATCGTCGAGGAAAACGGCCTTCACGGTCGCGGCTGTGCCCACCGGCATGAAGGCGGGTGTACGGATCGTGCCCCTCGGCGTGCCGATCTCGCCCAGGCGCGCACCGCCATCGGTCGCCAGTAGCTTGAATGAAAATGCAGATGTCACACTATTTCACTTTCCGCGCGGTGGAGCAGGCAAGCGTCGCCATATGAATAAAACCGGAAACCGCCTGCCACGGCGAGAGCATAGGCATTTTTCATCAGCGCTGTTCCAGCGAAAGCGCAAACAAGCATGAAGAGCGTGGACTTTGGCAGGTGGAAGTTCGTCAGGAGCAGGTCCGTTATGCGGAAACGATGGCCAGGCTTTATGAAAATCCGGGTTTCGCCGCGATAGGGACCAATGAAGCCATCCTCTCGCGCCGCCGTCTCCAACAGCCTCAGCGAGGTTGTCCCCACCGCCACGACCCGGCCGCCGCGCTCGCGGCATTCGTTGATAAGGCCCGCGGTCTCGGCCCCGATGTCGCAATGCTCCGCGTGCATGTGGTGACTGGCGACATTTTCGGTCTTTACGGGAAGGAACGTGCCCGCGCCGACATGCAGGGTCACGAAGGCTGAACGCACGCCCCTTGCCGTCAGACGCTCAAGGAGTTCCGGCGTGAAATGAAGCCCGGCCGTAGGCGCCGCGACAGCACCTTCCCTGCTCGCGTATACGGTTTGATAATCCGTAAAGTCGCGGTCATCGGCCTCGCGGGCGATATATGGCGGAAGGGGCATCGCCCCGAACCTTGCCATCAGGGCTTCAACGCTCTGCCCGGCGCCGGCGGCCACAACCGTTACTGCTCCGTCCGGCTCTTTCCCCGTTATCCTGAGCGCCGCCTGCTCTTCCCCGGCCCCCAGAATTACGGCATCCCCAACTCGCAATCGCCGGGCGGGGCGTGCGAATGCCTGCCACGCGCCATCCGCCTGTCTTTCGAGAAGCGTCAGGGAGACTTCTACCGCCGGTGCGTCATCGCTCCTGGGCGGCCGGACCCCGCTAAGCACAGCCGGGAGCACCTTGGTATTGTTGAATACCATGACATCTCCGGGCCTTAGATAGGCCGGCAAGTCCCGGACTCGCGCTTCCAGGAAGGGATTGCCGCCACGCGGGTCGACGCCAAGCAGCCTTGCCGCGTCCCTGGGCGCGGCGGGCCTTAGCGCGATTGCCGTCTTCGGCAACTCGAAATCGAAGTCCTTGAGGAGCACTGCTAATTCCGGTGCCGGATTGCAATCGCGCTACATAAACCAGCTTTCCTGCTAGCTGGCTGTTCCAACCCGCATGGAAACGATCTTGTCCGGGTCCTTTACCGGCTCGCCGCGCTTGATCTTATCCACGTTCTCCATCCCTTCGGTGACCTGGCCCCAGACGGTATATTTGCCGTCCAGGAAGCGGGCATCGTCGAAGCAGATGAAAAATTGGCTGTCGGCGCTGTCGGGATGATTTGCGCGGGCCATCGAGACGGTTCCGCGCTCATGCGGCGCCTTGCTGAATTCGGCCTTCAGGTTCTTTCCGGACCCGCCGCGCCCCGTTCCCGTCGGATCGCCGGTTTGCGCCATGAAGCCATCGATTACGCGATGAAAGACCACGCCGTCGTAAAAGCCCTGCTGAGCCAGCTCCTTGATCCGCGCTACGTGATTCGGCGCAAGATCCGCCCGCATTTCAATCGTTACGCGGCCTTGAGTTGTTTCCAGGACCAATGTGTTTTCGCTATTCGCAGATGCCATGTTATGCTCTTTCCTCGCTCCGCTAGCCAGAAAACTCCCAAGACTATGCGGCGGCTGACATTTCAATTCCGATTAGGAATGTGGTGATTAACGGGCGTCCGATGCAAGTTGCATTTTTATAATCTTGTCCGGATTAGCCACTCGTCCATTCGCCCCCTGCCCCTTCTTGACGCCGTCGACGAACTGCATTCCTTCGATAACTTGTCCCCAAACCGTGTATTGGCCATCCAGGTTGGAGGCAACCTCGAAACAGATAAAGAACTGGCTGTTGGCCGAATTCGGGTTGCCGGTGCGGGCCGCGCCAACGGTTCCCCGCTTGAACGGGGCTTGCGAAAATTCGGCGGGCAAATCTGGATATTTCGAGCTTCCTGTCCCGTCTCCATTCGGATCGCCCGTCTGGGCCATGAACCCGCCGATCACCCGATGAAATGTCAAACCGTTGTAGAAGCCTTCTCGCACGAGCTGCTTGACCCGCTCCACATGTTTCGGCGCAAGATCGGGACGCAGCTCGATGACGACGCGGCCGTCCTTCAAATCGAGATAGAGTGTGTTTTCGGGGCTGGCGGCATTGGCGCCAAAGCTTGCCAGGGCAAGCAATGACACCAGCAGCGCCGCTAGAAAGCGGAAATGCGGCATTGAAAACCTTTGTAGAGGTTGATTACACACTTTGAGCGCGTAATGCCCTATCGCGGCGGGAATGCGGCCACGGCTACGAAACCTGGAATTTCTGCCTGATACGGTAAAGGACCGCTGGGGAAACAAAGGAAGAAACATCGCCTCCAAGGCTTGCAATCTGCCGCACCAGCGTTCCTGTAATATGTGCGGTTCCGGGCGATGCGGCGACGAAGACCGTTTCGATATCCGGCGACATCTGGGCATTCATGCCGGACATCTGCATCTCGTAGTTGAAGTCGCCCCCATCGCGCAAACCCCGTACGATACATTGCGCCCCAAGTTTGCGGGCGGCATTCACGGTCAGGCCCTGGAATAGCAAGACCTCGGCGCGGTCCCCCGCCCCGAGACTATCGAGTTCCTCCTCCAACATAGCCACCCGCTCGCTGTCCGCGAACATGGGAGCTTTCGTCGGGTGGACCCCAATCCCCACCGCCAAGCGGTCGAATATTTTGAGCGCGCGGCACATAATGTCCCGATGGCCCAAGGTCGGAGGATCGAAGCTTCCTGGATAAAATCCGCAGCGCATGAAGGCCCCTTAAGTCTTCGAAGCCGATGCAACCTTAATCGATTGGCTCCTCGCCGCCATCGGCGCCGCTCGCGCCATTTCCGCCGCCGCTTCCGTCGTCGGTTACGGGCTCGGCGGAAACTACACGCTCATCCGGCTCGGTCCTGAAAATGGTTACGCCTTGCGCGGAACGCCCGATGACGGAAATACCTTCTATCGGGCAGCGAATGAGCTTACCGCCGTTGGTGACGAGCATGATCTGATCGCTATCTTCCACTGGGAACGACGCGATCAGGGGGCCGTTGCGCTCGTTCACGGCCATCGCGATTATGCCTTTGCCGCCCCGGCCGGACGTGCGGTACTCGTAGGACGAGGTGCGCTTGCCAAAGCCCCGCTCCGAGACCGTAAGCACGTACTGCTCGGCCGCGCCCATCTCCGCATAGCGGGACTGCGTCAAATCGGCGATGTCGCCGCTCTCGATGGCCTCGCCATCGTCGATAGCGCCCTCCTCCGTTTCGCCGAACGCACCCGCCGCATCGCCGTTCTCCGCGCCCGCCCGCTCACCCGCGGCCGCGCGGCGCATGGCATTCGCCTGTTTCAGATAAGCGGCCCGTTCAGCCGGCGTCGCATCCATGTGCCTCAGGATCGCGAGCGAAATAACCCGGTCGTCACCCTCAAGCTTTATGCCGCGCACACCCGTCGACTCGCGGCCTTTGAAGATCCGGACATCGGTGACAGGAAACCGGATCGCCTGCCCTTCGGCCGTCGTCAGCAAGATATTGTCTGTGTCCCGGCAAAGCTGCGCGCCAGCGATCGCGTCGCCTTCATCGAGCTTCATCGCGATCTTGCCGTTTTGCCGGACCTCGGCGAAGTCGGCCAGCTCGTTCCGGCGGACATTGCCGGAGCGCGTCGCAAACAGAATGAAGACGCCCGTCTCACCCCGCTCCTCCTCCGGCAGCGGCAAGATCGAGGTAATCGTCTCGTCCTGCTGGAGGGGCAGAAGGTTGATGAGCGCCTTGCCACGCGCTTGCGGCGCCGACAGCGGAAGGCGCCAGACCTTCATCTTGTAGGCCATGCCGCGGGAGGATAGGAACAGCACCGGCACATGCGTATTGGCGACGAACAGCCTCGTTACGAAGTCCTCGTCGCGCGTGGTCATGCCGGAGCGGCCTTTGCCTCCGCGCCGTTGCGCGCGGTAGGTCGAAAGAGGCACGCGCTTGATGTAGCCGCGATGGCTGACGGTGACGACCATATCCTCTTTTTGGATCAGGTCCTCGTCCTCTACCTCGCCTTCGATATCCAGGATTTCGGTGCGGCGCGGGGTCGCGAATTCTTCCTTGATCGCAAGCAGCTCATCGCGAACGATCCCCACAACCCGGATGCGCGAGCTGAGAATATCAAGATAGTCGCGGATCTTGTCGGCCAAGCCCTTCAACTCGTCGCCGATCTCGTCCCTGCCCAAAGCCGTCAATCTTTGCAAACGCAGGTCGAGAATGGCCTTCGCTTGATCGGCGGATAGCCGGTACACATTCCCTTCGAGAATTACCGAGCGAGGATCGCTGATGAGCGCCAGCAGCGGCGCCACGTCCTCGGCGGGCCAGTCGCGGGTCATCAACTGCTCCCGCGCTGTCGCGGGATCGGGCGCGGTGCGGATGAGCTTGATGATCTCGTCGATATTTGCGACCGCGGTTGCCAGGCCCACGAGGACATGCGCCCGGTCCCGCGCCTTCGAGAGAAGGAACTTGGTTCTGCGGGTGACGACCGTTTCGCGGAATTGCGTGAACGCCACGACGAAATCGCGCAGGTTATGCTGTTCCGGCCGGCCGCCGTTCAATGCGACCATGTTCGCGGCGAACATCGATTGCAATGACGTGAAGCGGTAGAGCTGGTTCAGAACGACATCCGGCATGGCATCGCGCTTAAGCTCGATGACGACGCGATAGCCATCCCGGTCGGATTCGTCGCGCACTTCGGCGATGCCCTCGACCCGCTTCTCGCGGACGAGTTCGGCGATGCGCTCTTGCAGCACCGCCTTGTTAACTTGATAGGGGATTTCGGTGACGATCAGCGCGTCGCGATCCTTGCGGATGGTCTCCACATGGATCTTGGCCCTGACCGCGATGGAGCCACGCCCTTTAAGATAGGCGCTCCGGATTCCCGCGCGTCCCATGATGATGCCGCCAGTCGGGAAATCCGGGCCAGGCACGTGCTCCATAAGCTGCTCGGCGGTAATCTCCGGGTTCTCCAGGCATGACAGGCATGCGTCGATAACTTCGCCGAGATTATGAGGGGGAATGTTTGTGGCCATGCCGACAGCGATGCCGCCGGCGCCATTGACGAGCAGATTGGGAAAACGGGCCGGAAGGACCTTGGGCTCGTGCTCGGAATTGTCGTAGTTGTCCTGGAAATCGACGGTATCGTTCTCCAGGTCGTTCAGGAGCGCATCCGTGATCTTTTGAAGCCTGACCTCGGTATAGCGCATTGCCGCGGGCGGATCGCCATCCACCGAGCCGAAGTTTCCTTGGCCGTCGATCAGCGGCTCGCGCATGGAGAAGGTCTGCACCATGCGTACGAGCGCATCGTAGACGGATTGGTCGCCATGCGGATGATACTTACCGATCACGTCGCCGACGACGCGAGCCGATTTGCGGTAGGGCTTATTCCACTGGTACCCCGTCTCGTGCATCGAGTATAGGATGCGGCGGTGCACAGGTTTCAGCCCGTCCCGGACATCGGGAAGCGCACGCGAAACGATCACGCTCATCGCGTAATCGAGATAGGAGCGCTTCATTTCATCGGTGATCAAAACGGGCCGGACATCGCCCGCACCCCGATCGCCCTGACCGTTATCGGAAGTCCCTGCCAAAATGCTGTCCTTGGCTTCTATTATGCAGCTTCAGCACCTTATACGGTGCTGTGTGCCCCTGCGCGAATATATAGGGAAGCTATTGTAAAATTGGAGCCCCTTGCCCTCAGGCGGGCGCGTAAATCAGAAGGGTATCTCGTCGTCGAGCGCCTTTTCGAAGGTCTTGGGCGCCTCGCTCACGCGGGGTTTCGCGGCCCGGAAATTGCCATTATCCCGGCCCGAGCCTCCAGAACCCGCATCGTAGTCGCTGCTTCCGCCATCGTTGAACCCGGAGCTGGCATTCCGCCCATCGAGCATGGTCAACTGACCGGCATAATTCTGGAGCACAATTTCCGTTGTGTACCTGTCGTTACCAGTGTTGTCCTGCCACTTGCGCGTCTGAAGCTGCCCTTCGATATAGACCTTCGAGCCCTTTTTCAGATACTGCTGAGCGATCTTGGCAAGCGGCTCGCTGAAAACCACAACGCTGTGCCACTCGGTCTTTTCGCGCCGTTCGCCCGACTGCTTGTCGCGCCAGCTTTCGGTTGTCGCCACCCTCATATTGCAGATCGCGCGGCCATCTTGAGTGTGACGGACCTCTGGGTCCGCTCCAAGATTACCGATTAGAATTACTTTATTGACCGAGCCCGCCATGAGAGCCCCTTTCATAGGATGGTGATTCGCTGCCTTAGCTTACACCAGCTCAAGCCTTCGACGACCAAGCCCGCGCATTTTTCCACACCGGAAGGCAGCGCCATGTGTTCACTATACGTTCTAATGGCTACGGGGCTGCGAGTCAAGCCCTTACAATCGCGCCTTCCCGGGGGCTGTCCGGCTTGACGGTCTTGGCGTCGCGGGCGCACGTACAGGGGCGGCATCCGCGGTTCATCGGCAATCGCTTGCCCGCTGTGCTGCCCCTCTTACGCCGCTTGTGCCTAAGCTCCTGCGCGCGCGGCCAAAACCGCGGCCCGCTCGCCCGAGAGAATCGCCCCCTCGATGGTCGCGGGCAGGCCGGTTTGCGTCCAATCGCCCGCCAGAAAGAAATTGCGCCATCCTGTCTGGGGGCCTGGGCGCCTGGCGTCCTGCGCCGGGGTTGCCACCATCGTGGCGCGCTTCTCGTTCACGATCTGCCAGTGCGGCAAGCTCTCCGGAAGCCCGGTTACCGCCGAAATCTCGGCCCATAATCTGGCGGCAAGCTCTTCGCGCGGCAGGCCGGTCAAACGGTCGGCCCCGCTTATGGTGATGGATAGTCTGCCGGGAAAGGCGAAGATCCACTCCACCGTTCCGCCCACGACACCCAGAATGGGCGGGAACGACGGCGGCAGCTCGATGCGGTAATGGGCGTTGACGATGGAGCGGAATTCGTCCGGCGCATCGAGGCCGGGGACAAGTGTTTGCGCAACCCACGGAGGAACGGCAAGGATGACTGTGGCGCCTTCCTCAACCGCGATCCTTCCGTCGCCGAAATCGAGGGCGGCCGCCCTTCCTTCCTCGAACGCAATCCCGCGCAAGCGCCGGCCAAGGGCTACGCTGCCGCCCCTCGCCTCGATGTAGGCGAGCGCAGGCTCGATAAAGGCGGCTGAAAGTCCTTCGGCGACCAGTGGATGGCAGGCGGCTCCGCCCTTTGCCAGTGTTTTCCGCATGACAGCGCCCGCAAGCTTGGCCGAGCCCTCGCGCGGATCGGTATTGAGCGCGGCCAGGAACAAAGGCTCCCACAGGCGCTTATAGAGCGCGCCTTCGCCCCGGATCACATCCGTCACGGTCTTGCGGCTTCCGGCCCACATCAGCGGCAAGGCGCCCAAATAGTCCGCCGGCTTGGTTCCGGGCACGCGGCGCGCGGGATCGAACAGCCATGACGGCCAGAGGCCCTCGTCAATGCTCAGCTTCCAATGCTCTCCGGTGCCCAGATCGGCAAAGGCGAACTCGGCCCGTCCAGGGTCCTGGAGCTTATCCGCCCCGCCGGCAAGTTTGAGATAGCGCATGGCGGCATCGTTGCCCGACAAGAGCAGGTGGTTGCCGTTGTCGATGACGGCGCCGAAGCCGCTGTCATAGTAAGAGCGGCAGCGTCCGCCCGCCTGTCCGGCAGCTTCGTGGACGGCAACCTTGCGCCCGCGCTCCGCTAGACGCATCGCCGCCGACAGGCCCGCGAGCCCCGCACCTACGATGTGAGTTACAGACGGCATGAGACCCCCTCATCCTGCCCTTCTCCCCGCAAGCCCGCCTTGGCGAGCTTGCCTCTTTGCATGCCCGCATCGGCAAGCGGATGCGGCCGAGGCCTAACCCCCGCTCCCCTTGGGGAAAGGGTTGGGGTAAGGGGGGCTTGCATCGCTAGAAAATGAAGTGGCGCAGGAGGATGAATACGAGGCGCGGCTTGCCGAGCTTCACGCACGCGCGGGGCGCCGTCCAGCCGCGGCTCACGAGCCCGCGCAGGATACTCTTGTAAGCCTCGCCCATGACGCGCGGCGTGCGCACCATGCCGCGCGGATGCCGGTTCATGATCTTATCGGCCTCCGCGAAATGCCAGCGCGCAAGCGAAACGATCCGTTCGCAGACCTGTGACAGCGCGGGATGCGCAAGCACGGCGGCGGGATCGGTGCTGGTAATGCCAGCCTCGATCAAAAACTCGCGCGGCAGGTAAAGCCGGCCGATGCCCGCGTCCTCATCCAGGTCGCGCAGGATGTTGGTGAGCTGCAGCGCGCGTCCCAGATGCTCCGAAAGCTGCCTGCCGTCTTCGAGCGGAAGCCCGAACACACGCGCCGACAGCCGTCCAACCGCACTTGCCACGCGGTCGCAATAGAGATCGAGTTCCACAAAGGGCGGGGCCTGGATGCTTTGCTTAACATCCATCTCCATGCCGTTGATGATGGCGCGGAAGTCGTTGCTATCGAGATCGAATTCCAGCACCGCGCTTGCAAGGCCAGCTAGTCCCTCGCGTTTCTGGCCCATATAGATGGCGTCGATATTCCGCCGCCACTCCTCCAGCTTCTGCAGCCGCCCATCGGCCTCTCCGGGGTCGTCGGCGATATCGTCGACCGCGCGGCAGAAGGAATAAATCTCGTACATCGCCTCGCGCTGGCCGTGCGGCATGATCCGCATGGCGGCGTAGAAGGAACTGCTGCGCGAGCGCTGGGCGGCAACTTCGCTAGTTTCTTGGATTTCAATGGCTTCGCCGGTCATCCGTTCCCCCTAGCACGGTTGCGCTCGATATGCGCGGCCAAAAATGCGCCGTCCAAGGCCGATGCAAACCGCGCTCGTCAAAATAAGCGCGAATCCGTATTTGCTAAGATGGACGCGCTCGCTTAACGGATCGCGCTTCTTAAGCATGGCCGTAATCTTGCGCGCAAGCCCCTCGATCGCACCCACCTCAAGGCTCAGGCGAAGATCCCCGATTCGCCGGGAAAGATCCGCCGCATCGAGCACCTCGTCCGTCTTTTGCGCAAGTTCGCGAATGCACGCCAGAAGGTCCGGCGAGGACTTGGCGCAGGCCAGTGCCTCGGTGGGTACGTTCCGCGCGGCGAGCGTATCCTGCGGAATATAGACGCGATTCAGCCGCCGGTAGTCGGCGCCGCAGTCCTGCAAATGATTGTTGATCTGAAGTGCCGTGCACAGCGCATCGTTCGCGGGCCAGGTGTCGCGGCTCTCGCCATGTACATCCAGCACGAAGCGCCCGACCGGACAGGCGGAGTAGTTGCAATAGTGAATGAGTTCGTCCCAATTGGCGTAGCGGTTCTTGCTCGCGTCCATGCGGAAGGCGATCAGCAAATCCTGCGCGTGCTGGGGCGAAAGCCCGCGCTCCGCGATCGCCGCCCGCAGCGGCAGCGCTTCCGCCACATTGTCGTTCCACCCCATAAGGGTATCCTCGAAAGCGTCGAGCTTGCGGATCTTCTCCGCCTCCGGAAGATCCGGGTCGTCCGCTATGTCGTCGGCGGCGCGCGCGAACCGATAGAAGGCGAGGATAACCGGCCGGTGCTTCTCGGAAACAATACTGGACGCGACGGGAAAATTCTCGTCCCGATGCGTCTTCTCGCCTGGGTCCCAAACCGGCCCCGTTGTCATGATGCCTCCGCACGGCGCGCCTGCACGCGCCCTTTCCAAAGCCCGCCCCTGCCTCGCCAATGCTGAATCGCAGAGTCGAGCGTGAATAGCATATAAAAACAGGCTATGGCAGGCAGCGCCATAGCCCAAAGGGCCGGCAGTTTGTAGAAGCGCACGATGGGGTAGAAAGCCGCCGTCATCAGCGCCCAAGTCAACGCCCCGGCGGCCTGCGCCAGTCCAGTCCCCCATACCGCCAGCGCCGGCGGCAAAAGGTAGGTCAGCGTCATCCCGATAACGGTTCCCGCCAGCAGCAGCGGCGAGTAGTTGAGCTGGTCGTAAGCCGAGCGCGCGACCATGCGCCGGATGTCTCCGAAGCCAGGATAGGGGCGCAGGCTGTGCACGCTGTCCGTGAGCCCCAGCCACAGCGGCCCCTGCCGCTTCATGGCGCGGCCCAGCGCGCAATCGTCGATGAGCGAGGAGCGGATGGCCTCGATACCGCCGGCGGCTTCGAGCGCATCGGCCCGCACGAGCATGCAGCCGCCCGCCGCTCCAGCCGTGGCATTCTCTTTCCGGTTCACCCAGGCGAAGGGATAGAGCATCTGGAAGAAGAACACGAAGGCCGGGATCAGCGCGCGCTCCGCCAGGCTCTCGCAGCGCAGCTTGGCCATGAGCGATGTCAGCACGAGCCTCCGCGCCTCCGCGCGCGCGACGAGGCAGCGCACCACGCCCGGATCGTAGGCGATGTCCGCATCGGTGAGCAGAAGATAGTGCGGCGGCTTCGTCAGCGACACGGCCCGCGCCACGCCTTGGGCTTGCGCCCACAGCTTGCCCGTCCATCCGGGCGGCAAGGGCTTGCCTGGAAGAACCGTCAAGCGGCCGGAAGCGCCCGCGGCCCGCGCGGCAGAGCGTGCCGCATCCGCGGTCCCGTCATCGCTTTGATCGTCGGTGACAACGACGGCGAGCGGCTCCGGATAGTCCTGCGTCAGCAAGCTGCCCACGCACGCGCCGATCGTATCGGCTTCGTTGCGCGCCGGCACAACGGCCGCAACCGGCGGCCACACTGGCGGAGCGGGCGCCAAATCCGCCTCGTCGCGGATATTCGCGCGCCAGAATCCCCCCCGCGCCGCAAGCAGATACAACCAAGCAGCCAGGCCCGCTGCGCTCAGGGCCAACTCAAATGTCATCGCACGTCTTTTCCATCCAGCCAAACCCTTAGCCGGGTAAACCCGCTCAAGCAAGTTTCGATGGCGCGCCCCTTGTCAGGATGCGCTTGACAGCCTGCGCCGGCGGTGTCAATCTTTCCCTGACAACAGCAGTATCCGTAACCGGAAGGATGCTCGAAATGCTCTCGATCATACGGAAATCGCCCCTCAAATGCTCGTTCTGCGGCAAAAGCGAGAAGGAGCTTGCACGGCTGATCGGAGGCCCCAGCGTCTACATCTGCGGCGGCTGCGTCGGAACCTGCAACAAAATCCTTGAAGCAACCCCGGCCACGGCCGGCGGCTGGGGCGAAATGACCAACGAGGAGCTGCTGGCAGGCCTCAAGACCGCCGAGGCGACCGTGGAGGCAACGCGCACCGTACTTCAGGCCATGATCGACGAGTTGCGGCGCCGCAGCGTAAGCTGGGAGGCAATCGGCAAGACGCTCGGCATCTCGCGCCAGGCCGCGTGGGAGCGATTTGCTTAGGACGGTCCAGGCGCACCCTGATTGTAATAATGCGGCATATAAGCATGCATTTTGTCAGCTTTGGCTGTGCAATGACAAAGCTGAGGCGCGGCGCTGGAACAAGAGATAGTGATATTTTGTGAGTTCTACTTTGACGTGAGCGATAGTAGAATCTCACCATCTAGCTAGATACTATCTCCGATAGCACTCACGCTAGGAGGCGAACCATGACCAGATACAGCACGTTGATGACCATCGCTGCGTGCCTGGCGCTTTCAGCCGCTCCTCCCTACGCTAACCCCGCCCAGGGCAGGGCCGCAGCCTATCATCCTGTGGTCGAGAGAGAAGCATACCGCTGCCCGATACACCGCAACGCTGCAGGGAACCTGATAGACTGCAATGGCTGGCGGCTCCGGTCGGGCACAATAGGCTGGGACAATTCCTGCTTCAGTCTCGATTACATGCCATCGGTGTTCGCATGTAGCGCCCCATAGGCGCGCCTGCCCCGGACCGCCGCGATCTGGTAAGCTCTTAGCGCAGCCGGATATGCGTGCGGTCCGAGCGGCCGTCCGCATCGACGACGGTGATCTGCACGAAGCCCGGCCCGGCGGGCTTCAGGAACGCATCGCGCCGGTGCGGCGAGGATTGCAAGGGGATGCCGTCCACAAGCCAGGTGAGCGGCAGCGTCCCGCCCTCGGCCTTGAGCGCGACAGGAAGTTTTTCCGCGTCGCCTTCCGCAGCCGCCATCTCGACCTCCGCATTCGCCGGCGGATAGGCAATGCGCAAAGGCGCCTCCTGTCCCGGCCCCGCCGGCGCGTCGCGCCTTTGCTCGTGGAACACACGCAGCGGCGGCGGCAGCTCCGCGTTCTTGCGCAGGCCGATCACGTTGGCGGGGGCCGCGCTGAAAGGCGCGCGGTGCGGACCCAAGGCGGCGAACAGTTCAAACAGCACGGGCGCCGCAACCCGCAAACCCACGAGGCCCGGCACCGAGCTGGCATCCGGCCGGCCGACCCAAACCGCGACGGTGTATTCACCGTCGAAGCCCGCCGCCCACGCGTCGCGGAACCCGTAGGACGTGCCGGTTTTGAAAGCGATCGCACCGGGTGTCGCGCTTGCCGGTACCGGCGCGCCCCGCAGAATATCGGTCACGTACCACGCCGCCGCCGGCTGAAGCAGCGCAGGCGCATCGGGCGCGTTCCAGACCGGCCCGGAATTATCCTTCCGATAGCGGATAGGGATCACGCTTCCGCCTCTGGCCAGCGCCAGATATAGCCCGGTCAGATTTTCCAGGGTCAGCCCCACACCACCCAGCGCCACCGTCAAATTGCGGGGCACCTGGAACGGCATGCCGGCATCGCGGAAGCGGGCCGCGAGTTTCACGGAACCAACCTCGTTCAACACCTTCACCGCAG
>Ga0182021_10004540_pt1 | contig 16334 bp, 14 predicted proteins | sample 612E3MmetaG_FD_120493 | JGI IMG/M metagenome (GOLD analysis project Ga0182021, IMG submission 120493) | Permafrost microbial communities from Stordalen Mire, Sweden - 612E3M metaG (Illumina Assembly) | ecosystem: Environmental > Terrestrial > Soil > Wetlands > Permafrost | place: Sweden...
GTGGGTCGGCACTACAGGCCCTTTAGACCATCCTTAACGGTAACGAAAATAATCCCCGCCTTGTAAATCAACACCTTGCGTCAAAAAGATTTTTTCCACTGGGGTCGAATCCGCGAAGTTCGGCTAATCCATTAGGAGTTGGTATTCATTGATTTTGTCACCTGATTCTTGTCCAAAAGCTGGAGTTTCGCTCTGGCTTACTGCAATTGGCGGAGACCGCCCGGATTCATTTTCCGGGGGGCGCGGCTGGCGTTGGCGTAATAGCCCATCTCCAGGCGCGCGCTGAGCCAACGCAGGGACACCGTGTTGTGCTCGGGCAACCCGCTTGCCAAGGCTGCTTTCGCCGCCGGGTCCGATGCCGCCGGATTGGGCGCGCACAGGACGCCGGAAAGACCGGGGCGGCAAACAGATCTTCTTCCTGCACTGGCGCGCGCAAATCCCCAAACGGGCTAAGGCCGCCTGAGCCTACGGTTCGAAGAACCGGTCAAAGCCTTTGGCCCTCAGCCTGGCTTTGAGTTTGTCGTCGCCGGTCCAGAGCCGCCCGTCCAAATGCAGTGTCAGGGCGATGAAGGGCGCATCCTTCGAGTCCACATCCCTGCACAAGCGGCAGCCCTCCATCCAGGTGCCGATGGGGATGCCGCCTTCGTCAACGAAATGGACCCGGGCGAGAAGTTCGTAGAGGCATTCCAGCAGACTCCTGCCGCTCACTCAGATTGCAGCCGGTTCTCGAAGTGTTCCAAGTCATCAATGGCCTGCTTGAGTTCTGGCGCTTTGGAGGCCGTTTGCGCCAGTGTTTGTTCCAAGGCGGCCAGTTCGTCCAGCGCCTGTTGTTCGGCCTGGCGGGTCAATTCGTTGATGCCCGCCGCCACCCGGTCACGCCAGTCAGCGGCAAGGCGCGAAAGGTTTTTCTTCACTTCCCACCGCGCTTTGCGCAGCAGGATGCGCTCAATTGGCCGGCGAAACAGCGTGAGCGGAATGAGCCAGCCAATCGTGGTGAACGCCACGTCGAAAGCATAAGCCACGTCCACCGGCGGAGCGGATGGCTCGCGCACTTCGAGGGAGAATTCCCGCGAGGTGAGCGACACGCCCAGCGCCGCCTTCACGTGGACGGCCAACCGGTCGTGAAAGGCGCGGAGGGTGCGCGTCAGGTGCTGCCGGGCGCGGTGCAGCGGCGCGCAGAACATGGCTTTTTGCGAATGCGAGACTTCGCTCAACTCGCGATGGAGAAAAGCGCCCAGCCATTCACGCCACGCTTCCAGCATCGGCGGCAGGCGCAGCTTCCAGCGCGAGAATTGCTCGCGGAGTTCCGTGGTGATTTTGGCCCGCAACGCCGTTTGCGTTGGCTGAAGCTGACTGAGCGACCAATCGAGTGCGTTGGCCGACCATTCTCGCGAGAGGCTGTTGAACTCGGACCGCAGCAGGTCGAATTGGCGGCGTTCCTCGCCCAGTTTGCCGCGCAAGGCCTGGCGCGCTGATTCCGCCTGTGTGGCCGCCGCCAGCGCCACGCGGAGGTAATCCAGTGTCTGGACGACCAGCGACGCGAGCTTGTGTCGCGCGATTGCCTGCGCGGTTTCGCCGCGATGTTGAATCAGCGGGACCAACAAGTCTCGCTCCAGGTTCCGCTTCAGCGTGTTCATCGCGGGCTGAATGGAATAAAAGAACACCGGGAGCTCTGTCTCCCATTTCCGCCGCAATTGCTGCCGTACAAACGACAGCACTTCCGCCCGCTGCGCTTCCGTCAGCAGGTCGGCCTTCGTCAACAGCAGCACAATCTCCGGCGTGTGGCGGCGCAACTCTTCGAGCAGGGCGAGGTCGCGCTCCGACAGCGGGGCGTCCGAACTCACTGCCACCACCGCCGCGCCCACGTTGGGCAACCACTTCATGGCGGTCTCGGTGTTGTGCGTGAAGGCGCTGCCCAAACCCGGCGTGTCCACAAATTGCAGCGGAGCCAAGTGTTCCAGCGCGGGCAATTCCACTTCCACGGACCCCACCTGTTTTTGATTGTCGGGATTCTCGTTTTCGCCGACGTAAAGGCCGATGTCGTCCAAGGGGATCGTTTTGGCCGTCCCGTCCAGGAATCGAACCTCTGCCCGCTCCGCCGGTCCAAAGCGCAGCCGCGTGATGACCGCCGTCAGTGGCACCACGCCGATGGGCAGCACCGCGCACCCGGTCAAATGATTCAGAAACGAACTCTTGCCGGCCTTGAACCGCCCGAACACGGCCACGTCAATGCCGTCGCGCCGGTGCAGCAACCCGCCACACGCCGCAATTTGCGGCTGGAGATTGGCCAGTTTCAACTCGCCAGCCAAGCCGGCGACGCGGTCCAGAATGCCATCGACTTCAAGCATACTTCTCTGAGTAGCGCAGCCCCAACCCAACAGAAAGAAAAACTCTACGCAGAATAGTTAGAGACAGAAAAATGGGAAACCTGGGCGGGCTCGTGGCCAACCGCGTTCGGTTCTGATCTGTAAGGTGCTTTGTTCCCATTTTTCTGTCTTCAATGTTTCTGGCAACTCTTCTGTTCCGACTCAGATGCTTTTATTATCGTTCTCGTCCTTCGTGGTATAGCCGGATTCCTGCCGGGCCAGATTAATCCGGTGCTTTTTGGTGTAGGCCTCAAAAAGTTCGTCCGGGGTGATTTCCATTACCTGGGCCAGGGAGATGAGAAAATGCAGCAGGTCCACGATTTCGACGCGGGCGTTCTGCTTGTCGAATTTTTGATAGCTGGCCCACCATTTCCACGGCATGCAGTCGGTCAGTTCGGTAGCTTCCTGGATTAGGGCGCGGCAGTAGTTTAGCATCCATTCCTGGCGCTGGGCGTCATCCATTTTATCCGTATCCACCCCGATGCGGCGGTTGAGCAGTTTCTGGAGGTAAAACATGGCGGCCAGCTTGTCCGGGTGCTTTTGGTAGTAGGCGCTGAAAAGCTCCTCCGGGTTTTGATCCAACGGCAAATGCCCGCCCGTGCGCAACACCTCGGCGAGGGTGTCAATGATATGCGGTTGAAGGCCCAGGCCGTCATAGGCCGCGACCGTTTTTTCCACGTCATAAGCGGCCCGGTGGAGGGTGACCTCACCGTCATTCCAAACGCCGTACGCCGCGCGCGGGTCGCCGTCTTTGGGCTGGCCGACGCTGCCGGGATTAACGACCAGCGTCCGGCGGAAGCGCGTTTTCATCGGCAGATGCGTGTGGCCAACAAAGAGGAAATCGGGATAGTTGGCCCAATTCAGCTCTGATTCCCACAGCGTGATCGGGCTGGCTTCCGGCAGATAAAGATACAGCGGGTCGGAAGGCACTGCGTGGCAAGCCACACACACTGCCGTATCGAGCTGGAAGCGTTGCTGCGACTGCAAACTCGCCAGAAATTGCTTCATCTCCGCCGTCACGACCTGTTTGCTCACCTCCTGAGTGGCGACCGCCAGCGCCTGGTAGGCTGCCGAAGAGCGAGAGCCTTCGTCCAGTGCAACCGCGCGGTCATGATTGCCTTGCACCAGCCAGTCGGAGATAAGCGTCCGCATGGCCCACGCTACGCATTCCGCCGGCTGCGGCCCATAGTTGACCAAGTCCCCGAGGCACAGAATCTGATCCACCTTCGGCTCGGCGGCCAACACCGCTTGCAGGGCGGCCCAGTTGCCGTGAACGTCAGAGATAAGCAATATCTTCATAGCTCGCTACCACAACGAATGCAGTCTGTTTTGCGTTGCCACCTTCTCCTCAATGCCGGCAGCCAGGCGTTGTGCCATTACCTGCTCCATTAAGTCTCCGATACTGCGCTGCTGTGCGGGCGGGAATTCCACCTTGACTGTTTCGCCGCCGCCTCCCGCGCGGATTTCCAGTTCGAGCTGGGCCAACCGGTCGTCGGCTAGGACCCGGTAATTTTCCAGCCGTGACAGCGGACAGTAAGTTACGACGTTCCCGTATTTGTCGGCCCTGCCGACACGCAACCACGACCAGGTTTTCTCATCCGAAATGAGAATCAGTTCGCGCTCAGTGAGCACCAGCATCCCTGCGGGCGCCAGTTCCCGTTGAAACCCCCGGCTCTGTCCGCCCGGGACCGCCGACCAATGTTGCAGGGCCAGCACTCGCTGCGAGACCGGCCCGAATTCGCGGACGGCATTCCGGAATCTCATCGGCGCCTCGCCATCCAGCGGGTCCGGGTTCCTGTCCGTGATCGAAAGGGCTCCAGTGAGGCCGCCTATGCCGTTCAACAATCGGCGTGCGGCGTCCTTGTAAAGTGGTTCCATAACCGCGTTGAATTCCATCACTGCTGACCCGGTGACGTCGTGGCTGACGAAGTCGAACTTCAACCGCCCATAGAGCAGAATCACCGTCAACTCAACCAGCAGTGTGTGTGTGAAGGGAGCGCGTGCCGCGCGCGGCTGCAATTGCTCGGTGCCGCTGACAACCACCCACTCATGGTCCAGCACCGCCAATAGAGTTGCAGGCGAACACTGGCCCAGCGTTTTGCAAGCCGGACTCAACAGCAGCATCCGGACCTGGTCGTCGCCAGGCAGGGCAGCTAACATGGCGTGGCGCAGCGGTTCGGGCGCTTCTTTCACGCTGGCGAGGCAGGTGGCAAATCCGTCCCAAAGACCTTTTCTCATATTGGAGTGATGGATTGATCGAGTGATGGAGTGGTGCTCGGAGTTCAATGGGCAGCGGCCTGAGCCTGTTCCGTGAATGCTTCGACCGCCTGCTTTCGTTCCCGAGGAAATTGAAGTTTCAGTTTCTCGCCGCCTTGCGCTGCATGGAGTTCGAGGTCCAGCGTGCCCAGGTCTTCATGTTCGTTCAACTGAATGCTTTTAATCCGTGACAGCGGACAGTGCGTGGCAATGCTTCCATATTTTGGGGTCTGTCCCGGCCGCATCCACCGCCAGGCCGCTTCCTCGGAAATGAAAAGCAGTTCGCGGTCGGTCAGGGCCAGCATCGCTTGGGGCGCCAACTCGCGTCGAAACCACAGCCGCTTCCTGCCAAAGACGGCACACCAGTGAACAACCGCCAGCACGCGTTGTCCCATCGGCACAAATTCCAATACCGCATTATGGAACTTGAGGGGGAGCGGATCGAGCAGCGGCGTCATTTCTTTGCAGTTAACGGGTGTGACGGCAGAAACTCCATCCATCCCGTTGAGGATGAGATGGACGGCTTCTTGATAGAGGCCCCGCACCACGGTGTTGAAGTAGATCGCTGTCTGCTGCGCCCGACCGCCCGCCGCAAAGTCAATTCTTAGGACGCCATAGAGCAGAATGCTGGTCATCTGCACCAGCAAGGTGTTGCTGAAGTCACACCGAACCACGCTGGCCTGCTGCTCTTTGCTCTCACTCGCCACAATCCAGCCCCGGTCGGTTACTGCAAGAACAGTTGCCTTCGAACGCTTGTCGAAGACCTCTTGCGCCGGTCCGAAGACCGGTAATTGCAGGTGCTCTCCGGGCGCGAGGCTTTCAAGCAACGCGATGCGCAGTGGCTCAGGCGCCTGGTCGGGTGTCTTGAGCCTGCCGGCGAATGGGCCCCAGGTGTTACGCCTGATATTTCCCATATTCAAGTGTCTCAGCGCGCGACCGGTTCGTTGGTTCATTCATATCTCGCCATTCGTGTTCCATGGAAGGCAGGTTCTTTTGCTGCCAACCAGATGGATGATAGCCCGCAAATAGGCATCCTCTTCATCACGGTTTCTAAGGGACCACCGCAGGGATTCCGTCTTCATCCCAAAGCTCTGCATGTCCTCCGCCATTTCTTCGAAACGATGGGCGGCCTCAGTCAGAAGAAAGCGAGCGATTTCCTCGCCCGTGGAGGCTGCGAGGAGCAATCCCAAATGGCGCAAACACGGTCCCTGCGAGCGCGCGTACGCCTGGCGTCCATCCGGCTCACGCACGAAAGCGGCGAGCTGCTGGATGTAGGCCGATTCGGCATGGCACAAGAGTTGGCAGACACGGCAGTTGCTGGAATCTCTTACGATCTGCAATGGGAAACGCCCAGTTCGCGGGTCCTGCGCCGCTCTTGAAAGGAGCCGCGCCACTTCCTCCACAAGCCTGGCGTGTCCCACGGAGGTGCCGACCGGTGAGGAAATCGCTTCCAATTGCCAGGTGTGCAGCGGACAGAATCCCAACTCGGCAGCGAAATCGCGCTGAGCCTGCTCGTCGGCATAGAGAGCGGATTGCCAGTTTGACAGGAAGCCAAAGACCGCGGTGGCCAGGTGTTCGCACACCGGGCAGCTCCGGGCTCGCAGGTCGCGGTCGAGGTCGGCCTGCTCCAGTCTGGGAAGGGGCGGTTCCTCCGCAAGTTGCGGCGTTCGCGGCTCAATCCGTTCTTTCGAGAATCCGTCAACCGGTTTCTTTGTCGGCGCACTGAACTGGAGAGCTTCTGCGCGCAGAGCAAGCAACCTACTCCGGACGGCCTGAAGTGATGAGTCGCCATACTCTGAATCCACCAGCACGGGCTTGCCGTCGAGCACCAGGCCGAGCGCCGCCAGCGGTTTGCCCGTAATGGCCGCGAGAACGCGAGCAGCGATCTCAGCCGCCCGGTTTTCCACTTTCTGCACCAAAGCATCCACTGCTTTCCTCACGCTGTTCGCAGCGAACGCTAGAACCTGGTCTTGGCAAGACTGCCTCAGGCGCGCCCCTTCTGTGTGCAGGTTCTTCTCAAGCCAGCGCCGTGTCAGGGTGGCGGGCAAAACAGCCCGCGGCCAGCGAACAAGAGTTTCCCGGCGGAGGTCCGGCAAGAACGGCGGCTCAAACTTCAAGTCCAGCCGCCAGGGCGGAAGCGCCTCTGCGGGCTGGTTTGCGGACTGCGGCAGGTCCAAAACACTGGCCGCAAGCGTGTGGATGCTGCTTACGTTGGATTCAACTTGCTGCCAGTAATCACGCGCCGCCGCGTCCACCGCCAGGCTGAGCCGGTCCTTCTGTCCCGACAACCAGAACCATGTGCCTCTCCGCAGTTGGCGCAGCACAAACCTCACGCACCGTTTCAGCATCGGCGCGCATCGCCGCCATCTCGCCTGAGCCAGCAGGCGCTCACTACGCGACAATAATCTGCTGGTTTGCGAACACAGGAATGACCGCAGTTCCGGCGTCAGGGCAGCGGCGGTCTGCGCGACGAGGTGCTCGCGCAATCGCTCGAACAGTTTGCCCCGGGCCGCTTCTCGCTCGCGCCATTGCACTTTCAACGCTTCCAGCTTTTGCGACAGAACAGCTTCGGGAATGTCGCGCGCGCGCTTGCGCAGCCCCACTTCGGTGAACTCTTGTTCAAGCAGGCGCAGCGCCTTGTCGGCCACCGCCGCGAGAAAGACCGAGGCTTTCTCGTTGGACAGAAAAGCGGCCAGCGTTTCCTCGAGGTCTTTCAGGCCGCTTTGCTCGTAGGCCGAGGCATCTCCAGCGAGCTTTGCCGAAAGTCCGGCGCGGGATGAGAGTGGGAACATCCTGACTTCTTCGGAGCCCATTTGAGAGCGGAGAGTGTTGACGATGTATCCCAGAACTTCCTGCCGTTCGTGGCCGGAGAGCAGGTCGGTTTTGTTGGCCACAAAGAAAATCTTGCCCACGTGCTCCCGAATCTCTCGCAGGAACTCCAGCTCGACGTTCGTGAGCGGCGTGTCCACGCTCGTGACAAAAATCACCGCATCGCATTCGGGCAGAAATCGCCGCGTGGTCGCCGTGTTAGCCCCAATAGCCGAACCGACGCCCGGCGTGTCCACAAACTCCAATCCACGCCGCAGGAAAGGCAAAGGCGCCTCGACGCACGCCGTCTTCACGCGCTTGCAGTTTCCGGGATTGCCCTTCTCCGTCACGAACTCTACCAAGCGCTCGACCGCCATTTCTTCGGGAAACCGCACAGCGGGAGGGCGGCGCTCGATGAGCAACCGTTCCCTGGGGCCAAACCTCAAGATGGTGATCGCCGAGGTCAACGGCAGGATCCCGACCGGCAACAATTCCCGGCCGATGATGGCGTTCATCAGCGAGCTTTTCCCGCGCTTGAATTGCCCCAAGACGGCGAGCGTGAAACGGTCTTCGGCCAGTTTGGCCATGAGATCTTCGCATTGCTTGAAGCGACTTTCACTGCCGCGCTGCTTGTGAATGTCGCGCAGGAGGCGCAACTGGCCGGCGAGGGCCAATTTGGTGTTGGTGTAGGCTCGCAGCTTCTCCAGGTCTGGTGTGGCCTTCGGGGGCGAGCGGTCACTTTCAGCAACGGCACGTTTCCTATCAGCGTCCTCGCCAGCCTCCCTCAGCAAGTTGTCGGGCACGCCGTTCATAGCCACGCAGGTATTTGTTCTTCGGTCTATCACACCATGGGCATGTCACAGGCGCAACGAATGCCCGTAAAATGCACATTGACATACGCCGGAGCGTTGGCACGCCGCATAGCGCACCGAAACTCCAGCCGGTTGCGGCGCAAGCAGTTGCCACCGCGCAACACGCGTTGCGCGCCATCATGCGGCGACTGCCGATTGCCCGCGGCATGCTCGCGGTGGGCCTCAGCCTGATACCAGTCCTCGCACCATTCCTCGACGTTCCCCGCCATCTGGAAAATGCCCCAGGGCGAACAGCCTTTCGGATATGCGTCCACCGGCGCTGTGGTTTCCTTTTCACCGCGATCCCCTCCATGCCAGCGCAAGAAATTCTCCTGCCACTCATTGCCCCAGGGAAACACGCGTGCGTCCGTGCCGCGGGCGGCCTTTTCCCATTCGACTTCCTTAGGCAATCGCAGTCCCGCCCATCGGCAGTATGCAGAGGCCCCAAACCAGGTCGTATGGATAACCGGGTGGCGTTCAAAGCCGGGGGCCGGGCGATACGGTTCGCCCTCGCCGCTCGGCGGCAGAATGTGCTCCGCGGTGTGAAGCCAGAGCTCAAAGAGCGCCCGTCCAGGATGCAGTTCTGAAAGGAACCGGGCGAACTGCTCATTGGTCACGGCAAACGCAGCCATGTAAAACGCCGGCACAAAAATGGCGAACTGCGGCGTCTCGTGCAGCAGCACGTAGATGGGCCCGTCCTTGTCCATCTGCCGGGCCGCTTCGACCTCCTCCGGCGTCGAGCCCATCACAAACTCGCCTGCTGAGATAAGCCGCATGACCGATCCATCCTTTGGATTGGTCCACATCTCCGGCCAACCTTTGAAGGCGGAGGGGGGGGCACGGAGTCCCGAGCGGTCATTTCGGATTCCGCGCTCCGCATTCCGCTCTGTGCGCTCCACACTTCGCTCAGCCATGTTCACCTTCCTGCCGCCAGTTCCGCGGCCGGATATGTCGCCAACCGTCCACCCGTGCGCAACATCTCGACCAGGCGCTGTCTGATGTGCTCCTCCATGGTCAGGAGTTCAAGCGCGCGCACCGTTTCTTCGACGTCGTACGCCGCGCGGCGAAGCGTTACCATGCCGTCCTCCCAGACGGCATACGCGGCGCGCGCGTCGCCGTCCGTGGGCAGCCCAACGCTGCCGGGATTCACAACCAGCGTGTTCCCCCAGTTTGTTTTCATCGGCAGATGGGCGTGGCTGAGGAACAGCATGGCCGGATGGCCAACCAAAACGAACTGATTCTCTGCGTGACCGAGCAGAACGATGTCCGATTCCCACGGCCACTGGGCGTTCTGCTCGCCGGGCTGAGGGAAGTGTGCGTCTCTGGCTGCCGTATGGTGATGGTAGGCGACGCACGTGGTCTCGCCGCAAGGAAACCGTTGTATCGGTTGGAGCGCTCCCAGGAAATGCTTCATTTCCGGGCTCAGCAGGGGGCTCGTGGCCGATTGCATCGCTTCGGCGAGCTGCTGGTAAGGGGGAGCGCAATGGGGCGCGGTCCCCAAACCGAAAGCCCGGTCGTGGCTGCCCTGAATCACCACACTCAGCGGGTTAAGCCGCATCGCCCAGGCGACGCACTCGACCGGCTGCGGGCCATAATTGACCAGGTCGCCAAGGCACAGAATCTGGTTGGCATCGGGTTCGGCCTGCAATACCGCTTGCAGGGCTGGCCAGTTGCCGTGGATGTCGGATAGAAGCAGAATCTTCATAACTCGCTACCGCACATGATTTCTTTTGTTCGGTAGGAGTCATTAGCCTGCAGGCAATTCCCCCCGGCAACGGGGGAGGCAAACTCCATTGCCCAAATCCACTCTAATGCTTCTGCCCCAAAAAGCAAGCGCCGGGTCAAGCGCTTCGAGCACTTCTACGACGATCTCAGTTATCGGCGGCTTTAATTTGGCAGGCAATTCGGTTCCGGTCAGCGCTTGCTGCCTTTTCCTCGCCGCCGTCACACAATCTTATCACGCAACCGTCGCAGGTCGGCCTCAACGCTCGTGACGTCAGTTTCGGCGGTGGCAGTGGCTGTCCGCGCTTCCAATTGGGCACTCAGCAGACCAGCGCGGGCCGCAAACGCAGCTCGAAGTCCCATCAACGATTGTCGAAACCACTGCCGCGCTTGCCGGCGGTACGCATTGAGCAAGTCTGGCAGTGTCTCACCAAGTTGTTGTGCCAATCGCGAACGGGTGTGGCGGCGCAAGACCGCCGCGCCCAGTGACGACAGCAGCACGGGTCGCTTCAGAACAAGGCTTTGAGTAAACGCCGCTGTGTCGGCGATCGGCGCGCCCGCAGGCAATGGCAGTTGCTCAGAGGTGTCTTTTGCCAACCCCAGTGCCTAGTGAGCCAGTTGCAGCGCCTGGTCCAGTTGCGACCTTATCAAAGACAACTGGTCCACCAATTTCGCCACCCGTGCGGCCAGGACCCGGTGCATGGAAACCGAAATCCTCTTGGCCATGTCCGCGCTTTTTCCCTCAGCGGAGAGCCAGAAGTCCGCGAGGTCTGCCGCCGCAGCCTCGATGAGGTCGTCGGCCAGCGTGGAAAAGCCGTCCACGATGGCGTCACCGTCCTGCTGCGCAGCCTCCAACAGCGCGTCGGCTTTCCGCACGGCGGCCAGGGCTTCCTGGACGCGCTGGCCGGATGGCGCTGGGGTCACTTGGGAACTACGCTGCAGGCGGCTTTCGAGAACCGTGATGACCGCCTCGCGCAACGCGCCCACTTTGCGTTTCCGCGCAGCGGCGGCTTGCTCGCGATGCGATTCGACCAGCGGCATCAATTCCTTTTCCAGCCATTCGTCGCAGAGAGCAACGCTTTCGCCCAGCACGCTAACGAGGTGCGCCCGAAGTTTCAGGTTCGCTTGTGTGGCCAGTTGACGCTCGACGTAATCGCTGGCTTGCCGGCGCTCGGCAGCCCCCAGCAAGTCCGCTTTGCTCACCAGCACCATCGCCTGCGCGCCCGATTGGTAAAGGGCCTGCACAATGGCCAGGTCTTCGTGTGTCAAGGTTGAGCCGGCATCCACGAGCACGATGCCCAGGTCGCACCGCGGCAGATAGGCCACCGTCTCTTCCGCCCCGGCAGTGGCGAGCGAACCCAAGCCCGGTGTATCCACAAACGTCACGCCTTCGCGCAACCGCCGCGCGGGCACCTGCACCCGGATACGCATGACATGCTTGGAATTGCCTGGATTCTGCTGCTCCGTCGCAAACTCCGTCAGGCGTGAGAGTTCGACTGTTTGGGGCTTGTCCTCGGCAAACTCGATGATGGCCTGCGGTCTGATGCCGTAGCTCACACGCGTAGGGAAAGCCGTGACCGGGGTGACGCCCACCGGCAAGACCTCGCTCCCCAGCAGGTGGTTTAACAGCGACGATTTGCCTGAACTGACGCGCCCAAATATGCCAATTTCGAAGGCTTGGGTTTCGAGCCGCTCCAATAGCATTATCAACGTGCCGCGAAGCTCGATCATGCCATGCGCGGTGATCACATGTTCCAATTCGCCCAACAGCCTGGCGTCATCGGTGGTTTTTTCCAGTCGCGCGAAGCGCGTTTGTAAGTCGGCATCGGGACCCTTGTTCAGATAAGCCAGGAGCCGCTCAATGGCTGCGTTCAACTCCGCCACGACTTCGTTGATGGCCTTGATGTCCTCGTCGCTCAAAGCCCCGTAGCCGCGCAGCCGCTGAGGCTCCATCTCGGCCACGGCGATGTGCGTAAAGGTTAATCGCCCGCTCGCGGCCCATAGCGCCCCGCAGACCGGCCCGGGCCGCGGCAAACCCAACCCTTCCATCGCCCGGCCCATTGCCTGCCGCACCCGATCAATATAATCGTGAATCACTTTGCGCTGCACCGGCGTGGAGTCCTGTGTGTATTCCGCAAACGGCGACTTTGACCCCGCCGTAGCCAGTATCTGTTCGGCTTCCGACAGCAAGTTGTCCATGTGCCGAAAAGTCGTGACCAGAGTTCGCGCGTGATTCTCGTTCATATCACGCCTGGTTCACTTTACTCATAAACTCTTGCCCCTTGGCTCAGCTGCGCCAGGGCCGGACCCCGGAAAAACTTCGTGGATGCGACGGTCCAGGTCGAGCCGCCGGAGGGCCAGAGGATTGTTCAGGTCGTATTTGCCGGTGGCCAACTCCTCAAAAAGTTCACGCAGCACCAGCAGGCTGCCCCCTGACCGGCGATGCAGCCACTCGACGATGTTCCGCGTCTCGGGCGGGATGGTGCCGCTCTCCACGGCTGCCTCGACCAGGCTCTGCGTTTCGGCCAGATGAAATGGCCGCAGATCAACCCGCGCAAACCGCGCCAGCAGCGGCCAGAAATGCCCGATGTCCCATGGATGCTCCGACCGCGTGCAAATCCACACCGGCGCCCGCTCGGTCACGCTCTCAAAAAATGAACTTACCTTCGGCCCGGTCCACCCCACCCCGTCAAATGCCACCGTCCTTCCGGCCGCGCCTAGTGTCTCCCGCAAGCGCTTCTTTCGCTCCAGGAGCTTCAGCCCCGCCGGGTAGAGCCCGAGCTGCGGTTCGAGGCCCTCGCAGATTTCGCCCAAGTGCGCCGACCTGGCCGACACGAGCAGCGAGAGTTGCTGGCGCAGGTGCTCGACCAGGGCGGACTTCCCCACGCCAGCCGGGCCTATGATGAGGACGTGCTTGCGCTGCGCGTGCAGTTCGCATAACCGGGTGATCTCCCTCTCGCGCGCTACGAAGGGAAGGACGAACGCGCTCTGGCCCAGCGTCTCTGCTGGCCCGCTATTCTCAACTGGTCCCGGCCCAGCCATAACTCTCTACCGTTACAAACACATCGTTCCGGCAGGAGTCATCAGCCCAAAGGCGGTTTGCCCGCAAAAGCGGGCAGGCAAACTCCATTGCCCCTAAAACACTATCACTCGTTGCACGTCGGATGACAACTACCTGCTGCTCCCAAACAACGCCCTGCCGTAGCGCGCTTTCTTCCCCAACTCCTGCTCGATGGCCAGCAGCCGGTTGTATTTGGCAATCCGCTCCGAGCGGCACGCCGACCCGGTTTTGATTTGCCCCGCTCCCGTGCCGACGGCGAAATCGGCGATGAAGGCGTCTTCGGTCTCGCCGGAGCGGTGCGAGATGACCGTGCCGTAGCCAGCCTTCTGCGCCATGGCGACGGTTTCCAGCGTTTCGGAGACCGTGCCGATTTGGTTGAGCTTGATGAGAATGGCGTTGGCGATGCCGTCGCGAATGCCCTGTGCGAAGATTTTCGGATTGGTGACGAAGTTGTCATCGCCGACGAGCTGGAGCTTTTTGCCGAGCGCCTTGGTGAGGGCCTTCCAGCCTTCCCGGTCCTCTTCGCCCATGCCGTCCTCCAGCGACGCAATTGGATACCGCTTCACCCACTCGCTCCAGAGCGCCACCATCTCGGCAGGCGTCTTGCGCGAGCCGTCCGATTTCTTCATCACGTAAACCCCTCCGTCGTAAAACTCGCTCGCCGCCGGGTCCAACGCGATGGCGATCTGCTTGCCCGCCTTGTAACCCGCCGCACCAATGGCCTCCAGAATCACTTCCACCGCTTCGGTGTTTGTCTTGAGGTTTGGCGCGAAGCCGCCCTCGTCGCCAACCGCCGTCACCAAGCCCCGCTTCTGCAACAGCTTCTTCAACGTGTGAAACGTCTCCGCGCCGTAGCGCAGCGCCTCGGCGAACGTTGGCGCGCCGATCGGGAAGAGCATGAACTCCTGAAAATCCACGTTGTTCGTTGCGTGCGCCCCGCCGTTGAGGACGTTCATTTGTGGCGCCGGCAGGATATAAGGCGCAGCGGCTTTGCCCCCATGCAGTTTGCGGATATAGGCGAAGATCGGCAGGCCCGCATCGAGCGCGGCGGCGCGGCACACCGCCATCGAAACACCCAGGATGGCGTTCGCGCCCAGCTTCGACTTCGTGTCCGTGCCGTCGAGCTTGCACATCAGGTCGTCAATCTCCTTCTGCGCGTGGGGTGATTTCCCTTTCAGCTTCCGCGCAATCACCTTGTTCACATTCGCCACCGCCTTGAGGACGCCCTTGCCGTTGTAACGCTTCGCGTCGCCATCCCGGAGTTCCACCGCTTCGCGAATGCCCGTGGACGCGCCCGAGGGCACGCCCGCCGAGGCCGTAATGCCGTTCGACAGGGTCACGGTCACCGAAACCGTCGGGTTGCCGCGCGAGTCGAGAATTTCCAATGCACTGATTCCTTCGATCGTTGTCATAGTTTTATTTCCATTTTTTTGTCTTCGAATGTTTCTGCCTAAAACGCTCTTGCGGCTGTTTTTCCCGCTGCTTCACAATCAGCACGCTGCAATGCGCGTGGTCGCTCACCCGGTCCGCCGCGTCCCCCAGCAACCGGCCCCACAACTCCGAGTGGTCGCTACGGCCGATGAGGATCAAATCGTAACCGAAAAGTGCTCTCCGAAACATAACTCTTCGTCACAACAAAAGGCTCAACAGGACTGCCACGAGCAATGCGCCCAACACGTAGGCAATATAGGCGTTGATCCGTCCATGATGCATCACGGCCAGGCTGCGGGCCAGCTTTATCGCTGCGTCCCGTGCAGGTTGCACCACCGACCGATCCACAATATGCACCTCTGCCCGCTCGCGGCGGATGGCGGTGCGGAAATGCTCCGCCACCGTTTCGCGCGTGTCCTCGACTGTCGTGGGCCGAAACACCGCGTCGAATATCACCCGCACTGGATTGGAAAACCCTGTTGCCGTGTAAGTCATCTCCGGCAACAGACGACGCACGCCGCCGTCCCAACGCATCCGCCGCGCCAACTGACGACTGCGGGTTAGCCACAGGCGAATGATGACGAAAGTGAGAGCCAGCAGGACGATGAGCACCACGAACGTGTAAGACGTGGACATGGCGAAGACGACCGGATTTTCCGTCCCACCGCGATGCATTACGACCAAGCCGCGTCCGGGCAGAACGCTTTGTCCGACCTGCGCGCCCAAATCATGGAACTCGCCGGCGAAGGCAGGCGGCAAGGTTTCGTGCGCGGGATTGGATGCGAAAAACGGCGGCACCAAGGCGTCGGCGGCATCCGCGTTTATCCAGGGTTGCAATTCGCGGTTTAGCGACGGAATCACATACGTTGGCAAGACACCCAACAGCAAACAAAGTGCGGCCAACAACACCATCGGCAGGATTGACGAAGCTTCTGCTTCGACGGCTTGCGCAGCCTGTTCCGAGCGCGACATGCCGAGGAAGCCCATCGCAAAAGCCTTCACGAAGCACGTCACCGCCAGCGCCGCCGTGAGTGCAAGGCCGGCGCCGCACAGCACAAACACCAATTTCACCAGGGTGGAAGGCAATTCCGCCGAGCGCAACATTGTTTGCAGCGTGAGCCATTCGCTGACGAATCCGCTGAACGGCGGCAGCGCGGAGATGGCCAGCGCCCCCACCAGAAACGCCCCCGCTGTCCACGGCATCGCGCGCATCAGGCCGCCCAGCTTGTTGAGATCACGCGTGCCGGCGCGCTCGTCCACCGTTCCCGCGCCAAGAAACAGCAAGGATTTGTAAACCGAGTGGTTGATCATGTGATAAAAAGCCGCGATGAAGGCGATGCCCGCGATCGCCGGCCGGCCGTAAGCCGTAAAGATCAGGCCCGCGCCCAAGCCGGCCGTCACGATACCGATGTTTTCGATGGAACTGTGGGCGAGCATGGCCTTGAGATCGTTCTCGGTCGTGGCGTATAGAATTCCCACCAGCGCCGAAATCGTCCCGACGATGAGCACGATCACGCCCGCGCCGATCAGGGTGACGGGCACGAGGTCGAGATTCATGCGGACAATGCCGTAAAGGCCGAGATTCAAAATTGTGCCGGAGAGAATCGCTGAGACGTTTGCCGGCGCGGCAGGATGCGCGCGCGGGAGCCAAGTGTTGACGAGCACCAGCCCCGCCTTGACTCCGAAGCCAAAGAACGTCAGCAAAAAAACGAGCCACCGCGCGGCGACGCCTAACCCGGAAAATTCATAGTTGGATTGAACAAAGAAGCGGCGAAGGCGTCAGAAGGCTTGAAAACACCGAGCCCAATGAAAACGCCACTCGCCGCTTCTTCTAAGACA
>Ga0182021_10004542_pt1 | contig 16333 bp, 13 predicted proteins | sample 612E3MmetaG_FD_120493 | JGI IMG/M metagenome (GOLD analysis project Ga0182021, IMG submission 120493) | Permafrost microbial communities from Stordalen Mire, Sweden - 612E3M metaG (Illumina Assembly) | ecosystem: Environmental > Terrestrial > Soil > Wetlands > Permafrost | place: Sweden...
CCTGGGTTTCCCCGGTGAAACCAGAGAAACTGCTCGGGAAACCATAAAGCTCGTCGAAAAATTAGACCCCGATGACGCGTCATATTACATAGCTACAGCCTTTCCAGGAACGCCCCTGTGGGATAAGGTAACAAATAATGGTTGGCTACAGATAACCGATTTTGACAAATATGACACGGCGACACCTACATTTACGAATCCCAATTTATCAGCGAATGAACTAAGAGAAATTCGAGAAGAGGCTTTCCAAAGCTTTTATCTTCGTCCTAGGCACGTTCTCAAAGCATTCTTAAAAGGCGGCGTATACCGCTCCGCAGAAACAAGACTAGTCTTAGCGCATCTTAGAAGAGCAGTAAAAACTAAAATGTCATCTAACAATCCAAAATCTTGATGAAATCCTAAGCTGGCAATTAGCAGGCAACTGAAAAAAGTAAAACCTAGTTACAGCATTGAAAAAAGCTAAAAATTGCTCTAAGTGTCTTGTTTCTTCAAGTTCAGCTGAGGACACGCCATGTGCAATGTGCTTATCAACGGAAGCTTTAGAAAAACAGGTTTTTCCGCGTTTTAGATTACGAGATGTTTCAAGCGGTTTAGCAGATTCTGGGTGAAGCGTGCACCATGCTTAGTGCCCGGCATCTTTCCTTTAGACTCACGAATTCTCTCAACGGACTTCTCCGCTAACGCAACTATTTTCTCTGGGTCAGCCGTTAGAATTCTGTCATCTTTGACAATTTTTCCATCAATTATCACAGAGTCAACATCGGAAGCAATCGTCGAGTAAACTATGCTTGAATAAACATCATTTAATGGCGAGAGGTGGACTTTTCCCATACCAATTGTTATAAGGTCTGCTTTCTTGCCAACTTCTATTGAACCTATTTGGTTATGTAAACCAATACACTTTGCACCTGACAAGGTTGCCATTTTTACCGTTTCAGCAGGACTTATTACGCCCGCGTGCCCACATCGAACATTTTGCAGCAGTGAAGCCAAATTCATTTCTTTGAAGAGGCTAAGGTTATTGTTGCTTACAGCGCTGTCAGTGCCCAAACAGACGTTTATGTTCCTGTTCATCATCTCTCTCACAGGAGCAACGCCATTACCTAACTTTGCATTGCTTGTAGGACAGTGAACAACCGTCGCTTTTCTCTGCGATAGAACGTCCATGTCTTCGCCGCTTAAGTGAACGCAGTGTGCGGCAATTGTCTTATCGTTGAGTAAACCAAGTTCGTCCACCTTTTTGACTGGAGACATCCCCCACTTTTTCTTCGCCCAGTCAACCTCAGCCATCGATTCAGATAAATGAAGATGTATGCCTATGTCAAGCTCCGAAGCTATTTTCGAGCAGGCTGACATCAAATCCTCTGAACAGGAGTAAGGGGCATGAGGGCCAACAGTCCAAGTTATTCGGCGGTCGGCTTTTTCTTTCAGCTGCTTGATGCTTTTAATTATTTGTTTAATATCAATTTTGAAGGTTTCTCCTTCGTCGAAAAACTTATCCATGAATGCGTAGTTCAATACAGCCCTGAGTCCCGTTTTTTCAATTACCTGATTAATGGAGGAATAGCCGCCGTTAAATTCCGCAACACAAGTAATTCCGGAATCGATAAGTTCGCAGCAGCCCAAGTAGTTTGCAATCAAACTGTCCTCATCGTTCATGGCAACTTCGTAAGGGGCTACTCCCTGCCTGAGCCAATCAAAGAGGGGAAGATCTTCTACAAGCCCCCTAAGGGACGTGATGTCGAGGTGAGCGTGGCAATTAACGAAACCTGGCATCAAGATTCTGTTGCTCCAGTCGAAGGCATAATCTGATGATTTATCAAACATTCCTTCATCGGTGCCTACATAGGATATTTTGTCCTCGTCTATAGTAACAATTGCGTTCTTGGTCACATCTAGTTTTTGATTAAGCGTTAATAAACGACCAGCCTTAATCGAAATCCGCATCTGTCTACACCTAGTTGAAATAAATCTTGACAAGCTTCACAGGTTTCGGACGCTTATAGACTTTCTTGATTTTGGCAGTATTGAAAGCTTTTCGAATTAAGCGATTTCAGAGAAATCTTTAACATCACCTCGGAACCTACTTTACAACTGTTGCTGCTTCAGGAGACCCGCCTCGGATGAGCATACTTAGCCATGACAGCTTTTGGAATGCAGTAATAACCATGCCTATGACTAAGCTGATGCTCCAGATGTCACTGAAAAAGTGTCCTACATGCGGTAGAACCGTTCTTGAAGCTGCACTGGATGATTATGCGGCAAAAACTGACCGCAAATGTGAGAGTTGTAGTGGTCTTTACTCGCAGATTATTGGTTTCTGGGTTGAATTCCTAAGAAGAAGCCTCAACTTTAAACGGGAAAAAGTCGCAAAACTTCTCGTCGACCCCTACGCAAGACGGGCAGTGATTAATTTAACCAAAAGTTTCGCTTACATGGGAATCAAAAAGCCCATTTCACTCTATGCGCCTTTCCTGATTGTTTGGGATTTTACCCATAAATGCAATTTGAAGTGCAAGCACTGCTACTCAAACAGCGGCACAATCAGAGAAGAAGAACTAACAACCCAACAGACCAAAGATGTGATTGACCAAATTGCAAACGCTGGGGTAACGGCGCTTGCTTTTTCAGGCGGCGAACCTTTAACCCGCAACGACTTTTTTGAGGTTGCAAGGTATGCAGCCGACCGAGGACTCTACATATCAGTTGCCACAAACGGCACGCTACTAACAAAAGAAAATGTTTTGAAGCTCAAGGAAGCCAAAGTCAACTATTTGGACATCAGCATTGACGGTGCATGCGCTAAAACCCATGACGAATTCCGAGGCGTTCCAGGAGCGTTTGATAAAGCCGTGGCAGGTCTCAAAAACTGTATTGAAGCAGATTTATGCGTGTGCATCGCAACGACCGCAACTAAATGTAATCTTGAAGAAATGCCTGCCATCATTGATTTAGCTGAAGAATTGGGGGCAGAAAGGTTCACTAACTTTAATTTTGTTCCAGCTGGCAGAGGAAAAGAACACTATGAACAAGACCCATCTCCTGAAGAGCGGGAAAAACTTATGAGGTATTTGCTGGCTAGAATGTCTAAGGGCTGCAAAACAACGATTCTTACCACTGCGCCTCAGCTAGCCCGCGTCGGCATACAGTGCCAAGGAGCAGCGGGAACGGAGGATGTAACCATGTCTATGGCGCATATGCAAACCGTCAAAGTAACCAAGAAAGCAGTGCCACTCGCTGATTTTGTTGGCGGATGCGGAGCAGGACGATTATATTGTTCGCTTTCACCTCAAGGAGATGTTCACCCATGCGTCTTTCTGCCCGTAAACGTTGGAAACTTGAAAACTGAAAAGTTCCAGGACATATGGCTAAAGGCACCGCTCTTTAACGCCTTCAGAAACAGGGCGAACCTCAAAGGAGCTTGCGGAAAATGCGATTACAAGTACATTTGCGGTGGGTGCAGAGCACGTTCAGCAGCGTACCATAACGGTGACATGTTGAATAACGATCCGGGCTGCATAATGGGAGTGAAAGGTGCCAAAAGTGTCTAACCGACAAACAGTTAAAATTTTCCGCGAAAAAGGCGACATACGCGATATTGTAAAAGAAGCAGTCGCTAATTCAGGGTTAAGAGGCAAACACAAAATTTTCATCAAACCAAACCTGAGCCACCCAGAATATCTGCCCGGCGTTGTTACCAGCCCTGAATTGATGCGGCAACTCGTTGGCTTGCTGCGCGATGGAAACAGCGAAGTCATTGTTGGGGAATCAAATGGCTTCAATTATCCCTGCTGGACAGCGTTCAATAAAACAGGCACTGAAGCCGCAGTTAAAGCGGCAGGCGGCAGCGTCATCAACCTCTCTGAAGACAAAGTTGTTGAAGTAAAATTCCAAGACAAAACTCCATTGAAACGGCTGTTTCTTCCCAAAACCATCCTCGATGCCGACGCTGTAGTGGATTTGCCTCTTATGAAGACGCATGAGTTTATGGCTTACAGCGGCGCTATCAAAAACCTATTTGGCTGCGTACCTAGCAACAAACGCATCTATTTACACCCATACTTACCTGAAGTTTTCTATCGCCTATACACCCTTTTCAAGCCACAACTAACGATTATGGATGCACGAGTTGGCATTGAAGGCAACGGACCTACCAAAGGCAAACCAGTCAAAATGGATTTGATGCTGACAGGCAACGACGCGTTAGCAGTAGACATAACTGCCGCCAAAATTATGATTTTAGACTGGAAAGAAACTTATCTTGGCTACATTTCCAACAAAACGGGCATGCACGAAGACGATATCACTGTTGAAGGCTTGCCGATTGCCACTGTTGAACACAAGTTTGAGCCACCAAAAATTGATTTGCCCGTGAAAGCTCAAATGATGATTTACCAACACGAATATTTAACAAAAGTTTTCTTCTGTTCGCTAGACATAGTTAAGTTGTTCCAGAAGGTAACGATGGCTTATCGAGGCAAACCTGTAGAAATCGGTTAACTTAGGACTTCATCGTAAACTTTCATGGCTTCTTTAACTACTATGCGCCAGTCAAGTTGCTGCTCAACTGTTTTGCGTGCTTTTGCACCCATCTCCTCAGCCTCAACTGGATGCTCAAGCAAATACAAGATTCGATCAGAGAACTGCTTAGGATTGAAGGGTTCTACTAGAAATCCATTTTTGCCGCTTTCAATGGTTTCAGGGATGCCGCCGACCGTGGTGGTTACGACGGGTAAGCCTGTTGCTAGTGCTTCTAGCACGGCAAAGGGGTGGTGCTCATAGAAGGTCGAGAACGCAAAGACATCTGCGGCTTGATAGAGCTTAGGAAGTTTTTTGTCAGGGTAATATCCCGTGAAGACGATATTGTCTTTGACGCCAAGTTTCTCGGCATGAGCGATGAGTTTATGCATTTCGTCGCTTTGCCCTTTGCCTGAAATTATAAATTTTGCATTGGAAAAACGTTTAGTCACGGCGGGCATGCTTTCGATTAGGGTAAACAATCCTTTGCGGGCATAAAGCCGTCCTACGGAGACAATGGCTAAGTCATCAGGATTAAAACCCAATTCTGCCTTGACCTTGCGTTTGTCGGCTGCTGGCTGAAACTTGTTGATGTCAACGCCGTTATGGATGACTTGTATCTTGCATGCTGGAATCTTGTAGTAATTTGTCAATTCCCATTTGGTGAAGTGACTGACAGCGATGATTTTGCGTGCTCGCTTCAGCATGCCTTCCTCAAAGAAACGCAGAAACCAGTTAAAACTGACCAAAAACTTCTCGTTTGCATTTAGACGGCTGTATGGTTCATTGCGGATAGCTTCAGCTTCTCCTTTCCATGTGGAGTGGACGGTACAGACGAGGGCTTTTCCAAAGCTGGGCGGCACCGCAAAGTTGGGTGTCAAGGGCAGTTGGGGATGGGTAACATCTACATTTGCCGTGTTGCGGACGCTTTGGAGTTTGCGGTTGCTGGCGGCTGCAAGCATGAAGGATTTAACTATGGGTGTTCGGGGAATTTTAAGGAAGGAAACTTTAAGGTTAGGGTTAACTTGGACGTCTTGAGCTTGGTTTGAGCCCGTGACGACGTAGATTTTGTAGCCGTTTTTGAGAAGTTCGTTGGAAAGGTAGTATACATATGATCCTGTGCCTCCTGTGAGTGGCCAGTACTCAGGCGAGATAAAACAAACTTTATGCGGCGTTATTTGTTCCTCCCTGCCAAGTATTTTACAGTAGTATCGGTTGCGCCGACAAACCATGCTGTTGCCCGTACAAAGTAGAGCACGAATAGGCGCATTGCAGTCCAATCTTGAAACTTTACTGATATCTTGACTGATGAATAAACAAAGTAAACAACCATGACCAACAAGATTAAGCCTGAAACAGCCCATAGCAACCGCAGCAAAGGCACGATGCCCAAAATGAAAAATGCAATAACACCCAAAAGCAACAAAGGTTGGACGTTCATTCCAAAGTCAGTGATTTCATCGCCCTTTGCTAACCCGCCATGCTTAAAGTAAAGCTTAACGGTGTTTTTCCCATACTGCAACTGCTGCCGGTAATACGCGTGAATGGTTGGTCTGTTATAGTGATAGCAAACGGCTTTTGGCTCATAAGCAATTTTGTAACCCTTAGCGCTGATTCTAAAGCCAAGATCTGTGTCGTATTGACTTGGCAAGTTTTCATCCCATCCGCCTGCCTCTTTGATCACGCTCCTTTTTAGGAGCAGGTTCATAGTGGCTATGCGGCCAGTGTATTTTGCGATGCGCCTATAGCGGTTTTTGAGTTCGTAACCGATACTTTTTGCCCAAGGATTATCCGCGTTCCAAGTCTCTATGCTACCGCTGACGCCCGCAACCTGTTGCTCTTCCAAGTGGGGTACAAGCAAGTGCAGCCAGTTGGGTTCCACTTTAGCGTCGGAGTCAATAAAGCCTAAAATCGGATATGCCGCAATTTCCAAGGCGTAATTGTAGGCGGCAGGGCAGTTCAAGCGAATCGATACAACTTTGACCGTGTATTTTTGGGCTATTTCGAGAGTTCTATCTTTTGAGCAGCCATCCATCACTATGACTTCGTAGAAATCTTTAGGATAATCAAGCGCCAAAATGGATTTGAGGCATTCCTCTATCGTCTGCTCATTATTGTATGACCCAATTATGATTGAAACCTTCGGATACTCGTTAGCAGCCATTTTGTTAACCCTTCACGTAAGCTGAAGCTATAGATATGAAAATTTTGAAGCCATCGATCACGGGGTCCACGCCTGATCTGCCGTAGGTTCTTTGTTCAAAACTTATCGGAACTTCAGTGACTCGAAATTTTTTCTTGGCTGTTTTAACAAGCATTTCAGATTCTATTTCGTACGTGCTTGACTTTAGCTTTTGGCTTTTTAAGACCGCGCCTGTCATAGCGCGGTAGCCTGACTGCGAATCGGTTATAGCCACACATGTTAAAAGTTGGATGAAAAGGTTGAAAAGTCTAACTCCGAAAGCGTTGAGTTTTCTTGCACCAACTTTTTTGTGATTCATATACCTTGAGCCAATAACTAAATCAGCTTTATCTTCCAACACTGGTGCTAACACTTCTGAAAGCTCCTCAGGGAGATGTGAACCATCTGAATCTATAGTGACTATTATGTCGCCACGTATTTTGGAAAAGCCTGCTCGAAGTGCATAGCCTTTGCCCATGTGCTGCTTTAGCGTGTAAAGTTTAACGCCGTGTTGATTAGCAATCATAAGCGATTTGTCATGGGAATGGTCATCTACAACTATAATTTCATTCCTTAAACCAGTCTTTTGCGCCGCCACTTTGACACGGTCAATAATGTTGCCTATGGTTAATTGTTCGTTGTAGACGGGAATTATTATCGAGAGCAGCTTTTCCGTGTGGCTCATTTGACTTTTAGATGCCAATGGAAGACCTTATAAAGTTTGGCTACTCCAAGCTTATTAGCACTTTAACGGATATTTGATGTCTACATGGAAACCACAAATCAAAGTCAAAGTTATCTTGACAGGAAAATGTGGTTTTCCATGTGGTTTTTGGAAGCTATTGTGACTTTTGGTGTTGCTTTTTTTCCCATGTTTTATCGCCTCGTTGAGAGCAGGAATAAGCATCTTGAACATGAATCACAGTTGGAAAGACAGATTGCTGATTATTTGAGAAGCAACGGAAAACAGCCGCCTGAATTAAACATGCAATTAGCTAAGAGGAATGCAAAGGTTTGGGCTGCCAGTATCATATTGGTGATACCAGCCTTCATCATAGCATATTTGTTATCAAAGGATTTACTTGTGCATGAACGAGGACAAGATGCTTTTTTAGCTGCTGCTTTTCCACAACGGATGTTTATGCCTCAGACTATACCGATAAAAACTTATGTTTTGATTACAGTATTTACGTTGGGCGTTGGTGGAGTTTACTGGCTTTATAAGGTGGTTAACTTATATAACGCTCACTTTACAGCTGAAGCTCAAGTGGAAAAGGAAGTAAGTATGTTAATGGAGGAAGAGAAAACTGTCAAGCTCATGTAAGGAACGCAGGTTCGTCAGCCACGGCGGAGACATCTGGGGCTTTAGCAGAAAATATAATGTTCCGCTTGACGAAGTGCTTGAGTTCAGTGGACCCATCAACTTTTTGGGACCTTCGCCGAAAGCCGTTGAAGTCGTCAAACAATATGCCAAGTTCATCAAGTATTATCCTGACCCAAACCCAGTTGAGTTTAAAGATAAAATCGCCAATTACGTTGGACACGGCGTTGGCAGAGAAAATATCATTTTAGGCAACGGCTCAATCGAACTTATTTACGCGATAACTGAGGTTTTGCCAGCCAGCTTTAACGCGGTAATTCCAATTCCGTCTTTCTCGGAATACGAAAAAGCGGCGCTGCGCGTCGGCGGCAAAGTAGTTTTTGTTCAGCTTCCAGAGGATTTTTCGCTTAACAATGAGCGAATCAAGAAGGCAGTGACTGACAAAACAAAAATAATCTGCATCTGTAACCCGCATAGCCCCTCAGGAGCGCTCTACAGCAAAGAGTCGGTGCTTGACCTTGTGGAGTTCTGCCAGAAAAAAGACGTTATTTTCAGCATAGACGAAAACTACATTGAATTTGCCGAGAAGGGCGAGGACACAACGGTGGCTGGCATGGTTAAAGAGTTCAGCAACCTGTTTGTGATTCGGTCGGTAACGAAGTTTTATGGCATGGCAGGATTACGCTTCGGCTACGGCATAGCAACAAAAGACCTCGTCGGCAAACTTGAAAACGTGAGGTTGCCATGGAGCATCAACGGCTTAGCCTGCTTCGCCACGCTTGCCGCCTTCAACGACATAGAATTTATACAGACCACTAAAACCACAATTGCCAAGGAAAGAGCTGCGCTTGCAAAAAGCCTAGAGGAAATCGGCGGTTTGCATGTTTACCCGTCTGTAACTAACTTTCTGCTTGTTAAAATCACAAATGACAAAATCACATCCACACAAATTAAGGAAGCCTTGACTAAAGAGCGCATTTTGATACGTGACTGCTGCACGTTTATGGGTTTAGATCACCACTATTTTAGGGTCACAATTAGGGCTTTAAAAGACAATCAGATACTTGTTGAAAAGATAAAACAGATATTCAGCAAGCTGTAAAGTCGCGCTCTAACCTGCAAAGCTAAAACCGTGCCCTACTCCCGCAATTCATCAGAAAAATCAAGTCTGGCTCTTATGACCTTGTGCTCCGTTAAAGCTATTAACTCCCGGATAATCGTTCTAACCATACATTTCAAAGGTGCCCACACTCATGCCAAACCTCCAAGAGAAAACCGCGCCGATTCTTCTTATGACTACGGCTCCGCCTGAAAACAGCGCGTGGTATCATGGCAAACGTTTGCCTCCAATCGGCTTATTGTACGTCGCGGCGGCTCTTGAGAAAGCAGGCTTTGCTGTGCAGGTGCTGGATAATTATCTCGTAAACAAGCCAGCCAGCGAGGTCAAAGCGCACGTTTTGAAGATTAACCCGCAAATCGTAGGCATAACCTGTGGCTCAGCAACGTTTAGGCGCTGCGAAGAAACTGCGAGAGCCATCAAAGAAGCCCTGCCGAACTGCAGAATAGTCGTCGGAGGATGGCACGGATCCTACATGCCTGAAACACTGCTGGCTAATTCAGAGATTGACTACGTGGTTATGGGTGAAGGAGAAAGAGCGATGGTGCAGCTTGCAACATACATTCTAAACGGCAACGAGCCAGCCTGTGAATTCATAGCTGGTGTTGCATGCAAACGCCAAGGCAAAAACATCTTTAACCAGCCCAAATTCATCGAGAACCTTGACGAAGTCCCCTATCCAGCAAGGCACCTGCTACAGCTTGAACTTTACGACAGGACAATTGAGTTTTTGAAGACGAATCCTGCCGACACCATGAGTACCTCACGAGGCTGCGTTTTCAACTGTGGCTTCTGTGAAACAAGAAAGCTTTGGGGAAACATATGCCGAAGCTTCAGCCCCAAACGTGTAATCGGCGAAATCCAAGACCTGCAAGCCCGCTTCGGCACAAAAGGCATCTACTTCGTCAACGACAACTTCACGCTTCGCAAAAAGGAGACACTTGAACTCTGCAATATGATGGTTGAAAACAAGCTGGATTTGGAATGGGCATGCTCCACACGAGTAGACATCGTAAGCCAAGAACTTCTGTCGGCTATGAGCAGGGCAGGATGCAAAACTATCTGGTTCGGCGTCGAATCAGGTTCACAGAAAATTCTGCAGAGCATCGGCAGAAACATAACACTCAAGCAGATTGAAGACGCGTTTGAGCTTAGCCGCAAAAACCAGATTCAGGTTGCTTGCTCATTCATGCTTGGCTTGCCTGACGAAACCATAGCGGACATGGAGCAGTCTTTAAAATTCGCCAAGAAGCTTAACCCTGACTGGTGCCAATTCAACATTTTCATAGCCTACCCAGACAGCAAATTCTACCAAGAAATGCTCCAGAGCAAAAAGTACACTCAGCTCGACGAGTTTTTGCTCAGCGTAAAAACCGACGAATACGACTTCGAATCGCTCACGCAGATTCAAAAGCGGTTTTTCCGAGACTTCCACATGCAACCAAGACAAATCCTCAAAAGAATCAAACGTGAAGGCATCGTGAACTTTGCCAAACGCAGGCTGCACCCAAGCGACGTTGACAGCGCTGGCATGGCTTAGGTGAGGCGTGTTGCAGAAGCGGAGGTTTGGAAGAACAGACCTTCAAGTTGGGATTGTTGGGTTTGGCGGCACTTGGATATCTGAAAACTCGGTTGACGAAGCTGTAAAGGTTGTTAGGCATGCGTATGACTGCGGCATAACCTATTTTGACACCGCCCGATGGGATGGCGACAGCGAAGAAAAAATGGGCGCAGCCCTCCAAGACGTCCGTGACCACTGTGTCATCGCGACTAAGACAGGTTCAAGAACCAAACGTGAATCGCTTCAAGACTTGCGAAGCAGCCTAAAAAAGCTGAGAACAGACAGAATAGATCTGATTCAGCTCCACGGCATAGATGACGAGAAAACGCTGGCGAAAGCCATGGGCTCTGACGGCGTTCTTCAAACCTGTAAAGAAACTCGAAGCAAAGGCATGGTTGATTTCATTGGCATTACGGGGCACAAGCCGCTGGTTCTCAAAAAAGCCATTGAAACAGGCGAGTTTGATACAGTTCTTGTGCCCCTCAATGTGGTAACTAGGCAGGCGCTGGAGGAACTTGTGCCGACCGCAAAAGCGTTAGACGTCGGCGTCGCCGTGATGAAGCCGCTTTCAGCCAAAACCTCCAACTTAGTAACTTGCCTGTATAAGCCGTCGCTGTCTCTGGTTTCCGATGAGCCTGAACTGAAGGTATGGCTGGGACAGAATAGCGGCGAAATTGTTTTCAGCGCTCTCCGTTATATTCTAAGCCAAGACGTTGCAGTAACAATTCCCGGAATTCGCACAACAAGCGAAGCTGAGGTCGCTGCCAAAGTCGGAGAAGAATTTAACCAATTAACTAAAGAAGAGCAAAACCGCTTCAATGTGGAGCTTGGAAAGTTTTGGTGCCGCGACTGCGGACTGTGCATGCCGTGTCCTCAAAACCTAAACATAGCGGCGATTCTGCGGTTTCATATTTTTTACGGGGCTTACGGCTTAAAAAAATGGGCAACCAAATTGTATGACGGGTTGGAAGTTAAAGCTGATAAATGCAACGGCTGCCGCCAATGTGAAGATAAATGCCCATACAAATTGCCCATAACAGACGTGTTGAAAAGAGCAAAGAGTGATTTTACATGAAGTTGTTTTAGTTTTTGTGGAAAAGCGCGATAAACGTTGGCGTAGGCGCACCCCACTCGCGCGAAAACCGCTTGGACTGAACCAAACTGAACTTTGAGCCAAGCATATGCTGCAAAACTTCCAATGTAAACCAATGTTTATGAGCGTCATACCGCAAGCCTTCTTTGCCCTCAGGGGCTTCAACTATCAAGTAGCCTTTCGGTTTGAGGACACGGTAAGCTTCCGCCAAGAAACTATCTGGGTTCCACAGGTGCTCAACAACTTCAGACGCTAAAACTACATCGAAAACGCTGTCGGCAAAGCTCAGTTTTTCAGCGTCGCCAGCGAGAACCCAGGAAACATGGCGTTTTTGAGCCACCTTAACGATTGTAGTCAGATCAATTGATGCGACCGTGTTTCCCATTTTAGCTATGGGTTCACTGAGAAGGCCATCACCGCATCCGACGTCTAAAACCGTTAAATTCTTTCCTAAATCAGCTATCATAGTTGTAAATGTCTTTATTCTTGCAATATTCAAGGGTCGATAATAAGCGATTGCAGAACTGTGCGACACAGCAGCGCACGCTGCAGCGTAAGTGTCATATTTCTGCCATTCTACCCAGCTTTGCCTGTTGCGGTTCCGTTGGCGATACAGGGTTTCTCTTATTATGAGGTGTTTAACCTGAGCTGGATTCATTAGTAGCCAAGGTAACCCACGAATGCGCTTTTTAACAGAGGACAACATCGGATTCTAAATCAAGGCACAGCCATAATTTAAGGCTTACATTTAACAAGGAAAAATTCTTGAAACAAAAAAAGGAACTATTGAACTATTTCATCGTAAAAGCAATCTACAGTCAAGCATGAACTGGAAAATTAGCTCTGTTGTCTTATTTACGTAAAAACTTGTCTAATCGAAAACATATATTAATTGAAATAACGCATTTATCAACTCAACCAATATTCAGGGGATACTAATGAAGCCAAATGTTACTCTCGTTAATCCGCCTTACCCGATGGGTTCACATCAGCATCCACCGTTTATCCCACTAGGAATCGGGTATTTGGCTGCTGTTTTAGAAAAAGCTGGTTACACAGTTGACGTTATAGATTGCCAAGCTCTTAAATTTACACCAGAACAGTTTAGAACTGAGCTTAGCAAGCGTAATCCAGACGTTGTAGGAGTAACTGCAACAACCTTAACCTACAAGTCCGCGGCTGAAATGGCTAAAATCGCAAAAGAAATCAACCCAAAATGCACAACCATGATTGGCGGCTCCCACGTCTCATTCTGGGATGAAAACGCCCTAAAAGAGTACCCACAGTTTGACATTATTGTCCGCAAAGAAGGCGAAATCACCATTGTCGAGCTAATGCAGAGAATCGAAGCGGGAAAGCCTTACTACGACGTGGTAGGCACTACTTGTCGAAAAGGCAGTGAAATCGTCAAAAACCCAGATAGACCATATATCCAAGACCTCGACTCCCTGCCGTTCCCAGCTCACCACCTGTTTCCACTTGAGCACCTCAACAAGTACGGTATAGTCGTTTTCCCCGTTTACACAAGCAGAGGATGTACTTATTGGTGTAACTTCTGCAGTGCAGTACGCATGTTCGGTAGAGGCTACCGAATGCGAAGCCCAAAAAGCGTAGTTGACGAACTCGAATTTCTAGTAAAAAACTTCCATGCACAACAATTCAGCTTCCTCGACGACGCCTTCTCTGTGAATCAAGATCGTGTCAAGGAAATCTGCCTTGAAATCCAAAAGCGTAACCTAAAAATTAAATGGGATTGCGAAACACGCGTTGACATGGTTACACGTGAACTGCTTCAGCTTATGAAGGATTCAGGTTGCATCGCTGTTTGGTTAGGCATTGAAGCAGGCTCACAGATGGTTCTTGACGCCATGGGCAAAGGCTACACGCTACAAACAATAAAGAAAACGTTCAAAACAGTAGAGGAAGTTGGCTTGATGACCGTAGCAAGCGTTGTTCTTGGCTTCCCCGAGGAAACCCCAGAAACGGTGCGTGAAACAACTAAATTCGTTCAGGAAGTAAACCCCGATGACGTGGGCTACTACATAGCAACGCCTTATCCAGGTACACCAATGCGTGAACTGGTAATCAAGAATGGCTGGCTAAAAATCACAGATTTCGACCGTTATGACACCGCTACACCAATCTTTGAAACGCCGCTAATAAGCGCCAAGCAACTGAAGGAGATGCGTGAGAAAGCCCTCCAAAACTTCTACATTCGACCAAGCTACATCTATAAAATGTGGAGGAAAGGCGGAATCTACGGCAAATCAGCTACAAAAACGGCACTTGCGCATCTGAGAAGAAAAGTCAGAGCAGCTATTTAAGAGTGGCTTGGTAGGTTTCCCTTTCATAATTAACTGGTGTAAAAGCGAAAATGAGTAAAACAGCCAAAGTAGCGTTAGTTAATCCGCCAACCATGAAGGGAGTTTTTCATCATCACCCCTACTTGCCCATCGGTTTGGCTTATCTGGCGGCTGTTTTAGAGGCAAACGAAAATGAAGTTTTGGTTCTTGACTGTTTAGCATCAGACATTGACCATGAGAAGTTAAAGGAAAAGCTATCCTCTTTTGAACCAAACTTGATTGGCATTAGTTCCATGACCCCCATGGTCCCATCAACCATGCTTGCTGCAAAAGTGGCTAAAGAAGCATGCCCAGACGCGACAGTTGTTCTTGGCGGACCACACGCAACGTTCATGGACAAAGAAATCCTAGCACAAGAATCTTCAGTGGACGTTATCGTTAGAGGAGAAGGCGAATTAACACTTCTTGAACTGACACAAAAAATAGCAGGTCAAGAAAGCATTGGCGGGGTTGAAGGCATAACATTTAGGAAAAACGGGCAACCCATCCAAAACCAGACTCGACCCTACATCCAAAACCTTGACGAATTGCCCTACCCTGCCTACAAACATTTTCCACTTGACAAGTACAGACTTTTTGGGAAACTCTTTTTCTTCGTAATTACCAGTCGAGGATGCCCCTTTCAATGCTCATTTTGCACGACCTCACGTATTTTAGGCAAACAGTACAGGGCTAGGAGCCCAAAAAGCATTGGAGATGAGCTTGAGCTACTCAAAAACGAGTACCATGCAGATTCCTTCACGTTTTACGACGATACCTTAACGCTTGATAAACAGCGGATTTTTGAGATATGTGATGAAATTAAAACCCGCAAAATCAACATTCCATGGGATTGCCAAACCCGCGTAGACCAGATTTCCGAAGAAGTCTTAGCCAGAATGAAGCAGGCTAATTGTCAACAAGTATTTTTCGGCGCTGAATCAGGATGCCAAGACGTTTTGAACTGGGTGAAAAAACGAACTACCGTCGCCCAAAATGAATCAGCAATAAAAATGGCTAAAAAGACTGGCTTGTTCGTTGCAATATCCATCATTATCGGTTACCCAGGCGAAACAGCCGAGATGCGCAAAGAAACGCTATATTTCCTGAAACGGGCTGAGCCTGATGACGTTTACCTATGCATAGCGACGCCTTATCCGGGCACGGATTTGCGAGGGCTTGTTGAGCAGATGGGCTTGAAAATTTCTTCAGACTGGGAAAAATACGATACCACAACGCCTGTCTTTGAGAACCCGCTTTTGTCAGACGAAGAAGCCATGAGAATAAGAGCACAGTTCTATAACAGCTTCTACACCCCCAAATATGCGCTACGGCAAATGTTTAAGCAGAACTTTTACAGCCATGTAATGGCAAGGGTAGCGTTGAACCATCTGGTTTGGCGAGTCAGAGGGCGCTTTTGAGCTTTTAGTCCTGCTTTGGAATAATAAAAGTGGATTATTCATGTTTTTACCAAAAGTATTTCAGAATGAAATCGCCCTAACGTTAAGCTATAAGAGTGTACAGAGTCAAGATGCGTGTCTGCCTCATTAACCCGCCGCGGATTCAGCCTAAAGCATGGGGAAAACCAAGCGTTTATCAACCCATGGACTTAGCCTACGTTGCCGCCGTGCTGGAGAAGGAACATGAAGTCCTCGTTATTGATGTGCCTAATGAAGGCTGGGAAATACTTGAGGAAACTGGCGCGGCAATGTATCAGCAAGGCTTAAAAAACGAAGCTATCGCAGAACGGATCAAAAATTTTAAGCCGCAGCTCGTTGTGATGCCTATCCCGTATTCAGGCTGGGCAAGAGCAGCTTTCAAAGTCGCCGCAGCCGTTAAGGGCGTTGACAAGAACGTCAAAGTGGCAGTTTTCGGCTTACATGCTTCCGCAAGACCTAACGAGTGCCTCAAGCAGGAAACCGTTGATTTTGTGATTATCGGTGAGCCTGAGATGACGGCGCTTGAGTTGGCGGGCACGTTAGCGAAGGGTGACACTGCTAATCTGGCTCAGGTTAAAGGCATCGGGTTCATAAAAGACGGCAAGGTTATCATTACGCAGCCTAGACCATTCGTCGAAGACCTAGACACCTTACCTTTTCCCGCGAGGCACCTGTTGCCCATGAAGCAGTTTTTTGAAGCAGCCAGAAAAATCCCCATCAGCGGCAACCTCAAAAAACCCTCCATCCGCATGCTGACAAG
>Ga0182021_10004543_pt1 | contig 16333 bp, 14 predicted proteins | sample 612E3MmetaG_FD_120493 | JGI IMG/M metagenome (GOLD analysis project Ga0182021, IMG submission 120493) | Permafrost microbial communities from Stordalen Mire, Sweden - 612E3M metaG (Illumina Assembly) | ecosystem: Environmental > Terrestrial > Soil > Wetlands > Permafrost | place: Sweden...
ATACCCGCACGCCGACGATCACCCGCGCGCCGACGAACACGCGGACACCCACTCGTACGCGCGTACCAACTCAGACGTTGCCGCCTCCGCTGCCGCCCATTCCTGGCTTTGCCGTAGGCGATTCGGTGATGTTGGGCGCGGCCCGCGAGATGCAGCGTGTGCTGCCCGGTCTTGTCGTGGATGCCAAGGTCAGCCGGCAAATGTCGGCAGCGATCGATATCTTGCGCCAACAACGTGCGGCTGGACAGTTGGGCGAGTTCGTCGTGGTGCACATCGGCAACAACGGCTATATTAATCCCGCGCAGTTTGATGAATTGATGCAGCTGCTTGTCGACGTGCCGCGCGTCATCATCTTCAATTTGAAGGAACCGCGCCGCTGGGAAGAAGCGAACAACCTCATCATCGCGGACACCGTGCGCCGCTATCCCAATGCCGTGTTGGTCGATTGGCGCGGCGCGAGTATGAATCACCTGGAATATTTTGCGTTTGACGGGATTCACATCGGGGCGGTGGCGGCGCGCGCGTACACCCAACTCATCGTGGAACAACTGCAACCGTTGCTGGTGAAAAGTGACGCGGGAAAATCTACGGCAGCTCGCGCGGACGGAACGGCGCGCTGAAGGTCCGAACTAGAGCGATTTCCTAAAAGGTCTACGCGCCTGCTGGATGGTCACACACTCCGCGAGCAGGCGGTGGCGGATGTAGCCACGCAGAGCGGCCGTGAGCATTGGCATAAATCAAAACGGAAACCGATCTAGCATCCATTGCTCTAATTAAACGAGCCTCGTCTAAAACGAGGCTCGTGGCAATTCTTCACACAATCTGAGCGTGCCGCACTTACTCGATCATGATCTTGTCGCCCCGATCGGGAATGTGCACCTCTGGCAGGCCGATGCCTTTCAGGCCGGCCTGCAATTTTTCCGCAGCTTCCATTTCGGCATGCACGATGAAGGTTTGCGCGGGCTTGCCGACCATGTCGTGGGCGAAGCCCACCAGATCGTTGTGATCGCCATGGCCGCTGTAGCCGCCGATCTTCTTGACCTGCGCGCGCACGTTGAATTCCTCGCCCAGAATTCTTACCACTTCAGCGCCATCCAGAATCTTGCGCCCCAGCGTGTACTCGGCTTGATATCCGACAAACAGTATCGTCGCGCGCGGATCTTCGATGTGGTGCTTCAGGTGATGCAGCACCCGCCCGGCTTCGCACATGCCCGAAGCAGCGATGATGATGCTCGCTTCTTTGGAATCATTGAGCGCCTTCGATTCATCCGCGGCGCGCACGTACCGCAAACGCGGCCAGCCAAAGGCGTTGCCATCCGGATCGGTATGGATGTACTCCAGAATCTCTTCGTCGTAGCATTCCGGATGCAGGCGGAAAATCTCGGTGACGTTGATGGCGAGCGGGCTATCGACGTAGACCGGAACATCCGGGATGCGATTTTCGGCGACGAGGCGCTGCATGTCGTACACAATTTCCTGCGTGCGCCCGACGGCAAAGGCCGGAATGATCAAAATCCCGCCCCGCTCGTAAGTATCGACGATGATCTGCGCCAGTTGGTTGCGCGTATCTTCGATCGGTTCGTGGAAGCGCCCGCCGTACGTGCCTTCCGTGATCAGGATATCCGCGCGATCGACGGTTTCCGGATCGCGCAGGACGGGCAGATGCTTGCGCCCCAGATCGCCGGTGAAGACCAGGCGGCGCTTCTGTTGGTTTTCTTCGAAATCGATGATGACTTCAGCCGAGCCGAGGATGTGGCCCGCATCGCGGAAGGTCACGCTCACACCGGGCAGGGGCTCAAACGTCCGCTGGTACTCATGGGCGACAAAGTGCGTCAAACAGTTGACGGCATCCGCTTCGACGTAGATGGGCTTGATGAAGGGCAGCCCGCGTTCGGCGTTGCGTTTGTTGAGGTAACGCGCATCGCTTTCCTGAATGTGCGCCGAATCGCGCAGCATCACCGACACCAGATCGCGCGTGGCCGAAGTGCAGTCGATCGGCCCAGCATACCCGGACTTGGTCAGTACCGGCAGCGTGCCCGAATGATCCATGTGGGCGTGCGAGAGGACGCAGGCGTCGATCGATTTAGGATCGAACGGCAGCTGGCTGTTGCGCTCGTTGGCAATAGCGCGTTTGCCCTGAAACAGGCCGCAGTCCAACAACAAACGTTGGCCGTTGAGGGTGAGCAGATGCATCGTGCCGGTGACGGTGCGGGCCGCACCCCAAAACTGAATCTGCATGAGGGCCTCCGGGATTAGGGATCAGGTATTGGTAATGACTTGCAGTATGGCGGGGCCGTAGGTTTGCCTGCGCCACGGGCCAAACCACGGCAGCGCCGGCAGCTGGTCGAAGTGGCGCGGTCGACGCTGCGCGAGTTCCATCAATACGGCATTACTCACGATGACGTCCGGTTCGACGCCGCGCTGCGCCGCTGCTTGCTTGCGCCACCCACGCAGTTTTTCGAAGCGCACCATCACATCCGGATCAGGCGCGGTGCGGGCCGGCAGCGCAGGCGGGGGGTCTTTGCGGCCGCGCGCAATGGCTTCCAACAAGGCGTGGCCGTAACGCTGAATCTGTCCTTCGGTCATGCCTTCAATCGCGCGCAGTTGTTCCAGCTGACGCGGCGCGTGTTCGGCCAGCTGCACCAGCGTTTTATCGCCGATGACTTTGAAGGCGGGCCGATTTTGCCGGCGCGCTTCGCGATCGCGCAGGATCAGCAGTTGGCGCAGAATCGCCTGCGCGTGTCCCTCCAGATCCCACACGCCTTTGGTGTGCCAGATGTCGTCCGGCGTGAATTCATGGCCGTTGTATTTGGATTGGGCCAAATCGGAGAAGACCTCGTGGGCCTCCTCCAGCCGATCGCGTTGTTGCAGTTCCCGCAGCTGCACATCGCGCAAGCGGAGCAAATAATGCGTGTCGTATTGGGCGTACGACAGGGCCGCGGGTTCGATCGGGCGTTTGCCCCAATTGTGGCGCTGCCATTTCTTATCGAGTGTGATGCCGAAGTGTTCCTGCAGAATATCGCCCAGGCCCACGCGCGGCCAACCCAGGATGCGCGCCACCCACATGGTGTCGTAGAGATTGGCGAACGTGAAAGCAAAGTCGCGACGTAAACACATCACGTCGTATTCGGAAGCATGAAAGACTTTTTCAATTTTCTCGTCGGCGATGAGCGGTCCCAGCGGGCTGAGATCGATCGAGGCGAGTGGATCGATCAAGAAATCGGCGTCGGGCAGGGAGAGTTGAATCAGGCAGACTTTCTCGCGATAGACGTAGAGACTATCCGATTCGGTGTCGATGGCGACCGTGGGTTGTTCGCGCAGCCGATCGACCAGCGCGGCCAGTTGCTGAGTTTGAGTGATGAGTGTTGGCTGAGACATAGAGTCGAGCGATATTATCGGCGCGAGACCAGCGAAAGTCAAGGCGAGTTAGGGTTCAATTGAGTGTCATTCAGAAATATTGAGGTTGACAGCGCAATTTGTTTGTGATATGTGTAAAGGTGCGGGTAGTAAGCATCAAGCTGGCTGAGTGTTTGTCGCTCAAATGAGCGTTCCTCGCCGCTTCCGGCGGGGCGATGTTTGCTTTTACGATGCCGCGTTTCAATGAAGGTGAGTTTGGCGGTACGTTCACGGTGGGCACGGTGGCGGCGTTGAGGGGCCTCGTGGCGCTTTATAAAGTGTGCGTACACTTGGGCTGCTTGTATGCCTGGGTCGATTCCACCGTGCGCTTTGAATGTCCCTGCCACGGCTCGAAATACCAGGAAGATGGTACATACTTTCTGGCTTGGGAGGAGATGAGCTTGGCTTACGCCGTCGTTGCCAAACGCTGAGACTTCGGCTATAATCCGCACACACAACTGAATCACACTGACGTTGATCGAGAGGAGTAGGCGCAAGCCTCTTGCCAGAGATTGAAGGTCACCGGCTGCGAGCCTTCATCAAGCAGAAGCGCCGAACGTCGCTCGGGAGTCGATTGATTGAACGTCGCGCAAGTTATTAACTTGCGCCTACTAGATCAATTCGGGATCGCCCGTTAGCGCGAAATGAGTGTGGCAACGAATGCACAACGAATAAACGGATTACGACGGTCGGCACATTCGTTTATCCGGTGTTTATCCGTTGCCGAATCAAGGTGGTACCACGGAAGCCGTTTTCGTCCTTGTCAACGAAGACGGCTTTTTGCGTAATGAGTAACAAGTAACGAGTAATTCACTCGCCAAGCAGTGCCTGTTACTCATTACTCATTACTCATTACTCATTACTCGTTACTCGTTATCTTTGAGGAGATAGAGAATGTCTGAAACAACAATGCCCAAGACTTACGACTTCGCCGCTACCGAACAACGCCTGTATGACTGGTGGTGGAAGAACGGCTGGTTCAAGCCCGAAGCCGCGCGCGATCAAAGCGCAGAGCCGTTTGTGATTTCGATCCCGCCGCCGAACGTGACGGGCGAACTCCATTGGGGTCACGCCATGTTCGTCAGCGTGGAAGACCTGATGATCCGCTACGCGCGCATGCAGGGCAAGCGCGCGCTGTGGGTGCCCGGCATGGATCACGCCGGCATCGCCACGCAGTTGCAAGTCGAAAAACTGCTGCGTTCGCAGGGCCTCAGCAAGGACGAGCTGGGCCGCGAAGAATTCGTGAAGCGCGTGTGGGAGTGGAAGGCCAAATACGGCGGCATCATCCAGACGCAGATTCGCCGCCTCGGCGCGTCGTGCGATTGGGATCGCGAGCGCTTCACGCTCGACAATGGTCTCAGCCGCGCCGTGCGCGAAGCCTTCGTGCGCCTGTACGATCAAGGCTTGATCTATCGCGGCACGCGCCTGGTGAACTGGTCGCCGGGCCTCAAGACCGCCGTGTCCGACATCGAAGTGGAGTACAGCGAAGAAGATGTCACACTGTATTTCTTCAAGTACTATATCAAAGACACGGACGGTTATTTGCCCGTGGCGACGATCCGTCCTGAAACGATCCTCGGCGACACGGCGGTAGCAGTGCATCCCGAAGACGAACGGTATAACTGGCTCATCGGCAAGACCGCGATCGTGCCGATCATCAATCGGGAAATACCGGTGATCGGGGACGAGAAGGTCGATCGAGAATTTGGCGGCGGCGCGCTGAAGATCACACCCGGTCATGACCCGATCGATTATGAGATCGCCCAACGGCACCAGCTGCCCATCATCAACATCCTCACGCTCGAGGCGCAGATCAACGAAAACGGCGGACCGTATGCGGGTCTCGATCGCTTTGAGGCGCGCCAGAAATTCTGGGCCGACATGGAAGCCGCGGGCTTGACGATCAAGACCGAGCCGTATCACACCAGCATTCCACGCGCGCAGCGCGGCGGTGAAATCATCGAGCCGATGATGTCGACGCAGTGGTACGTGAAGATCAAGCCGTTGGCCGAGAAAGCCTATCGGGCGGTGGAGAGCGGCCAGATCAAAATCATTCCAGAACGCTTTGAGAAGGTGTATTACAACTGGATGGATCCGGAAAACATCAAGGATTGGTGCATCAGCCGCCAGTTGTGGTGGGGGCATCGCATTCCGGTGTGGACGTGCGAGGAGTGCGATCACGAATTCGCGGCGCGGCTCGATCCGACCGAATGCCCCAAGTGCCACAGCCATCAGCTGCGGCAGGAAACCGATGTGCTTGATACATGGTTCTCGTCGGGACTGTGGCCGTTCAGCACGCTGGGCTGGCCGGATGAAACGCCCGACCTGAAGACGTATTATCCGACGAGCGTGATGGAAACCGGTTACGACATTCTGTTCTTCTGGGTGGCGCGCATGATCATGCAGGGCCTGGAGATGACGGGCCAAGCACCGTTCCATACCGTGTATCTGCACGGCCTGGTGCGCGATGAGCATGGCCGCAAGATGAGCAAGTCGCTGGGCAACACGATCGATCCGGTGGAAGTGTTGGAGGAATTCGGCACGGACGCGTTCCGCTTCACGCTGTTGACCGCCGGTTCGCCCGGCAACGATCTGAATCTGGGTCTCAGCCGCGTGGAAGCCAATCGCCATTTTGCGAACAAGATCTGGAACGCGGCGCGCTTTGTGATCTCGAATCTGGAGAGCGTGGATCAGCCAGCAGGGATCGAGGATCAACTAGCGGAACTTGAACAACTAACGGCCAACGATCAGTTACTCGTTACTCGTTACTCGTTACCCGATCGCTGGATTCTGTCCCGCTTGAATGCCACCATCGCCAATGTGACACGCTTGATGGACAACTACGAATTTGGCGAAGCCGGACGCCAAGTGTATGAATTCCTGTGGGGCGAGTACGCCGACTGGTACATCGAGATGTCGAAGATCCCGCTGAATTCCGGCGATCCGCAGGCGCAGGCGCGCACGGCGGCGGTGTTGGTGCACGTGCTCGATCGAACGCTGCGCTTGTTGCATCCGTTCATTCCGTTTGTGACGGAAGAAATCTGGCAGAACCTGAAGCAGGCGATCGGCCACACATCCTGGGGCGAGGCGTTGATCATCGCCGAGTGGCCCAAGCCCGGCCCGATCGATCCCCAAGCCGAAGCGGATATGACTTTGCTGATGGAAGCCGTGCGCGCGATTCGCAACGCCCGCGCCGAGCGCAACGTGGAGGCCGGCAAGAAACTCGCCGTGATGATCGCATCGACCGAAAAGGCCGATCTCTTCGAGACCCAGCGCGCCGAGTTGGCCTTCCTGGCGCGGCTCGATCCCGATGCGCTGTATGTGGCGGATCGGCTGAAGGCGGAACCGCAGGGCGCACTGCCCATCGTGCTGGGCACCGCGACGATCTATCTGCCCCTCGCGCAGATGATCGACCTCGCCGCCGAGCGCGAACGGCTGGGCAAAGAGATGAAGGATATGAGTGCGCAGATCGAACGCATCACGAAGTTGCTAGGCAGTGACTTCGCCAACAAAGCACCGGCGAATGTGGTGCAGAAAGAACGCGACAAGCTGGCGGATTTTCAGACTAGAGCAGAGAAGTTGAGAGAGCAGATCGAGCGGCTGGGATAAGACAACAACGGATTGAGAAAGGAACGAATTTAATCCGCTTGTTCCTCAATCCGTTGTTGTGATTTGGGCGCGCTGCGATGCTCGCCTAAGACTCCTGCGAGGGTTTACCTGCCTTCGCAGGATTTCTGTTAGTGCCCTCATGCTATAATGATCACAAAGCCATGGGGAACAGATGAGAGGTGAGCCTTGTTGACAACCCAAGTGACGCTGACCGATCAACAAACGCAAGCACTGCGCTCGATTGCTCAACGCTCGGGCAAGACAGAGACGGAAGTCATCGCGGAGGCGGTGGAACAGTTCATCGCACAGCACACGCCGCGCGAGCACCGGGCTGCGCTGCAACAGGCAAAAGGGATGTGGCAGAATCGTACTGACCTGCCTGATCTAAGAACGTTGCGTGAGGAAAGCAATCACTATCCCGGTTTCGATTTCTGGAACAATCCGTTCGATGACGAAGATTGGAACAATGCCTGAGTAGGATGGCGTCTACTTCATTCCAGTTCTATTCACGACAGACGCGGAGGCATACGGTATGCCTCCGCGTTTTGCTTGGGCTGGCGGTTCCATTTTGCGAAACGGTTGCAGAGAAGTACAATAGAAACATATTTCCCATCAAGCAGTGTGGCTTTATGCCTGACTCTGAACTAGCCCGTCCCTTGCGTGTCTTCCTCTGTCACGCGTCAGACGACAAACTTGCCGTGCGAGTCTTGTATGGCCGCTTGGCGAAAGATGGTTTCGATGTGTGGTTTGACGAAGAAAGCCTCATTGGCGGGCAGAACTGGCGGAAAGAAATCCCCAAAGCAATTCGAAATTCAGACGCCGTCCTTGTCTGCCTTTCTCGCAGAGCCATTAATAAATCAGGCTACGTCCAAAAAGAGATTGCCTTTGCTTTGGATGTAGCCGAAGAGCAACCTGAAGAAGCGAACTTTATCATTCCGGGCAAACTCGAAGAGTGCGATGCTCCCCAGCGCCTGCAACATCGACAATGGGTGAATCTTTTTGAGGACAATGGCTATAATAAGCTGACACGTGCATTGAATTATCGCGCTTCCCAAATAGCTTATCGAGAAGCATTTTCGGAACGTGTTATAGCCGAGACACACTCAGATGTACTCATCGGGCCAGAAGGACAGCGCCCACCCCTAACCTATAATAGAGCCATCCTGGCACAAATAAAAACATCTACAACTAAGACCAATACTAGCAAAGAATACTCTTCACTTGAACAGCCCAATCGCTTTGCCAAGGTGGTGATTTTGCGCTCGGGCGATAGTCTTGTCGATGCGTCACGAGTAGGCGAAGTTCATCACCTCCTGAGTTCGTGTCCAGGGCCTGACCGCTTCTGTTTCCTCATCAAGGCACGCGGCGAGACACTTCAACTCGATTTTCCCCACGACACGACGACTCTTGATGATATGATGATTGCTCAGCTAAAAGATTTGCACGGAGTGGAATTCGTACAAGTAAGCATGGGCCTCTAGAATCAAATTGGCATGAATCATGTCTGATACAGACACGCCATCACGTCCATTGCGCATCTTCCTCTGTCACTCGTCAGCAGACAAGCCTGCTGTACGCGAGCTATATCGGCGCTTGCAGGCTGATGGCTTTGAGCCGTGGCTTGATGAGGAAGATTTGATACCTGGCCAAGCCTGGCAGCGTGAGATTCCGAGAGCGGTACGCAAGTCGGATGCTGTTATCGTTTGTCTATCACACAATTCCGTAAGGGCCGGCTACATTCAGAAAGAGATAAAATTCGCGCTCGACGTAGCCGACGAACAACCAGAAGACACTATCTTCATCATTCCACTCAAGTTGGAAGAATGCAAAGTTCCTGACAGGTTGAGCCCGTGGCAATGGGTGAACTATTTCCTGCCTAATGGGCATGGTAGGCTATTACGCGCACTTAATGCACGAGCAAAGTCGCTCGAAATAAGCGCTTTGCCGTTGACTGCAACGGAGCCGTCAAAAGAAGATGGATTCGCGTCTCAGTCAGATCTCAATGCCACCAATCAATCCGGTGGCATCAACGTGGATGCCGATCAAGTAAGCGTTGGCCAAGATGCAGTGGGCCGTGACAAAGTGACATCAGCAGGCGGTCATATTATCCACGCTGAAACCGGCGCAACTGTTATCATCAACGAACTTGCAAAGAAAGAGATCGAGTCGCAACAAGCAGTGCAACAGAAAGCCGAACAGGAATTTCTGGCAGAACAAGAACGACTGGCAAGACAAAAAGCGGAAGCAGAACGCGCAGCACAAAAGAAAGCGGTGCAGGAGCAACGAGCGCTCAAGAGGGCAGCAGCAGTTGCTGCATTTAATCAGCAACTACGAAAGATATTCACCAGAGGCCGAATCTTCGGCGGATTGATTGCCCTCGGAGTACTGGCCGGTCTATATGTTGTTGTTAGTACCGCAATTTCTAGGAATAATGCGGCTAGCATTTCGGCTACTCAAACTGCCGTTGCGATTGCCGCCTTGCCTCTCAATACTCCTTCTCCGATCGCCACATCGACTCACACCGCAGCTCCAGCCACAACACGAATGCAGGTTACTGTAACGGATACACCTTTTTCTACCCTGACTAATACACCGATAACCATCCCCAAGAGTACAGAAACACCAACAGAGACACCAACTTCAACACCCATAAGCCAGCCCACTTCAACGAAAACATATTCACCAACTCCTAATCAGACAAAAACACCTACACCAATTCCGACGTCTATGAATCGCTCTCAAAGATGGTTACAGTTTAAGGATGTCCTATATTGTGAAAATACTTGTACACCTGTAAATGATAAGACTGTCTTTAGTCGTTCGAGAGGATATGTGTCAGTGGGAATCGATATCATTGCGCCTCATTTGAATCCACCTAGTGATCCATACACATCCGAGTACTATGCTGGAACAGCTCTAGGTATGAAGGTTGAGTCAGGAGGTCAATCAGCGTATGTTCAAGAAATGGCGGGGGTGATGTTCTGCTGGTTAGGCCCACAAGATTTTATTACGTGTCCGATGCAGAGTGGCGTTAAACCACTACCCGACAGTATTAGCATTCACGGACTTCCCGAATGGGCGGATGGTACCGTAAAATTTACGCCAGCCATTCGAGTATCGCGCAATGTCATTAATAACAAACACCCCAATGAGCCGCAACGCTTTGATGAACATTGGGAAGAGGGTCCAACAATAACGATCAATGTGATACCTTGAGCCCAACACTAGAGCAGTTTCCAAGTTGATTTACGATCCGGACTCGAGGCTTCAGCCGGAATCCGCCTAAAGGCTCCACTCCAGAAGTCGTAAATCAAACTGGAATTCGCTCTAAGCATCGTTTTCATCAGTAATTAGCACCATGCGCAAATTCCTCAAACATTTAATCATCACCCTGCTCCTCCTCGGCGCAATCGGCGCAGCGATTGTCCTCGCCTTCAACGCGTGGCTGCATGCCGCTTATGCTTCGCGCGAGTACGCTTCGATTGACGCTGTGCCACACGAAGATCAACCGCGCATCGCCATCGCCTGACAAACCAGGGTTGCGCCTGCGCCCACTTTTGCAACAGAACCGCAACAAAAAACGCTCGTTCTGGAAACTTGCACACTCCAGAACGAGCGCCGCGTAAACACACTATTCGGCTAGTCCAAGTCAGTATGGTGGAACGGGTTATCGATCGCCATGCCTTCGGCCTGAGCTGCTTGAATCAATTTGCCATCACCGCTGACAAAAATGACGTCCAGTCCTTGCTGCGCGAGGGCTTGGTGGAAATCCAACGCCAGCGCCAGCTGCATGGCATCATATCCTTTGAGCGGATACTTTTGCGCTAATTCACCGGCGGCGTAGGCTAGCGCGGTCATGACACGCAAGAGATGAAATTGATCGCCGATATTGCTTAAGAACACATCATACAGAGCATCGCGCAGCCGTGAACTGATTTGCCCGGATCGTGCCAGGATCGCCAACGCCGCCGGCACTTCGGCCAGGCTGATATCAGCGATGTAAATTTCATGCACGCGACGCGCCTTATCCGGCAAACGCGCGTCAACGACTTGTCGCACCCAGACTGTGCCAGGCTCACGGTGATAGTATTTGACGACGACACTGGCGTCAAAATAATAGATGGACACGGCGGCTATTGCCTGTTTTCAACGATGACATCGGAAAGAGAAGGATCGAGTGGCAAGTTGTAGAACTCGTTCAGGATTTCTTGCCGCTCCTCTTCAGGCAATGCACGCCAACGTTCAATGCGCGCTTGCGCTTCCGGCGGCAACTCGGCCAACAGACCCGTGTGCCGCGCAATTTCCAGAGCCGAGTTAGTCGCACTCTGCCTGTTCCGGACGGATCGCGTCGCAGAACGACCGGCTTTCGCTTTGGGTCGTGCGCCGTGAGCCTGGGCAGCAAGTTGCCGCTCGACTTTTTTCAGTCGCCTGTCCAATTCTTGGAGGGTTGTCGTTGGCGTTGCCATCGTCTTACACCTTTCTCAGTTAGCCTGTCATGCAAAGTATAGCACGCCATCAACCCTTAATCAACGCGGCGTTGACGGTGGGCTGTTACAGAGCCGCCGTGATGGCACAGAACCTTCCCTCGCCTGCGGAATGAGCGCCCCACGCCCACGTGTTACAATCGCCTATGATTCATCTTCCAGCGTCAAGCAAAGCCATGCGCAAATTCCTCAAACGCCTCTTCATCACCCTGCTCCTCCTCGGCGCGATTGGCGCAGCGATCATCATTGCGTTCAATGTGTGGCTGAGCAACGCCTACGCTTCACGGATCTACGCCTCCATCGACGATCTGCCCAGCGACAACACACCGCGGATCGCCATCGTCTTTGGGGCCGGGCTGACGCGATCGGGCGAGCCGACACCCGCGTTGTACGATCGCGTGGCGACCGCGGTCGATCTCTATCAACGCGGGCTGGTCAACAAGCTGCTCCTCACCGGCGACAATCGCTTCATCGATTACAACGAACCGGAAGCGATGCGTCGTACGGCTATCAAGTTGGGCGTGCCGGATGAGGACCTGGTGCTTGACTATGCCGGTCGCCGCACCTACGATAGTTGCTATCGCGCGCGTGAAATCTTTGGCGTAAATCATGCTATACTTGTGACGCAGGCGTTTCACCTCGATCGCGCGTTGTATTTGTGCGATACGTTCGGCATCGACAGTGTGGGTATCGTGGCCGATCGGCGCAATTACACCGCTAGTTCGCAAACGTGGTGGTCGATCCGCGAAGCCGCCGCCACCGTCGCCGCGTGGATCGATGTGAACGTGACCAAGCCGACTCCCGTGTTGGGTGACAGGCTTCCGATCGAGAACTAAGGTTACTATTCAGCCCGCTATCCTTCGACTTCGCAGCCAGCGCATTCTGAGCGGAGTGCAACGCAGTCGAAGAACGCGCTTGGCTGCTCCGCTCAGGATGCGGCTGAGTAATAACGAACTAAGACCTTAACGGAACCCTCGCAAGGCGATTGACTCATGGACGCGAAAGACCTTATCGGCCAAGGAATCATGGCAGCCAAGCGCGGCCTGAACGAAAAGGCCCGCGAGATGTTCAATCTCGCGCTCATCACCGAACCGCATAATGAGAACGCCTGGCTCTGGCTCAGTACGGTGGCGGTGGACGACGCCGAAAAAGAAGACTGCCTGCGCCAAGTCCTCGCGCTTAATCCCAACAACGCCACTGCCGCCAACGAATTACAGAAACTCGGCGAGAAACGGCGCACGGATCTAGCGGCCCGGGTCGCGGCGCTAGCTGCAACCCAACCCACTCTGGATACGCCGCGGGTTGAAGCCGCAGCCGCGCCAGCATTGGCGGCCGCCGCGGCCGGGGCCGCCGCCTCTACGCAACCGGCCGGCAGGCCCGCCCCGGTCAAAGCCGCGCCCCGGCGGCGTGGCGGTCGGGCGCAGCTGCCGCCCGTGGCCAAGTATGTCATCATCGGCGGATTTGGTCTGCTGATTCTGATCATCATCTTCGGCTCGGTCAACCTGGTCAATCGGATCATGAATCCGATCACGCCGACGATCACCTTAACACCGTCGCTGACCTCGACCATCCCGCCGACGTGGACGCCGACCACAACCTGGACGCCGACTGTCTGTCCGTTGCGGGTGTGCACGGCGACGCCTACCAACACGCGGACGATCACGCCGACTCCGACCGAAACGCCGACGAACACGCCCACGATAACGCGCACGCCGACAAACACGCGCGTGCCGACCAAGACGCCTACACCGACGCGCACACCGACGGAAACGTCCACGCCCACGGCGACGTACACGCCCACTTCCACGCGCACGCCAAGCACCACACCGTCCGCGACCTTCACGCGGACACTGACACCCTCGGCCACTTCACTGGCTTCACCGTCGGCGACTGCGACGACGCCAACTGCGACGACGCCGACGGCGACGACGACCGCTCAGGCTTCGCCAACCGGCAAAGTGACCACCACCACGACGCCGACACGCACACCGACGATCACGCCCACCAGGTAAAGCGGTCGCCAGGGAAGCCGATCGGCTGTGGTATAATGCCGCAAAACCTGACAGGTTACTCAAACCTGTCAGGTTTCTTATGAGATCGATATGAACCGCGATGAAGCCTGGGCCATCGTAACCGAATATACCGCCAGCGATTCACTGCGCAAGCACATGCTGTCCGTGGAAGCAGCCATGCGCGCCTACGCGCCACGTTATGAGGGCGACGTCGAACTGTGGGGCGTAGTGGGCCTGCTGCATGACTTCGACTATGAACAGTATCCCGCTGTCGCCGTCGCGGGCCATCCCGTCGTCGGATCGAAAATTTTGCGCGAGCGCGGTGTCAGCGAAGAGATCATTCGCGCGATCTTGTCGCACGCTACGGAAGTGAGCGGCGTCGAGCGTGTAACGATCATGGAAAAAGCGTTGTACGCGGTGGATGAATTGACCGGCCTGATTACGGCCACCGCCTTAGTGCGGCCCAACAAAAACATCGCCGATGTTGATCTGACCAGCATTAAGAAGAAGTGGAAGAACAAGGCTTTTGCGGCCGGGGTGGATCGCGCCGAGATCGAGCACGCCGCGGTCGATCTGGGCGTGCCGCTGGATGAGCACATCACCGTGGTGCTGCACGCCATGCAAGCGATTGCGCCAACCCTGAGTCTGGATGGCAGTTTAGCCACATGAAGTTTCCTCGCTCTGGCAAAGAGCGCGAGGCCGAACCCGCGCCCGAGAGTGCCCAAGCCGAACAACAACGTCTGTGTCCGCAGTGCCATGCGAAGATCTCATCGCGCGCCAAGACGTGCCTGTATTGCGGCGCGGATCTGGTCGCCATGGCCAAGGCCGAAGCGGCGCAAACCAAAGCCATCGAGCGCGAGAAACGCGCCGAAGCGGCGCAGCGTCCTACGCATATCTTCGTCATCATCTTCATGGCCATCGCCGTGTTTGTGTTCGTGGCCATTATCATTCAGACGTCGCGGTCGGCGTCCATCGCGGCCCTGACGCCGACCATCACGCGCACCCCCACCCGCGCGGTGCTGCCCACCGCCACACCACGCGCCACGGCCACGCAGACCGGCACGCCGACGCCTGTTCCGCCGTTAGAATACACGGTGAAAAATGGCGACACCCCAGGCCGGGTGGCCTTGTTGTACGATGTCAGCCTACAAGCATTGATGACCTTCAATGGCAAAGCCGAAGATGATCTCATTGTTGTAGGCGAAGTGTTGAAAATTCCGCCGCCCACCGCCCAGCCCAGCAATACCGAGACGCCTGCACCGGAAACGCCCACACCGGGCACGCCCAATGAAGTGGTCTACATCGTGCAGCCGGGTGACACGCTGAGCGGCATCGCCGAGAAATTCAAAACCACGGTTGAGGCGATCCAACGGCGCAACAACATCACCGATATTTCAAAGCTAATGCCCGGTCAACAGTTGAACATTTCGACCAATGCCACGCTGACACCTTCTGCCTCATCGGCAGCCGCCGCAACGAGCGGCAGCGATAGCACCCCCACCCCGATCGTGCAGTACGCGCCCGTGAAACTGCTGACGCCGCTCGATCGAGAAATCTTTATTAGCAATACCTCACCCATTCTATTGCAATGGTTATCTTCAGGCCTGCTGCAAGCGAATGAGTTGTATCTGGTGGAAGTCGAACGGGCGAGCGACATCAAGCCGATTTCGTTCCGCACCCGCGCCACGAGTTATCATTTGCTCACCGATCAATTCCCGCCGCCCGGCGAGGCCGATCGCACCTTCAAATGGCGGGTCATGATCATCCGGCAAGCAGGCACCGGCAGTGACAGCGCCCCTACCTATCGCGTCGTCAGTCCGGTCAGTGAATCGAGTTTCGAATGGCTTGACATTGCACCAACGCCGACGCCGACGGCCACCCCGCTCCCCGGTTCACGCCCGGCGGTACAGCCCACCACCACCCCAACCGTAACCTCCTGAAGAAAAGTTACTACTCAGCCGTCATGCCCGAATGCTTTCGCCAGGCGCGCCCCCGCGCAAAGCGCGGATAGGGCGTGTCGGGCATCCAGTTCCCGGTCGGCAGAATCTCTGGATTCCCGCCGAAAGCATGCGGGAATGACATCGCCGCGAAGGCTGAGTAGTAACGTTCGCTTACTCTTTTCTAGGCTTGATTTAACTTTGCCTTAAGCATCGCGCGGCACAATGGAGAGTGGACGAGCGTGGTTAATCCGCGCCGCTTGTTACTACTCAGCCATAACGCCGCATACTGCGCCCGGTCATTCCCGCGAAGGCGGGACCTTCGGCAGCCGCCGACACTGGATTCCCGCCTTCGCGGGAATGACGGCTGAGTAGTAACGTTCGCTTACTCTTTTCTAGGCTTGATTTAACTTTGCCTTAAGCATCGTGCGGCACAATGGAGAGTGGACGAACGCGGTTAATCCGCGCCGCGTGACGAAAGGTGAATGAGTCGTATGCTAGATGAACCGCTTCCTACCGATCAAGCTGAACCAGAAATTCCGTTAACTCTGCCTCCTGCTCCGCCGCCCGCTGCAGCTGCGCCGGCGTATCGTGTTGGACGCGCTCCAGCACCGCGCCGTGGTCGGAAGCTCTTCGGCCTGATGATGTTGATCATAGGCTTGATGCTGGGCGCCGTTATCGGCGGTGTCACCGGCGGGCTGGTCGCGCGCAACACCCTGCAATCTCAGGCGACGCCAAGCGCGGCCAAGCCGAACGGCGAGTCCGCGCTAGTGATGCCCGCCGTTTCGGCTTCGGCGTCGCTCACAACCAGCGACTCGAATCAGGCCGTCGTCGCCGCGGTCAAACGCGTAGGCCCCGCCGTAGTGACGGTGGTCAACACGATGCCTCAGCAGCG
>Ga0182021_10004545_pt1 | contig 16331 bp, 11 predicted proteins | sample 612E3MmetaG_FD_120493 | JGI IMG/M metagenome (GOLD analysis project Ga0182021, IMG submission 120493) | Permafrost microbial communities from Stordalen Mire, Sweden - 612E3M metaG (Illumina Assembly) | ecosystem: Environmental > Terrestrial > Soil > Wetlands > Permafrost | place: Sweden...
ACGGGATCGTCCTTGGGCAGGGGCTCGTGGACGATTTCCGACTTCGAGCCGGTCATTTGCTTGATTAGGGTGGCCAGCTCAACCATGGTGCTCTCGCGCGGGTTGCCCAGGTTGACCGGGGCGCAGCCGTGCTCGCTCGCCATCAGGCGCACGAAGCCTTCGATGAGATCGCTGACGTAGCAGAACGATCGCGTCTGCTTGCCGTCGCCAAAGATGGTCAGCGGCTTGCCCGACAGGGCCTGCACCACGAAGTTGGAAACCACGCGGCCGTCGTTCTCATGCATGCGCGGGCCGTAGGTGTTGAAGATGCGCGCGATGCGCACCTCGACGCCGTACTGGCTGGCGTAGGCGGTGGCCAGGGCCTCGGCGCAGCGCTTGCCCTCGTCGTAACAGGCGCGCGGGCCGATGGGGTTGACGTTGCCCCAGTAGGCCTCGGTCTGCGGGTGCTCGGCGGGATCGCCGTACACCTCGGAGGTCGAGGCAATCATCATGCGCGCGCCAGACTCGCGGGCCACGTCGAGCAGGTTGAGCGTGCCTTCGACGGCGGTGCGAATCGTGCGCACGGGGTTGCGCTGGTAGTGAATCGGCGAGGCGGGGCAGGCCAGATGGAAGATCTGGTCCACCTCCATGGTCAGCGCCTCTTGCACGTCGTGGCGGAAGAGCTCGAAGCGCGCATTGTCACGCAGACCGGCGACATTGCTGTGCGTGCCGGTGAAGAAATTGTCCAGGCACACGACCTCGTGCCCATCGGCAAGCAGCCGCTCGGAAAGATGCGAGCCGAGAAAGCCGGCGCCGCCGGTGACCAGGATGCGCTTGCGGCTCATGTTACACGTAGGCCAGCCACTCGGGCCGCGGCTCGCCAGGGCCCTTCACGACGGCGGAAAACGCGGCTTGCAGTTTGCGCGTGAATGGCCCCGGCTGCCCGGTGCCGATGGTGCGGCAGTCGATCTCGCGCACCGGCGTGACCTCGCAGGCCGTGCCGGTGAAAAAGACCTCGGACACCTGATAGAGGAAGTCGCGCGTGAAGGACTGCTCGACAATCTCGAAACTCTCGGCCTTGGCCAGGGTGATGACCGCGTCGCGGGTGATGCCCTCCAGAATCGGCATGTCGAGCGGCGGCGTGTAGATGCGCCCCTTGTGCACCGCGAAGATGTTTTCGCCGGTGCCCTCGGCCACGCGGCCGTCGGCATCGAGCATGACGGCCTCGTCGAAGCCCTGGCGCTGCGCCTCGCGTTTGGCCAGCACCGAGTTGACGTACTGGCCGGAGATCTTGGCCTTACTCATGACGTTGTTGACGTGGCCGCGCACGAAGGTGGAAACATGCGCGCGGATGCCTCTCTGCAGCGCCTCCTCGCCCAGGTACGCGCCCCAGGGAAAGGCGATCACGACCGCTTCAACCGGCGCGTCTTTGGCGCCCAGGCCGAGCGACCCCGCACCCTGGTAGACCAGCGGACGGATGTAGGCTTCTTGCAGCTTGTTGGCGCGCAGGACTTCCAGGCATCCCGCCTCGACTTCCTCGATGGAATACGGAACCTGGTTGCCACAGATCTTCATCGAGCCGAAGAGGCGCTCGATGTGCTCGCGCAGGCGAAACACGGCGCTCTTGCCGTCGTGGCGCTTGTAGCAGCGGATGCCTTCGAACGCGCCCACGCCATAGTGCAAGGTGAAGGCCGAGATGTGCGTGGTCGCCTGGGCGAACGGAATCAGCTTGCCGTTCATCCAGGCGAAGTCGGACTGAATCATGATGCTCCCTTGAGACGACGAATTTCCTCTTCGATGTCGGATAGCCCGGGGCTTCCGCCTAGCACTTCCTCGAACACGCGAATGGCCTCGTCGGGCATGCCGGTTTCCGCGTAAAAGCGGCCGAGCGACACCCGCGCCCAGGGGCTCTTGGCGTCGGTCTCCACCGCGCGCAAGAGCTCGGCCAGGCCGGCCGCCACCGTACGCGCATCGGCGGGCGCTTGGCGGTAGAGCGCCCACCCGAGGGCGCTGCGGTAGCTGGCCTGGGTCGGCGCCAGGGCCGTGGCCTGGCGGAAGGCCTCGGCGGCGTCGCGGTAGCGGCGCGCGCGCAAGTGGGCGACGCCCTGGAAGTAGATGCGTTCGGCGGCGACCTGCGGGGATTCGCCCGCCGGGGCGCCCGCCTCGTCACCCCCGCTCGCTTCGGGCTTGCCGCGCTCGAGCTGGGCGACATAGCGCCGCCGGGCGGTCGCGTCCGAGAGCACGGCGTGCGCCTCCTCCAGGCGTTCGAAGATGCGCTCGGCCACCACGCGCACCGCCTCGGGCCGCGCGCGGAAGTGATCGGGGTGGAAATCGCGCGCGCGCACCTCGTAGGCGGTGTCGACGTCCGCCTCGGTGGCGTCGCGATCCACGGCCAGCACCTCGAAGTGCGTCTGGTGGTGCATGACATCGAGAATGGCCATCAGCTCCTCCGCGCTACGCCCCGTGGCGGCCATGTAGGGCTGGGAATCCTCGATAACCGCTTCCTCGGCGCCGCGGGTGGTCGCATGTTGCGACGGCACGATCATGCCGGCCTCGGCCATGGCGACCAGCAACAGGCGAGCGCGATCGGTGGGAATCATGGTCGTGGACAACGCGGCCTCGAACTTCACGCTGCCGTCCAGGCCGTCGATGAAGCGCTGCTCGTTGGGATCGGAGGTGATGTCCTGCAAACGCTGCCGGCGATCCGGCGACGGCATAAGGTAGAGGCTGTTGAACGCCGCGAGCACGTGGTGCATGCGCTCGGCGTCGTAGGAACGGCGAATGCCCTCGAGGATGAGCGCCGCGGTGGTGCGCTCGAGGCGGACCGGCTGGTCGCGGCCGGGCTGGCCCCGCTTGAAGGCGAAGCGGCCCTCGCGCCACGAGAAGACCTCGAGCAGCTTGGCCTCCATCTGCAGGACCAGGGCGCGCGACAGGTTGTAGGGCGAGATCGCCCCCATCTCGACCAAGAGCTCGCCCTGCCGCTTCTTGCTCGCCTTCATCTGGCGCAGCGACTCGGCCAGGGTCTCGGCGGAGATCATCCGCTGCGACAAGAGCACCTGCCCCAGGCACTCGGCGGGATCGTTCGAGCGCACGGCAACGGGGTAGCCGTTCTCGACGTAGACGACTTTCTTGAACTTCTCGCCGGTGAGGAGCAGCGCGCCGGTCAGACGGGCGGCGTAGATCTGCTGCAGGACGTGCGCGAAGGGCTGGACGCTGAGCGAGCCGCGCAGACCGGCTTCGCCGAGGCCCAGGTGCTTGGCCGCGTTCTCGACCTGCCGGCGCTCGCGCTGCTGGTCGAGATCCACGCTGACCGAGCCCGGATAGTTGGGAACGACTGGATCCGGCGTGACGTCGCTGGGCGGCACGATCTCGAGCAGCAGGGCCAGCAAGCGCGAGACGTCGAGCGGCACGGACAGATACTCCGCCGGGGCAAAGCGCCGCCTGGCCTCGGCGGCGTGGCTGGCGCCGCGGTGGGTGCTGGCGACGAAGAAGATGGGCGCGTGTTCCGTTTCCGGGGAGCGTCGGATCTCCTCGGCGAGCGTGAACCCGCTGCCATCGCTCAGGGTGGTGCTGAGCACCACGGCGTCCGGCGCCTGGATCATCATGCTGCGCCGGGCCCAGCCGATCTCGGTTTCGGACGCCAGCGCATAGTGGGCCTCGGAGAGGGTTTCCCCGATGCGACGCTGTATTTCGAGGTCACTTTCGACCACGAGCACATAGGGCGACATGAGTCGAGGATTCTATACTGTATTTCGCGGAAAAAACCTCCGACGAGCGCTTTGACGTACAATGTGCCGAACTCGCGTGAGTACCAGCGCGCTTCGCGCGTGGGCTTTGCCCGGCGGTACTCATCGCGGGAAATGAAGGAGCACCAGCCGTGAAGAGCCGTCCCCGCAAAAGCAAGCACGAACCCTTGGCCTGTCTGATTCTCGCCGCCGGCCAGGGCACCCGCATGAATTCGGTCAAGAACAAAGTGCTGCACACGCTCCTGGGCGTGCCCATGGCCGCCTACGCCGTCGAACGGGCGCGCGACATCGGCGCCGCCATGATCGTGACGGTGCTCGGCCACCAGAAGGACGAGGTGACGAGGGTCCTCGAAAGCCGCTTCGGGCCGGGCACCATCACCGTGGTCGAGCAGAAGGAGCAAAAGGGCACCGGCCACGCCGTGCGCCTCGGGCTGCGACCGCTGGCCACCTTCGACGGTCTGGTCGTCATCCTGTACGGCGACGTGCCTCTCTTGCGCGCGGAAACCCTGGCGGCCCTGGTCGAGTCCGCCGGCAAGTCCGGCAGCCTCGCCATGCTGACCTCGGTGGTCCGCGATCCGACCGGCTACGGCCGCGTCGTGCGCGACGACACGGGCTTGATTCGCGAGGTGGTGGAGCACAAGGACGCCACCCATGCCCAACATCGCATCGCCGAGGTGAACGGCGGGATCTACGCCGCGCCGGCGGACTTCCTGCGCAAGGCGACCGCCAAGCTTTCCCCGCACAACGCGCAGGGCGAGTACTACCTGACCGAGATCGTGGCGCGCGCCGCCGCCACCATCGGCGTGGTTTCCGTCCAGGTCGCGGCCGAGGAGATGGCGGGGGTCAACGACCGCGAGCAACTCGTCGCGGCGGAAAGGATTCTCGTCGCGCGCATCGTCAGGGAGCACGGCAAGGTCGCCACCTTCCGCGCCCCGCGCCACGTCTATCTCGAGGCCACCGTGACCATCGAGCCCGACGCCGAGATCGGCCGCAACGTGGTGCTGCGCGGGCGCACCCACGTCGGCGCCTTCGCGCGCATCGACGACGGGGTCATCCTGACCAATGCGGTGGTCGGCCGGGGCGCGCATGTGCTGCCCTACTGCGTGGTGACCGACTCGCTCATCGGCGAGGGCGCCAAGGTCGGCCCCTTCGCGCATCTACGGCCCGGCACCGAGCTCGGCCCCGACGTGCACGTGGGCAACTTCGTCGAGACCAAGAAGACTCGCCTCGGGCGCGGCAGCAAGGCCAACCACCTGACCTATCTGGGCGATACCATCGTCGGCGAGAAGGTGAACGTGGGCGCCGGCACCATCACTTGCAACTACAACGGCTACGAAAAACAACAGACCATCATCGAGGACGGCGCCTTCATCGGTTCGGACACGCAGCTCGTGGCGCCGGTGCGCGTGGGCAAGCGCGCGGTGGTGGCGGCCGGCGCCACCATCATCGAGGACGTGCGGCCGGGCGTGCTGGCCATCTCGCGCGTTCCCTGCAAGCAGATCGACGGCTACGCCGACCGCCTGGCCGCGCGCTACCCGAGCAAGAAGCCAGGCTGACCCGCCGGGAAGGAACCCATGCCCACGACGGTGAAGGAATTCTTCGACAAGCGCGTGCCCGAGGCGCTGGCCGCCAACCCCGGCCGGACCAAGGAGGTCGCCGCCATCTATCTGTTCAAGATCAGCGGCGACGAGGGCGGCACCTGGACCGCGGACTTGCAGGCCACACCGCCCGTGTGCATCCCCGGCGCGACCGGCGAGCCCGGCTGCACCATCGAGGTTTCGGACACGGACTTCTGCGCCCTGGTCGATGGTGGCGCGCAGGCCGCCATGCAGATCCTCCTGGCCGGCCGCCTCAAGGTGACCGGCAACCCCGCCCTCATCGCCAAGCTGATGAGCGTCCTGCAGATGGGCGCGTAACTACAGGCGCTTGTCGAGGATCAAAAACTCCTCGACCAGCTTGCCGCCGATGAGGTGCTCTTGCACGATGCGCTCGAGCACGGGCGGGTCGCACGAGTGGTACCAGGCGCCCTCGGGATAGACCACGGCGATGGGGCCGCCCTGGCAGATGCGCAGGCAGTTGGCCTTGGTGCGCAGCACGCCGCCCTTCTCCGACAGTCCCAGCTCCTTGAGACGCCGCTTGAGGAAATCCCACGCCGCGATGCCGCGGGCCTTGTCGCAGCACTTGGGCACGGTCTGGTCGCAGCACAGGAAGATGTGCCGGCGCGCGTCCGCCACGCCATTGGCCCGGGCGATGGAGCGCTGTTGTTCGAGATCGCTCGGGGGCATGGCGTCCGCCAGTCTACGGCGCGGGCGGCGGTGACGCCATGGCCAGCGCGCGAACCTCTTTGGCAGGTGATCAGCGTTTCCCCGCGCGGATCTTGTCGGCCATCTGGCCAGGAACGGGCCAGCCGGGAACGCGGCGGCTCGCCTCTTCAAGATAGCGAAGAGCGCCGTCCCGGTCGCCGGCCGCCAGCTCCAGCTCGGCCAGGTTGACGAGCGGCGTGGGCGTCTGGGGGAAGGCGGCGGCGGTGGCCAGGTTCAAGCTGCGATCATCACTCCAGTCGGGCCAGCGAACCAGGGTGCGCACGCCGAAGAGGACCAGCAAGAGGGCCGCGACCACGAGGGCCGGAACGGGCATGCGGCCACGCGCCCACACAAACCCGGCCCCCACGACCAGCGCTAGACCCACCGACGGCAGGTAAAGAAAGCGCTCGGCGGCCACGTTGAGCATGGGAACCAAGTGCATGACCGGCAGGATGCCGAGTCCGATGAAGGCCAGTCCCACGGCCGCGCCGGGCGCCCGCCGGCGGAGGAGCCACGGCGCCGCCGCCAAGCCGCCCGCCAGGAGCGCGCCGCGCACGACATCGGCCGACAGCCCCGCCAAGGGTGTGATGATGAACCAGTCGTAGAACGAACAGAGACGAATGGGCGCGACCAACAACTCGGCATACAGCCCCACCACACGCAGCATGGTCATGGCCACCACGCCCCGGCTGGCGCCTGCGAAGTAGGTCAGACCGGAACCGGTGACGATGGCCGAGCGCGCGGCCAGCACCAGCACTGACGCCAGCAGCATAGGACCCACCGAGCGCAGCAGCAGGCGCCGCCGGTCGACAAGCGGCGTCAGCAGCACCCAGGCGGCGGCGAGCAGCGGGACCACGACCGCCTCCTCCTTGGCCAGCCCGGCCAGCCCGCTCGAGCACGCGGCCAGCGCCACCCAGCGGCGGTCGTTCTCTCCGCCGTCGAACATATGCCCCAGCGCCCAGAGCGCCGCCAAGCCGAGCAGTCCGGCCAGCAGCGTGGTCTGGTAGCAGATTGCCGCGATGGCCTCGGTGTGCACCGGATGGACCGCGAAGATCAGCCCGGCCAGCAAGGCGGCCCCTGCCTTGCCCAAAGTGCGCATGGCCAGAAGCGCCGTCAGAGCCGCCGCCGCCGCGTCCATGAGGATGCTCACGAGATGCCAGCCCGCGGCCCACGGGCCGAAGACCGCGTACTCGACAGCGTACAGGCTGGAGGTCAGCGGCCGGTAGTAGGCTGCGTTGACGGTCACGTGCCCGGCCGGGCCAACGCCGCCGCCCCAGGGCTTGACGAAGAAGCCCGGCACCTCGCCCAGGCTGCGGATGGAGCTGTTGTTGACCACCAGGTACGCGTCGTCGATGACGAACCCGCCGCGCAGGGCGGGCAAGCAGACCAGCAACGCGGCCAGGGCGGACAAGCCGGCGGCACGACGGGCGGTCATCCGGGCACGATAACACGCGCCCTCGACCGGGGTGCTGCTCCTCTTCGCGCTGTCGGGAACCCGGCGCTACGACGGCTGGTGCCACAACCCGCGCTATCTTCTCGACCTCATGCCGCTCGCCGCGCTGGCCCTCTTGGTGGAGGGGGCGGGCCTGGGCTGGCTGGTGTCGAACGCCGTTTCTTGATACGTCGTCCTCCTAAGTGATCGATATTGATCGGGTTTTCCTGGCACGCGCTCGCCGCCTCGGGAGACGGGTGGTGCCGGCGATGACTAGGTGAACTGACAGCAACTTCGGCGGGGCCGCGCTGGGGTAGACTGTGCCTCATGGTCGAGACACGCCTTTGCGGACCTGCCGGAGGCGGCCAGAGATGGGGAAGGCGGCCCGCATGGCTAGGATCGTGGCTACGGAGGCGCGACAATGCGCCGTGGCACGGAGGTTCTCGAACGAAGAAACCCCATTCGATTGACCTAGGCGCCTTAGGCGCCGAAGTGCCCCGTTGGGTCATCGACGCTGTGGTCTTGGCGGCGCTGATGGGTCTGGCCATCGGCCTGTTCGTCGAGCTCGGCAGCCCGCAGTTGCTCGATATCGACGACGCAAACTTGGCGGCCTCGGTGCTCCGCTTCGACGTGACGAACCACCAGCCGCACCCGCCGGGCTACCTGGGTTACGTCCTCATCCTGAAGCTCGTCCACCTGCTGTCCGGCCTGCCGGCCATCACCGTGACCCGGGTCGTGTCGCGCGGATTCGCGCTGGCAGCCATTCTCGTCACGTGGCGGGCGACGCTTCGCCTCGCACCCTCGGCGCGAGGGGCGGCGCTGTGGGCCGCCGCGCTCGTGGCCCTTCACCCCATCCTTCTCTTCTACGGCGTCGATGCGCAAACCCACTCGGCCGAGGCCGCCTTGTCCGCCGGCCTGCTGTGGGCGTTGGCCCGCGACACAGGGAGGCCCTCGACCCTCTGGGCAGTGAGCGTCGGGCTGTTGCTCGCGGCCGGCGGATCGCTGCGCTCGAGCTACGCCCTGGTCTGCGTCGGTCCACTGCTGTGGGCCTACTGGCGCAACCGCCGCGACCTCCTCGTCATCGCAGCGGTCGCGGCGGCCGGCACCGCTGCCTGGGTGGCGGCGACCGTGCTTCTCACGCACGGCGGATGGCGGACTTACCTCGCGGTCAGCGGAACCCTGTTGGGCAGTCTGGTCCGCATCACGAGCCCGGTATCCCCGACGGCCGAGGCTGCTTTTTCGCACCTCAATCTGCTCGACACCGCAGCCTGGGCGCTCCTGGCGCTCGCGCCGGCGCTGGTGGCGCTGGTCGTGCGCCGACGCGACCTCGTCGAAGTCGGCGGCGATGCGCGCCGCCCGGCCGTGTTTCTCGGCCTGATGGCTGCGCCGGCGTTGGCATTTTATCTGCTCGTGCTATGCGCCGAGGCTGGCTATCTGTCGGCCCTGGTGCCGCCGGCGTCGATGGTAGCCGCGCTGGCCCTCACGCCCGCGGCGGCGTCTCGAGCGCGGTTTCGCTTGCTGCGGCCGGCACTGCTGCTGGCCGAGGTCGGGTTCTTTCTCCTGGCGCCCCGCGCGCAGGCGTGGCTCTACATGCTGCCCGACGCGGATGAGATTCTCGCGCGCGAGGCGCGCATCGCTCATCTGCACGAGCACGTTATGCGTGGAAACCTCCCGCACCAGCGCCTTCTCGTCCTGTCCGACTATCGCGAGCCGACGGCACTACGCCAACTGCCCTTGCTCTACCCCGATGCCGAGGTCCTTTTCTTCATCTGGTGGAACCAGATTTCGCTCGTGCCCAATAACAATATCTCTCTGGCTTCGCGCGACGGCTGGAGTGGCCTGTTCCCGTCGCCTGGGAACGGTCCGGAAACACTACGCACCCTGAGCACGGATGCCCGCTACGATTCGATTGTGCTCGACCCGCGTTCTTCGGAAGCCTTCCGTCGCGAGCTGCGCGCCGGCAGCAGCTGCCCGATTCCGCCGCGCGGCGACGGGCAGGATCAGGTCCGCCTGCCGCCGGCCTGTTTTCCCGGCGGGACGATTCGCCTGGCCGACTGCACTTTCCGCTTCGGCGTCAGCGGGTCAGCTCGAGCACGCGGAATGGCTCCGCCGGCACCGGAGTCGCCGTAAAGCCGCTCACGACCGCCCGAGCCCGCTCGGGCGGCATCCCGTCGAGCCAGACCAGGACGCGGCGCTGGTCGGCCAGCGCGGAAAGCAGGCCGGGCAGGCGGGCGGTCTCGTCGAGCGAAGCATCGACCAGCACGAGATCGTGGTCGAGAATCATGGGACAGATGGCGTCCTTGTTGCCCGCGTTGACGACGATGGCGGTGGGCGTGTCGGGACGCACGATCGGCTCGAAGCGCTCCATGGCCAGTTCGTGCAGGCTACGCAGCCTTCGCGAGGCCGGCAGGTCGGCCCCGAGGTGCACCGTGGCGCTCCACCCCAGGCACGCGGCGACGGCCGAGGCGACCAGCGGTTTGAGCCGGCCGTGTCGACGCGCCCACAGCCACAGAACGACCGCCACGAGGGCGAATACAATCGGGACACAGCGCTGCAGCAAGAAGGTCGCGGCCGGGCCGGTGAGAAGAAGGCTACCCAGCGCCGCCAGCGCGCCGGCTCCCGTCGCAAGCCCAAGCCTGAGGCGGCGCTCGGGCAGCGCGCCGATGGCCAGCGCCGTGGCCACGGCCACGAGCGGTCCGATATCGAGCAGATAGCGCTGGTTGAAGGTCAGCCCGTCGTGCCGGTAGATGCCCGCCAAGGCGATCGCCGCCAGCACGGCGGCCACCGGCACGGCGAGCATGCGCAGCCCGCGCCGGGCCCGCTCGTCCGGCGGCGCCCATCGCGTGAAGGCCAACCCGAGCACGACCAGGCCTACGGCCATCCAGGGCGACGACTGGAGGAGTGCCTTCTTCATCACCCCAACGGCGACCAGCTCGCCACCCGGCAGCCGCCGGAAGAAGGACAGGCCCCTGCCGGGAAAGGGGGGCAGGCTGGCGTAATCCACCACGCGCGACCACAAAGTCATAGCGATCTCGTACCCGCGGCTGAAGTGGCGCCCGGCCTGTGCGCTCACGTAGCCGGAACCCTTGCTGATCGGACTGCCGCCTCCAATGCGCACGTGGTTCATCCATGACGCCAGCGCAAGCGGACCGGCCGCACCTGCCAGGAAGAGCAGCCCCGAGCGCCAGCGCCGCCGCGCCCAGACGACGACGATGAGCGCCGCGCTGGCAAGGCCGATGGCGTTCTGATAGCGGAAGCCAACCGCGGTGGCGAGCAGGAGGCCCGCCAAGAGCGGCAGGTAGGCATGGTCGCGTTCGGCAGTCAGGCCGGCCAGCACGAGCCCGCCGGTGAGCAGGGCGAGACCGCTCGTATGCGGCCAGACCCCTTGCGCGTATTCGACGGCATAGCCACCGAGGCCCCAGAGCAGCGCGGCTATCGCGCCTACGCCGTCGCTGCCGCCCAAGTGTCGCGCGACGGCGTACACGAGCATCAGGGTGATGACGAAGCCGAGGACATTCATCAACACCAGCCCCGGCCAGCCGAGAATCGAGAACGGTAGGGCCACGCCCGCGTAAAGTGGCGGCACGCGCGGGGCCACCGGCGTGCTCACCCCGTGCAGGCCGGACGCGGCGGGCTCGAAGGCATAGAGCGCCTTGCTGGCCGGCAGCCCAGCCGTGCCCGGCACGAAGAGCGTTCCGTGCCGCAACCCCGATACCGTGGACAGGTAGTTGCACTCGTCGATGGTGAAAGCGGCCGGGATCGCGCTCAACTGCAAGACCAGAACGGCGAGCACACCGACGCCAGCCAGAACCATCCGAGGGCGAAGCATGCGCGACATTATCGCACGCCCGCCGCGATAGGTATCGCGCGTGCACCCGCATGTTATCGTGAGCCGATGGCGGTGCAGGCTTTTATGACTGAACGCCGCGCGGCCAGGAATTGTGCCCTGTGCGCGATCGTGGTCCGCTTGCCCGCCCTGCGCGGTGGCTTCCTGATGGACGATGCCTATCTCATCGTCGAGAACCCGGCGATTCGCGATCTGGACAACGTGCCGAGCTTCTTCACGCAACCCTGGGGCGGCGGCCGGGGCGGTGCCGAGCACGCCGGGGTAAACGCCGCCTACTACCGGCCGCTGACCACGTCCTTCACGCAGCTCAACTACTACCGCGTGGTGCTGGAGGCCGCGCGCGGCCGGCAGAGCGGCCCCGAGGCCCTGCGCCGCATCTATGTGTCCTCGCCCAGTGGCGCGCAGGTGCCGCTGTCCGAGCTCGCGACCTTCGGCCCGGGCAACGCAGCGCTGGCCGTCAACCACCAGGGGCAGTTCCCGGCCATCACCATCTCGTTCAACCTTCCTCGGCGGCCCGCCAGCTCGCGCTCGCCTATGCGTCGCTCCTGCTCGCGCTCGCGGTGGTGACGTTCTTCCGGATGGCGCGGCGCCGGCCGCCGTTGCGGCGCTGGCTGGCCCCGGGCCTCGGCGTGCTGCTCGGCTGGGCCACCGCCGTGCACCCGGGCGATGATCTGCGGGCGGCGCGCGCCCTGCGCGCGGCGAATCTGGGCAAGCTGGAGGCGGTGGCGGCGCTCCTGCCCGACGGGCCCGCCGCGCTCTTCGCCCATCAGCCCACGGCGCTCGGCCCGCTACTCCTCGATCGCAATCTGGTCATCGCGGGCACCGGCGTGGATCGGAGGCACGACGCCGCGACGCTGGTCTGTGCTAGCTTGCTCGGCATGCGCCGCGGTCTTGTCATCGCGCTCCTTGGGGTTGCGCCGCTAGGCTTGTTGGCAGCGCGCGCCCTGCCCCTGCCCCGGCAGGAACCGCCGGCCAGCGCGAGCAACCAACCCATGCCCTCCCGCCGCCAGCCGAGCCACGAGCCCGCCCAGCGCGGCGTCGCCCTCGGGCTCTTCGCCGAGGACGTGAGCTTCTCGTACGCGCCGCTCTTGGGCGAAATCGCGGCGCTCGGCGCCAGCCACGTGGCGCTGGTCGTGCCGCTCTACCAGACGCACGCGGCCTCGACCCGGCTGCGCTTGCACACGCGCCTCTCGCCGACCCTGGAGGCGGTCGCGGACGCCATCCGCGAAGCCCGGCGGGCCGGGCTCGAGGTCACCCTGTTTCCCATCGTGCGTCTCTCCGATCCGCGCACGCCCGACGAATGGCGTGGCACCTTGCAGCCGGCGGACGCCGACGCCTGGTTCGCCAGCTACGGCGAGCACCTGGGCGACCTCGCCTCGCTGGCCAACCTGACCGGCGCCACGCGCCTGGTGGTGGGCAGCGAGCTCTCGACCCTCGACGGCGATCTCGCGCGCTGGCAGCATCTCATCACCCTCATCCGCGCGGTCTTCTCGGGCACGCTCGTCTACTCCGCGAACTGGGACCACTATCGCGACGCTCGGCTCTTCGAGCTGGTCGACGAGATCGGCGTGGTCGGCTACTTCAGCCTGCGCGACGCCAAGGCACCCTCCGACGTGGCAACCCTCGCCACGAGCTGGCGCCGTATCGGCCGCGAGCTCGACGCCGATCTGTCGAAATACGACAAGCCCTTCCTCTTTACCGAGGTCGGCTACCGCTCGCGCGCGGGCGCCACCGCCGCGCCGTGGGACGAAACCTCGGGCGGCACCCCCGATCTCGCCGAGCAGCAGCGCGGCTTCGAGGCCTTCCGCCAAGCCTTCACCCTGCCAGCAAGCTCGCACCGCCGCATCGACGGCCTCTACATCTGGAACTGGTACGGCTATGGCGGCCCCGGTACCACCAGCTACACCCCGCGCGGCAAGCCGGCGGCCGCCACCGTCCGACAGATCCTGCTCGACCTCGACCGGCCGTGACAGCTGCATCGACAACAGTACGAGAGATTCAGCCGAACTGCACGGACCGCTTCGTGAACGCCCCATCCATCCACCAGCCGGTGATGGGGAAGGTCGTGCTCGGCCGTTCGTCGGCCACCGCGCCGGCGGCCACGAGGACCGGCGCGTAGTGCTCCCACGTGGGCAGCGCCAGCTGGGCGGCCGGGGCGCGCGCCTGGAAGTCCTCGAGCGCCTCGATATCGAGGCGCGACAGCGCGCCCTCTGCCCAGGCGTCGAACTCGCGCGCCCACGCCGGGATCCCCGGCTTGAACGCATACCGCATGTTGTGCGTGAGGAAGCCGCTGCCGAAGATGAGCACGCCCTCGTCGCGCAACGGCGCGAGTGCCCGGCCAAGACTGACCAGCTCCGCGGGCACGAGCCCAGGCATCGACATCTGGAGCACGGGCACATCGGCGTCGGGAACCATCGCCACCAGCGGGACGTAGGCCCCGTGGTCGAGGCCACGCTTGGGATCGTCGGCGCAGGCGATGCTCTTCTGCCGCAGAAGCTCGCGCACCCTGGCCGCGAGCTCGGGAGCGCCCGGTGACGCGTATTTCGTCTGGTAGTACTTCTCGGGGAACCCGTAGAAGTCGTAGACCAGCGGCACCGGCCGCGTCGCACCCAGGGTCGTCGGTCGTTCCTCCCAGTGCGCCGAAACCATCAGAATGCTCTTTGGCGCAGGCATGGTCTTCGCCCACGCGGCGAGCTCGGCCATCCACACGGCGTCGTCGAGCAGCACCGGCGCCCCATGCGCCACGAAGATCACGGGCATCCGCCCACTCGCTGGCTTGGCCTTGGTCTCCGGTTGGGTCTTCATGGTTCACTCCGCTGGCGCGCCGTCAACCGCAGGTTGCGGCTTGAGCAAGGGCGCCAGCGTGAGCGATTCCCAGGCCAGAAGCAGCAGAATGAGGCCAAAACCGATGAGGAGTAGGAAGCTCTGGTAGGTGTAGCGCAGATCGGTCCAGCCCTCGGCCAGGGTGAAGTACTGCCCGATGCACATCGCGGCCAGCACGATGAAGACGCTGGCGAAGGTCTTGTCGCGGTCCAGGCGCGGTCGCACCACGGCCATGGGTAAGAGAAACACGAAGTGGCAGTAGTAGTTCGAGGGGTAGAAGTAGAATGGTATGAGCAGCAGGCCGATGAGCGCGGCTTCATCGAGACGGCGCCCACGGCAGGCGATGAGCGCTAGCGCGGTGGCAATGAGGAGAACGCCGTAGTACAGCGGCCGCCGCGCGGCGAAGGTCATGCGCTGGGCGTATCCCCAGTCAGCCCACGGACCCGCCCGGCGGTGCTCGCTTAAGGCCTTGGCCGAAAGATCCGGGCTGAAAGCCAGCACGTTGCGCAGGCCCACGTTGTTGGTGCTGGGGCCGGTGGCGTGAATTTCGATCTTCTCTTTCCAGGCGATCCACGAGGCACGGAACCCGAAGAGGGCGCTCGTCACGGCGACGAGCACGATCACGCAAACGGCCGCCCCGGTGAACGCGCGCAGCGCCGGCCGCTGGCCCGCACGCCACTCGGCCACGGTGGGCAGCTTGCGCCGCGCCAGCCAGGCATCGAAGGCGAACCATGCCATGGGCACCAGGAAGAAAAAGGTGGCCATGGCCGGGAAGGCGCGGATCAGCCCGCCGTACGCCATAAGGACGCCGCCCAAGGCATACCGGCCTTTCTTGAGCGCGCAGGCGCCGAAGCCGAGAGCCACCAGCCAGTCGTGGCGCAGCGTCGAGCCCATGAGGTTCGAGCCGAAGTTGTAGAAATCGGTGGCCCCCCAGATCACCACCACATAGAGCATCACGCGCAGTCCGAAGGTACGCCACAGGACATAGAAGAAGAGCAGGACCAAGATGGGATCGATGAGCCCGGCCAGGGAGATGATGACCTCGCCGGCCGGAGCCGCGTTGAACATGAAGTACGCGGGCAGGATCCATACCGGCGTGGCGTTGCCACCGTGGTCTTGCATGCTGCCCAGGTAGTCGGCGCCGCCCATGGTGTCGGAGAAGTACTTCATGTCGCGCTTGAACTCTTCCCAGCGCTCGGGCGAGAAGCGCGCCCGGATCGCGGGAAGCTGGCTCGCCACCTCGGTTCCGCTGCGCATCTCGGCGTCGCGCAGATCGCGCAGGTGAACACTTCTGAGCTGCTCGGGCTGGAAGCCCGGCGTGTTGTCGATGTAGGCGGCCAGGCTGGCGAGGTAGAGGCCGTCGAACCGCAGCTCGGGAAAATACTTCGCCACCGGGTAGTAGTGCCGCATGTCCCAGGTGTGCACGAGGGTACGCCGCCCCTTGGCCTGGTCGAAGAACTGCGGCATGCCGAAGTGGTAGTAGGTGCCAAACGCCGTGAACGCGCAGAACGCAAGGGTCGCCAGCGATACGGCTCGGTGGGGAGCCCAGCGCTTGCCCAGGAAGGCTTCCTTGACCGCCACCAGTGCCGCGAGCCCGGCCGCCATCGCACGCAGGGGCGGCTCTTGGTTGAAGAAGGGGTAGAGCTCGACCAGCTCGGAAACCATCATCCAACCCGAGCCCAGCACGGGCATGAGCAGCACGTATTGCAGGTTGGGTCCCTTGCGCCGGTGGATCAGCACGAAGAGCCCGGCCAGGACGCCGAAGAGAAGCACCTTGACGTCAGCGGAATCTCCGACGGGAATGCCGTGCGCGCGCGGCAGATCGGCCGGCCAGGGCACGGGACACTGGGAATAGGCCGCGATCTCGCTCACGCTGTAGAGCGCGTCGCCGCCGGTCGCGGACAGGCGCAGGTAGCGAACGGTGGCGTCGAGCTGGACGCTGCGAACCCGCATGCCGGCACCGACCTCGGCGCCGACGCGCCAGATCTGCCGCCAGTCCCGGCCGTCGAGCGAGCCGGACATGAAGTAGACGTCGTTGTTGTCGGCCTGGACCATCACGCAGCGGAGCGCCTGCGGGCTCCCCAGGTCGTACTCGACGAACGACCGGGACGAGGAGAAGCGCGCGGTCAAGTCGGTCAGCCATTCGTCGCCCTCGTTGCTGAGTATGCCGTCGGTGAGGCGGACCGCGTTCTTCACGCCAT
>Ga0182021_10004546_pt1 | contig 16329 bp, 15 predicted proteins | sample 612E3MmetaG_FD_120493 | JGI IMG/M metagenome (GOLD analysis project Ga0182021, IMG submission 120493) | Permafrost microbial communities from Stordalen Mire, Sweden - 612E3M metaG (Illumina Assembly) | ecosystem: Environmental > Terrestrial > Soil > Wetlands > Permafrost | place: Sweden...
GATGATGCACAAAAATTATGTGAAGCAAATAACAGAAGACCGTTTTTAACTTTAAGAGTTAACAGGTCGAAAATCAAAACGGAAGATTTTGAAGCTCATATGCAGGAAATTAATATTCCTTTTTCAAAATGCTGCTACCTTGATTATTTTTATACCACGAAAATGATTCCGAAAATTTATTCGGATGAATTTTTCAAGAAAGGGTATTTCACTGTTCAGGATGAAAGCGCGGGAATGGTTTCGCATCTTGTTGCGCCTAAAGAAGGCGAATTAATTCTCGATGTATGCGCCGCACCCGGAGGAAAATCCTCGCACATCTCCGAGCTTGCTAAAAATAAATGTAAAATAATTGCAATAGATAAATATCTCTCGCGTGTCGAGACGATGAAAAAAACTTTCGAGCGTCTTGAAATGTCCAACGTGCTTGCATTCCACGAAGACCTTGCCAATCCCAGAACCGATTTGATGAAAACTAAAATCGTCGGGAAAGTCGATAAAGTTTTGGTTGATGCGCCGTGCTCGGGGCTTGGCGTGCTTTCAAAAAAACCAGATATAAAATGGAAACGCGAACCGAAAGATATTTATGAACTGCAGACTCTTCAGCTTGAACTTCTCGAAAAAGCATCCGAATATGTAAAGCCGAACGGTGTGCTTATTTACAGTACCTGCACAATCGAAAATGATGAAAACATAGATGTAGTCAGAAAATTTCTGGAACTGCACAGTGATTATTTTATCGACGATGCTAAAAAATATCTTCCCGCCGATGTAGTCGGAACAAGCGGCTGTATGGAACTATACCCTCATATACACAATACCGACGGCGCATTCGGAACAAGATTAATCAGAAAAGCATAGAATAAAAAAAGCCCTTAAGATTTCTCTTAAGGGCTTTATAATCTTTTCGAAAAAGAATTTATTTCTTTATATCCTTCTTAACATCTTTCTTCACGTCGGTTACTTTCTTTTTAGTCTTATCTATTTTCTTTATTTCTTTTGTCTTATTCTTTTTCTTCTTCTGATTAACTTTCTTATCCTTTTCGAGTTCTTTTATTTTCCTGACATTTTTCATTATGTATGTGTTATCCACAAGCTTCTTCAAATCTTCATCTGTCAGTTTTTGTATTCTCAGAACCTGACCCGGATAAATTAAGTTCGGATTCGTTACTTTCTTCGGCGTATGCGCCGGAGCTGAAATTACACCGTCTTCGTTTGCTTCCCAGATTTTCGGCCAGTATTTCGGATTGTTGTATATATCTGCTTTCCCGGCAATTCTCCACAGGCAATCACCTTTTATGACGGTATATTTATCTTCTTTAACGGTAATAAGGCTTTCCTTTTCCCATTGCTCGAGTTTCTGTTTCATCATTACGAATCTTGACCAGAATTCCGGTATGCATTTCGCTTTGGATGCTGCAATATCATTGAAGTAATATTTTCTTGCATCTGCAGGTGTTCCTGTCCTGTTCAAAATTTTCTTTTCGGTTTCACTGAACTGCCTCTTGAAATCTTCAAGACCCGCTTTATTCATGCCTATTGTTCCGTAAAAGTCAATTTCCGCATTGTGAGCTTCACTTACTTTTTCACTTAATGCTGCTTTCAGGTCCTCGATATCCCTTGCATACTTGGCTAAATTTTCTTCAAGTCCCTTTTTTCTTGCAGTTAATTCATCCATCTGCTGCTGCCATTCAGCATCTGTAATCTCCCCTTCTTTTCCGTATTTATCATCCTCTTCACAGCAATCCTCATCCTGAGCAAAAGTCACGTTTTGTATTGCAAGAGCAAAAATGATAAAAACAATTAAATAGAAGGTTTTCATTATTATTATTTTTATTTGTAAAATTCGTCGAAGAAGTCACCGATCTTTAACCTCGCGTTTACTAATATAGTAACCGCACCCAGTGAACCGTCAGGTGATTTTGTTAACCTTACTGATGGTCCGATTGCAAATGCACTGAGCGAGAAACCTTCTCCAATGCTCGATACATATGCCTCCAGCAGCAGCTGGAAGTTTCGTTTCGAGCTCCCGAATGTTGCGTTTATTCTCACATCGAATACGGAACTTGCAACGGTTAATTCTCTTCCGACAAATCCTGCGTGAACTTCACCGAGATATTTTGCCACATATATTTTCGACCTTGTTGATCTGAATACCCTGATGGGATATCTGAATTCCCAGTTGACGTATCCGCCCTTAACCAATACATTGTTCGGCATGTATTTATATGAAGAAGTATCATTGCTTCTAACCTGTATCGGCGGGTCGTAATCACCTGTATCTATAGTTGAAAAATAACCAATCTGGAAGAAGTTACCAAACGGAACCACATAATTTATTTCAAGTCCGAGTTTTGGAGTAAATATATTGTTATAATTTGCAAATTTACTTTGTTGTTCATCTTTCGTTGCACCTGCAGAGCGTTTTTGAACAAGTTCTTTGATGCGTGTCGTGACTCCAATGGAAGCACCAAGCATATGGAAACTTGCTCCTATTAAATCTGTTTCTAATGGACCTGAATATGGTGTACCAGCATGGAATGAGAATCCAAATCCTCTTTTAATAGGAATACCAAGCGGATCGCCTCCAAAGAAATTTAAATACTGATTGATGTATGCAACTGTATTTACAATTTCGATTTCCCTTTTCGGAGGTGATAAAAATTCTGTAAATTTTACTTTCTTGACTGCTTCGATGAATACCGATGCATAATTGTATCCGACTTTGGATAAATTGTATTTATTGATTCCTCTCCATTGCACCATAAATGATAAAATAGAATCCGGAACCTGTGATGCGGAAAATGTTTTCGCAGTCGGATCGTTTTCATCTCCGATAGTAATCATTTGGAGTTTAGGATCCGTTAAATTGATGCTGAGAGTAAGAGTTCCCAATGGAGGTTCTATTCCAAGAATCGTCTGAATTTCCCTGAATTTTTTGTCATCTTCAGTTTTACCGTCAATCCGGAAGTGACTCCATGAAGTCGGGTCCTTCTCGTCTTCTTTGAAAACATATTTGTAAGACTTTGTCGGTTCATTATTGGTAGTAGTAATAACATTACCGATAGTAGTATCTATTTTGGTAGTACCGGTATCTATGGGACTCATTATTAAAGGCGGTGTGGTCGTCGTGTCGACCATTATCCCGACTGGCGGTACCGATGTGGTATCCAATTCGACCTGAGCCTTTAAATTAGTACATACCAAAAACAATATGATAGTAAAAGCAACTACCACTTCTTTTGTAATTTTATTCTTCATTATTTTATAAATTAATGATAATTAATAAACAATCTATTTTAACGTAATAATCATTTATTTTTTGATAATGGTATTATTACCATTTATCGAAAGTAAATACCCCAATTTGCGAAATTGAGAACTTGGGATTATATTTATCCTTAATGTTTACGGTGAAGCTCGCTTTATATGGTTCATCTTTTCCTTTGGTCCATGCATCGAATGCTGCTTGTGAACCGAGTAATGTCAAAGTCACATCAAAGACAGTCGGACTAACCTGTTTTGTTGAAACAGGTCCGCTTATTTTTACATCTAAATCACCGGGGTTGTTGGATAAGATTGTTACACGGAATCCTACGGAATTTTGAACCTGTCTCAGACTTCCGCCCGCATAAACTTTTTGAATTTCAACTTTTGGTGATTGTTTTTGTTTAGTTGGTTTGGTATCGGTTGCATCACCAACTCTGAATGTTACCGAACTCTCACCGCCCAATAAAATTTTCGCGCTTTGCTGCGGCGGTATTGAGGCGAGTGTTTTGCCGTCTGCCGTAATAACAAGAGTCTCCGAATACGGGTTTTTCAATGAAGACTGGGAATACTGAGTCAATTCAACTCCCTGTACCGTTGCTTTTTTAATTTTATCGGGTTCCTTTATATCGGGTTTTGTTGTTTCTGTTTTTATCCTTATTTGTTCCTGCTGTACTATGGGCGGCGGTATGTCTTTTTTAAGCTGGTTAAGTTCCGCCATTACTTTTTCCATGTCTTCAGCTGTAAATATCTTGTTTGTATCAATACTTATACTTGGTATCAGACCAAGAGCAAGAATGGAGTCGATATATTTTTTTAGTGAATCTGCATATGTCTTTTTGACTACTTGTTTTGCGTCAAGTACTTCTTCCAGGTTAATGTCAGCACCTTTTAGTGCTATAACACATATTACGAAAATATATAATACCTGATATATAATGAATTTTACATCTCTGCCTTTTTTCATATCCTTTTAAAATTTATTGTTGAAAAAAGATTAATTTAAAAAATTAACGTTTTCCTGCAAGGTAAACAAGATTTTCCAAGCTCTTTAGTGCATTCGAATCTTTCAGATTATTAATAGTTTCTATTAACAAATGAGATGTCTTTTGCAACTCGCCAAGAACTTTTTCGTCAGGTAATTTAATATTGTTTATTTCCGCTCCGATTTTGTGAATAGCGTCCATATTTGTTTTTAACGTGGCAGAATATTCAGTAGTCTTCTGAACTATGGAAGCTACATTTGTCAACGTGTTTAGCGATGTATTTATTTGTTTTACCAGTTCCGGATCGAATACTTTGATATTGCTGAGTTCGGCAACTGTGTTTTTAAGTGTGACAATGCTCTTTACGAACTGGTCATTAACCCCCTGTGAGAATTTAATGATGTTGAGAATCTGTTCTGCCTCTTCCTTTGAAATCTGCTTTATACCGCCGCTTGTTGCAAGACTGGTGATGAGTTCTCTGTTGGCTTCTTTCAGGCCTTCCAGCAAACTGTCCTGATTTGCGCTCTGGTTATAAAATTCATATTCGGTTTCGAATTTGTTTATTTCTTCAGTAATTGCCTGGAACTGTAATCCCTGTACTTCGAATACCGAACCGAACAATTTTCCTATTGCCAGAATTAAAATCGATTTGACTTCAAAAGGAACTGAAAACCCTAAGAATATTGTTGGTCCTTCTTTGATTGAAATAAGAAGAATTGCAGCACCCAGTAACGGCAGGGCAGTTGCAATTGCGTCAACCAGTCCGCTGTAACTTTCGATTATTCTTGAAATAATGTCTTCAGCCGGTCCTTTTGTTGCGATTTGTTTTTTCAGATTCCTGTTCGATAAATAAGCAAACAGAATAAACAGAATGTAAGCTGCAAACGGTAACCACCAAAACTGTTTTGGTTCAACAACCTGATTCGTCAGTGATGAACCCGGAAATGCCCATGACGCAAAGTTATTTGCAACGCGTCCCAAAAACGGGACATATGACACATCAACTACAAGAGAAAGTAATAATAGTAAAAAAGAAGGTAATGCAGATCTTAATACATCTATTGAACCTTCACGGTCAATTTGTTTTAAGTGCTGTTTTACTATATACGTGTTAATCTGAATTAATTCCGAATGGTTTTCTTTAACAGTATGGATTTTTCCCTGAATTTCATCATCTGTCATTTGTTTAACATTTTCAGTAAAGGTTTTACTGATTGATTTAAATGCTGATTTTTCTGCCATATTTGTTGTATTTAAAAATTTATAAGAGTTTAAAATACTACACTTTAAGTAAATTTATTGAAAGTAAAGCAATAAATCAATCTAATAAATTATTTATTAAAAAAAACTATATTTCACACTCCATTATATCTTTCATAGGCATCTATAATATTTTTTATAAGCCTGTGCCTTACAACATCATTTTTATTAAAATAAACAAATTCTATGTCCGGAATTCCTTTTAAAATATTTTGAATCTGAACCAGACCCGAATGTTCTTTTCCGGGTAAGTCAATCTGTGTTATATCGCCTGTAATTATTGCTTTTGAATTTGGCCCTAATCTTGTTAAAAACATTTTCATCTGGACATTTGTGGCGTTCTGGGCTTCGTCAAGTATTACAAAGGAATTATTTAAGGTTCTTCCGCGCATGTATGCAAGCGGAACTATTTCGATTGTCTTTTTTTCAATGTAAGTTCTTAATTTCTCGAGTGGTATCATGTCTTCAAGCGCATCATAAAGCGGTTTTAAGTACGGGTCGATTTTTTCAGATAAATCCCCTGGCAGGAAACCGAGACTTTCACCCGCTTCCACCGCAGGTCTGGACAGTACGATTTTTCCAATAACCTTGCTTTTCAACGCTGCTACCGCAAAAGCTACGGCAAGATAAGTTTTACCCGTGCCAGCAGGCCCGATTGCGAACACTATATCGTTCTCCTTTACTTTCTTTACATATTCGATTTGTGTCGCGGTTTTCGGCTTTATGTAATCGTTTCTTTTATGTAAAATAATATTGTCAATATCTGAAACGCTTACGCCGAAGTTATTTCTGAAGGAGTTCTCGGAATCATTGTTATCCGTTAGCTCGAGCACAAGCCTTATATCGTTCCGCGTTATGTTCCCCTGTCTGCTCTGAAGAAAAACAAGCTCTTTGAAAATCTTTTCCAGTACCTGAATTTCTTTTTCTTCACCTTTTAAAATGACAGATTCACCGCGTACTACTATGGTTGCGTCGAAATGCTCTCTTATTTCGTTTATATTTACTTCGTTCACGCCTGTCAGATTGAGAAGGTCTGAACTCTGTATTTGAATTGTCTTTTCCGTAATTTATATTTTTTATATTAATCAGATATTTATAAAAAATAAAGCCTTTATACATAAGTATAAAGGCTTTTATTATTTTAATATTTAATTCTTGAAATCCAAGAATTAAAAATTATTTACTTCTTTTTTGGTTCTTCTTTTTTAACGTCTTTTTTTGGTTCTTCTTTTTTGACGTCTTTCTTTACGTCTTTCTTTTCGTCTTTCTTAACGTCTTTCTTAACGTCTTTCTTTTCGTCTTTCTTAACGTCTTTCTTATCAGTTCCTTCTTCTTTTTTTACGACTTTCTTGTGATGCCAATGTCTCCAATGTTTGGCTTTATCTAATGCTGACTTTTCAAGGTCTTTTGTTAAAGCCGGGACTCTTAATACCTGTCCTGGATAGATTAAATTGGGGTTCTTTATGGTTTTTATGACTTTAGGAGGTGCTGAAACAACGCCTTTTTCATTTGCTTCCCAAAGAACGGGCCACATCTTAGGATTGCTGTAAATTTCTTTCTTTGCTGCTATTTTATACAAGCAATCGCCTTTTACAACTGTGTAACCGGTCGGGGCTACTACAACTGGACCCCATTTTGCTAAGTCTTCACCTAATTTTTTGTATCTTGCTGCAAAATCCGGATGGCATCTTAAATTCGATTTGCCTAATTCCGCATACATCTTTTCTGCATCTTCTTTCTTTCCTTCTTTGTTCTTTACAATTGTTTCTAATTTTCCAAGATTGGTTTTGAAGGCATCGTATTTATCTTTGCCGCCAACAGCTGACCAATAATCGTCTTCGGCTTTTTTTACATCAGCCTTTTTGGTTTCTAATGTCTTTGCAAGAGCGTCTTTATCTTTTTGAAGCTCTGCAACTTTGCCTGTAAGTTCGTTCTTCTTAGCAGTGTAATCATCAATTTGCTTCTGCCATTCTTCCATTGTCATTTCTTCCTTTGGAGTTTCTTCGTCTTGTGCGAATGCAAATTTGCTACCAATTGCCAAGGAGAGAACGAGCAAAACTAATAATAATTTTTGAAATTTCATTTATTAAAATCTCCTTTTGAATTTTTTAAGTTTTTAAAATCTTTTTTTGTAAGAATTTGATTATTTGCAGTTCTTTACTGCATCAGTCAATTTCTGGAAATTCTTGATTGACTCGTCTTGTTTTGCAATTTGTTTCTGCAAATCAGCTTTTTCGCTTTCTAACTTGCTTACATCGCTTTGAAGTTTTTCAACTTCAGCTTTTAAATCAGCTAACTGTTTTAACTGTTCTTCATCTGGTCCACCACCGCAGCCGACCATTCCAGCTAAGAATGCGACAGTCAAAAGCATGAGGAACATCTTTTTGAATTTTGCCATTTAATACCTCCTGTATTTTTTAGGCGTTGTTATAAAAAATAGTTTATTAATACATTGCAATATATATTAACAGAATTGTCTTGTCAAGTCAAAATTCTAAAAAAGTAGACAGTAAAAAATCACGATTTTTTAATAAAAATAAGCAATTATCATGCCATGTATCAAAAAATAGACATAAAGATGTTTTTAACTTCACATTGTGCATTTATAAATTATATACAGAATGAGCTATTCCCATTCTATCGTGGCAGGCGGTTTCGAACTTATATCGTAAACTACCCTGTTTACTCCTTTGACAGTATTAATAATTTTATTTGAAATATAGGTAAGAAATTCTTTCTCAAAATGGAAAAAATCCGCAGTCATCCCGTCAACTGAATTTACTGCGCGGAGTGCAATTACATTTTCGTAACTTCTTTCATCACCCATTACACCGACGCTTTGAACCGGCAGTAATACTGCAAATGCCTGCCAGATTTTATCATATAACCCGAACTTAATCAACCCTTCAATAAATATATTATCAACTTCCTTTAATATAGTGGTCTTTTGTTTTGTTATATCGCTTATTATCCTTACAGCAAGCCCCGGTCCCGGGAACGGATGCCTTTTTATAAAGAATTCAGGCAGCCCGAGTTTTTTACCGATTACCCTTACTTCGTCTTTAAATAATTCTCTTAACGGCTCTATCAGCATTAAGTCCATTTTTTTGGGAAGTCCCCCTACATTGTGATGAGATTTTATCGTAACCGAAGGCCCCTTGAAAGAAACCGATTCAATTACATCAGGGTACAATGTTCCCTGTACAAGGTATTTCGCACCTTTGATTTTCTTTGCCTCCCTTTCGAATATTTCTATAAAAGTCTTTCCGATAATTTTTCTTTTCTTCTCGGGGTCTATCACTTTTTTAAGCCTGCTCAAAAATAATTCCGATGCATCGACAAATTTAAGATTAAACTTAAAGTTTTTTCTGAACAGCTTTATTACTGTTTCGCTTTCGTTTTTCCTCATCAACCCGTTGTCTATATGTATACATGTTAGTTTGTTTCCTATGGCTTTCTTCATCAGCATGGCAGCAACCGAAGAGTCCACGCCGCCGCTCAGGGCACAGATGACTGTGCTTTTCCCGACTTTGTCTTTTATTTCTTTAACTTTAGTTTCGATGAATGATTCCGCCTCGAATAAATTTTTGACTTTGCAGATTCCGAAAACAAAATTATTTAAAATGTCATTTCCCTGCTCTGTGTGGTGAACTTCGGGATGAAATTGCAGTCCGTATAATCCCGATTTTTTATTTTCAAAACTGCTTATTATTCCGTTTTTGCTTTTCGATGTCACAATGAAATCGTCAGGTAAAAACCGAATCGAATCTCCGTGGCTCATCCATACTTTTAAATCCTTTTTGATTTTATTAAACAGTCCCGATTTATTTATTATACTAATATACGTATGCCCGTATTCCCTTTGCTTTGCCTTGTGAATTTTGCCGCCCGAAAACTTTGCAATTAAATGAAAACCGTAACATAATCCGAGCACAGGAATTTTGTTTCCCCGTATAAAGTCGAGATTTTCCTTTGATAAAGCGGGGGAATCCTTCTCCAGCACGCTTGCAGGACCGCCGGATAAAATTACGCCCTTAAGATTTAAATTATTGTTTGAAGCTATAATGTCTTTAATACTTTCGTGGAAAGGATGTATTTCGCAATATACTCTGCTTTCACGGGTTTTCCTGGCTATTAACTGTGTATATTGTGAACCAAAATCCAGTATTAATATGAAATCGAATTTTTTCAATTTTTATTATATTTGTGTTTTGCTAAAATAACTGCCCCTTCTGCAGGAGTATGCATTCTTTTAACTAATTTTATATTCTCAAAATCTCTTCTTATTCTTTGCTCTAGAGATTTTGATAAAGCGTTCCCGGATTCAATTATGCTTCCTGAAAAAGCAAGTTTAATTTCCTTTTTGTGTTTTGTTTTTGAGGAAAAAATATTTATATGCTGCAAAAGTCCGCTGACAGCTTTATCGATAATTTCCAGAGCATCCCTGTCTTTTTTCCCCGCGAGCTCCAGCACAACAGGCGCAAGATTTTGAATATCAAATCCCCTGTGGTAGATGTGCCCTAAAACATTATTTTTATTTAAAGAAAATTTTTTTTCTATTTCAACCGACAGTTTGCTTTTAGATTTTCCTTTGTCGTATTCTTTTGTCAGATGCCTGAATGCATTTATCCCGATTTCATACCCGCTTCCGTAATCCCCTATAATCCTGCCCCATCCGCCGATTCTGAAATATTTTTTGTTAATTACTCCGTATAATATCGAACCTGTTCCGCAAATAAGTATTAACCCGTCTTCTCCTTTAAATGCTCCGTGTAAGGCGATTGCCGTATCGGATTCGACCGTAATATTTTTAACCGCGAGTGATTTAACCAGGATTTTTTTTAATTCATTCTTGTCTTTATTATCTCTTACTCCTGAAAGTCCTATGCAAATTCCCCGGCAATTACACATCAGCATATTTTTACTTTCAACAGAATCTTTAATGATTTTTATTAAATGATCCGAGATTGCTTTTTCCCCGTGAACGGAGAAATGAAGCGCCTTGTAAATTTTTCTGTAAATTGGTTTGTTATTTTTATCCGAAATTAATAACTCACACTTTGTACCGCCCGAATCAATTCCAATAAAAAAAATATTTTCATTCATATAAAAAATTAATCATTTTAATTGAAACTAAAAACTTATTTTGTAATAATAACAACATACCTGATATAAGGACTTGAAAAAGTTTAACCGAAAATGTAACTCACGAAAACAAAATAAGATTTACACCCGGGTCTTATAAACTTATTATTATATTGATAACGATTTTTTTACAAAAAAAGCTGAAAATTTACAATTTTTTTAACTGAAATATTTAAAAAATAACTTGCAATTATGATTCATTGCATTTATATTTAGCCAAGAATTTAGTTATTATGAAAAAAACTCTACTATTTGGTTATATTATTATTGTTTTATCTGCCTTTACGGGAATTCTCTTTGCGAGTTTAAGCCTGCAATATTTTACCGCAAAAACAAATTCTGACGGTGTCTTGATTGAATGGAAAACCAATGATGAAGGAGGCACGGCCAGATTTGAGATAGAGAGAAGCGCTACAAATCCCGATAACTTTATTTTTATAAAATCCGTTAATGCCACAGGCAATAATTCCTATTATTCTTATCAGGATAATTCTGTAAATTTCAGTCCGAATGAAGGTTCATCTATCTATTTTTACAGGTTAAAATGTGTTCAGCCGAACGGGAGTTATACATATTCAAATACAATATCGGTTGTTCATGCAATTTCAGGAATTAAAAATACCTGGGGCAGTATTAAAGCAATATTCAGATAGAGGTAAGCTAAAACATTTTTGTTGAGGACTTCTGAAAACTGTTACTTCCGGTTTCTTGAAGAAAGTATTATTTTTCAGAAGTTTTTAATTAAATAATAGAAGGAAAATTACTATGGCAGAAAGTACCAGAGTTCTAAATATCCCACCTGAAGAAATTGAAGCCGGAAAAACAATGGCTTTTGTTTCTTATTTAAGCGTTATAGTCGGCTTACCGCTTTTTATCATTCCTCTTGTAGTCGAAGATATGAAAAAAAATAAATTTACAATGTATCATACCGAACAGGCTATTGTTCTGTATATAATTTCCCTTATAGGCTGGGTTGCAGGTACAATAGGCTCGCTCGTATGTGTCGGAGCTGTTTTGTATTTGCTTGTTCTGCTTGCCTGGGTTTTCGGAATTATAGGCATTATAAATTCGTTTGGCGGGAAGATAACTCCTATTCCTTTATTCGGTCAGTTCGGAGAAAAATTTAATCTCGTAAAATAATTTTAAATTAACAGTTCTGTATTAAAAAATAATTATTAAATTTAAAGCAGGAGTAAACATGTTACTATCTATTTTATCTTTTTTGTTTTTACAGCGTGACCATGACGTAAGCGGGGGAGCTGCTGCAATCGTCGGTATTATTATGTTCTTAATATATGCCATCATACTTGTTGTGATGATTGCCGGATTGTGGAAGATTTTTGTAAAAGCCGGGAAACCCGGTTGGGCAGCTATTGTCCCGATTTACAATGTAATCATATTGCTCGAAATCGTAGGAAGACCGATGTGGTGGATCTTAATCTATCTTATCTGCGCTCCGATTGCTGCAATAATTATTTCGCTTGACCTTGCAAAATCATTCGGAAAAGATATCGGATTCGGAATCGGTTTGATAATTCTTCCGATAATATTTTACCCGATGCTCGGCTTCGGTTCTGCAACTTATGTCGGACCTTCAGCTGCACCAAAACCACAGGCATAAGATTTGAAGTATTCTAAGATTTTTGAAAATAGAAAAATCAAAGCGGCTGCGATTATTTTTATCGCAGCCGTTTGTATTTTGACTCTTTATCTTCTTAATCCGGCCGAGTATACTTATTACCCGACTTGCTATTTGTATCTTCTGACAGGAAAACTCTGTCCCGGCTGCGGAGGAATGAGAGGAATGCACCAGCTCCTTCACGGAAATATTATCGGAGCCCTGAAATTCAATTTGCTCCTGGCAGCCGTCGTTCCCGTTGGCACGTATTATTTACTTTCGGAATTTTCTGTCCTGTTATTGGGTAAACCCTTTCCGCATCTTCCGCATTCAAAAGCTGTATTCTATCCCGTTCTGTTTATAGTTGTACTCTATTGGATTCTGAGGAATCTGTAAAATGAAAACAGAATTCAGAATTCAAATAAAGAATTTAAAATTCAGAAAATGGAAAAAAGTCAGTTTATTTTTAGCTTCCTGATTTTATAACCTTATAACCTTATAACTTTATAAAATTCCCGCTCTTCTACTGACTTCTGACTCCTGACTTCTGAATTCTCTTTAATAAATCCATTTATTTTTAAATATATTATGAGGTTCATATTTGTTAAATTGCACTAAATTAAAAGGAAAAGATGTTTCAAAAACTCGAAAAAGTAAAAGAGAGATATCACGAAATTGCAGAATTGCTGGCTAAGCTTGAAACTATAAATGACCAGAAAGAATTCAGAAAACTGTCCAAAGAATATTCCGATTTAACTGATATTGTAGTATCTTACGATTCATATCTCGAAACAGAAAAGAGTATTGAGGAAAACAGGAAATTGCTTTATGAAAGTCCTGATCCCGAAATGAAAGAACTCGCAAAAGAAGAAATGGAATCTCTTGAATTAAAACGCAGTGAACTCGAATCCAGAATAAAGGAGCTTCTTGTTCCCAAAGACCCTAACGATGATAAGAATGCAATTCTCGAAATCCGTGCAGGCACCGGAGGAGACGAAGCATCGCTTTTTGCCGCGGAGCTTTTCAGAATGTATAACAGGTATTTTGAAACTAAGGGATGGAAGGTCGAACTTATAGATTTTAACGAATCCGCAATTCCCGGAGGACTTAAGGAAGCAGTTATTAACGTCGTAACCAAAGGTGCTTACGGCGAACTGAAATATGAAAGCGGTGTTCACCGCGTTCAGCGCGTACCCAAAACTGAAGCAAACGGCAGGGTGCATACATCTGCCGCATCGGTTGCCGTGCTGCCCGAAGCGGAAGATTTCGATGTTGAGATAAACGAAAATGACCTGAAAATAGATGTCTTTCGTTCCGGCGGCGCAGGAGGGCAAAATGTCAATAAAGTGGAAACAGCAATAAGAATTACTCACATTCCGACTGGCAGTGTCGTGCAGTGCCAGGATGAGCGCTCTCAGTTGAAAAATAAACTGAAAGCCATGAAGGTTCTGCGCTCCAGATTGTATGAACTCGAACTCGAGAAACGCGATAAGGAAGTTTCTGATAAAAGAAAACAAATGGTGAAATCAGGCGACAGGAGCGATAAAATCAGAACATACAATTTTCCCCAGAACCGCCTGACCGACCACAGAATTGGATTAACGCTTTATAATCTCAGTGATGTGATGGAAGGCGATATTGAGGAAATAATAGATAAATTAAAAACCGCGGACCGCGCCGCAAGACTCGCAGATGCACAGGACTACAAATCGTAAAATTCTTTTAATCAATTTGTAACATTTTATATATTTTTTTCGTCTACCCAATATGAGAGTATATTTACTTATTTCCGTATTTATCGCTAACATAGCATTCGGTTTTTCAGCCGGTGACACTTCTTTGTTCAAAGTAAATACAAATCTTGATATCGTTATCAATAAGTATGAAGATGCAAATATCAAAATTGACGGGGCACTTGACGAACCTATCTGGAAAAAATTACCGCACCTCGGAAATTTTTGCGAAGTCGAACCGCACGAAAAAGCCAAACCCGAAGTTGAAACAGAAGTTATGATGTTCTATGATAACGATAATCTCTATCTTGGCTTTATATGTCATGAAAATGATATGAGCAAACTTAGAAAAACTCTTGCAGACAGGGATAAAATGTTCAGCGATGACTGGGTTGGATTTATTATGGATACTTACAACGAAGGTAAACAGGCATATGAAATATTTACAAATCCTCTCGGTATTCAGGGAGACCTTATGTGGACTGCTCCGGGCAATGAAGACGCAACTTACGACGCAGTCTGGTATTCAGCTGCTAAAATATATAAAGATAAATGGACTGCGGAATTTGTAATACCATTTAAAACACTCAGATTCCCAAATAAGGAATCACAGGAATGGAGATTCCATCTAATCAGAACAAGACCCCGTGAAAACCGCTACCAGTATTTCTGGGTGCCTATTTCCAGAGATGACCCGACACTCTTTACCCATTATGCTGTATTAAAAGGAATTAAAAACATTAAAGCAGGAAATAATCTCGAAGTATTGCCTTATGCTCTGAGCTCCCAGTCAGGCGCAATATCCGATAACGCAAACTCAGATTCAAAATTTGATAATGAAAAAATAAAAGGACAGGTCGGCATAAATTTAAGATACGGAATTACTTCTAACCTCACTGCGGACTTTACTCTTAATCCGGATTTTTCACAGGTTGAATCGGATGCCGCACAGATAGACGTGAATAATCCTTACGCACTGTATTACACGGAAAAGAGGCCTTTCTTTATAGAAGGAAATGCCATGTTCAATTCGCCATCTACATTAGTTTATACAAGGGCAATTAACAACCCGCTCTCTGCATTCAAAATGACCGGTAAAATAGGTTCGTATGATATCGGTTTTATATCGGCCTATGACAGGAACTCACCGTTTATATTGCCGTTCGAGGAAAAAAGCGTTACACTGTTTACAAATAGAAAATCACTTTCGAATATCCTTCGCATAAAAAAAAGCCTTGGTAAAGACGATTCATATATCGGATTTATCTATACCGACAGGGAAGTAAGCAAAGACAATAATAAATTTCTGGATGTCGACGGCTATAATCGCGTTTTCGCTGTTGACGGGAATTACAGATTTCTGCAGAATTATTCCTTTACGTTTCAGTTAACAAAATATATTACAAAAGAAATCAACTACCCCGATTACTACGATACAAGTAAATTTTATAACGGAAAATATACTTCCGCACTTGACGGTGAAAGCTATTCGGGATTAGGCGGTTCTGCATCCTTTGCCCGCAGTGCTAGACACTGGAACTTTTCATTTGATTACGGTAATGCATCACCCGTTGCAAGACGTGACGACGGGTACATAACAACAAATAATTTCGGCAGGTTCAGCACAAGCCAGGTGTATACTTTTAATCCGGAAACTAAACTTATAAACAGGATTGAACCGGGATTTTATGCAATGGTAAGACACGATTATGACGGCAGGATGAGAGAGCTGTTTGTCGGACCCCAGATTAATATTTCATTTGCCAAACAGATATACCTGTACTCCCAGCTGTATTTGGTCAATAACGAACAATACGGAGGTGTCTATCATCAGGGCGCTCACAGATTTAATCTTAATCTGAACGTTAATACATTCGATAACCTCACAGGCGGTGCGTATCTGGCATTGGGAAAATTTATTGTCCGTGATGAAACAAATCCCTATATAGGATGGGGATATAATCTTGAGCTCTGGCAGACAATTAAACTTTTCGACAGGCTCGTGCTTGAAAATGACTGGAATTATTATGAAGTTGCAAAAAGCTACGGAGGGGAAAAAGTTTATGCGGGATATATATTCAGAAATAAATCGACATACCAGTTTAATAAAAACATATCTCTTCGCCTTATCACCCAGTATGACTTGTTTTCACAGAATTTTAATCTTGACCCGCTCTTCAGCTATAAACTGAATCCTTTCACAATATTCTATATCGGCTCTACTTATAATTACGATAATATTGATAACTCAATGGGAATTGCACGCTATGTCCTTTCGGGACGCCAGTTCTTCCTGAAATTCCAGTACCTCTGGAGAATGTAA
>Ga0182021_10004547_pt1 | contig 16328 bp, 9 predicted proteins | sample 612E3MmetaG_FD_120493 | JGI IMG/M metagenome (GOLD analysis project Ga0182021, IMG submission 120493) | Permafrost microbial communities from Stordalen Mire, Sweden - 612E3M metaG (Illumina Assembly) | ecosystem: Environmental > Terrestrial > Soil > Wetlands > Permafrost | place: Sweden...
CTCCTGGAGAACACGGTGAACAGGCTGACCCAACAGAGGCTTGCGGAAGAGCAGTCGCGAGCCGCCCTGCAGTATGCGCGCAGCCTGATCGAGGCTTCTCTCGATCCTCTCGTGACTATCTCGGCCGAAGGGAAGATCACCGACGTCAACGGGGCCACGGAGCAGGTCACCGGCGTGAGCCGGCAGAAGCTCATCGGCACCGACTTCTCGGACTACTTCACCGAGCCCGAACGGGCGCGCGCGGGCTACCGCAGGGCCTTCAGCGAGGGCCTCGTCCGAGACTATCCGCTTGCCATCCGGCATGTCTCAGGCAGCGTCACCGAAGTGCTCTACAACACCAACGTCTTTCGCGACGAGTCGGGGCAGGTGGTCGGTGTCTTTGCCGCGGCCCGCGACATCACTGAGCGCAAGCGGGTGGAGGAGGCATTGCGCGAGAGCGAGAGCCGATTCCGTACCGTTGCCGACCTCACCTACAGCTGGGAAGCGTGGACCGGGCCAGACCTGCGGTTCATCTACATCTCGCCGGCGTGTGAGCGGATCACCGGCTACCGCCCGGAGGAGTTCGAAGATGACCCAGACCTGGTCGTCTCGATCGTTCACCCCGAGGACCGCGAATCGTTCGTCGAACATCAGCACCTCCACCACGGCGACAGCCGGGAAGACGTCAGCGAGACGCAGTTCCGCATCGTCAGGCGCGATGGTGAAGTCAGGTGGATCGCCCACCTCTGCCGCCCGGTCTTCGGTCCGGACGGTGAGTTCCTCGGCCGTCGCATCTCCAACAGAGACATCAGCGACGTGCACGAACTGGAGGAGCAGCGCTTTATCGCCAAGACCCTGCAAGAGAACTTCATCCATCCGCTGCCCGAGGTCGCGGGCATGGAGATGGCGGTCATCTCGCGGGCGGCCGTCAAACCAGCGCTCGTGGGCGGGGATTTCCACAGCGTCTTTCGCGCCTCGGACGGCCGCACGGCCGTCCTGCTCGGCGACGTCTCCGGCAAGGGTGTCAAGGCCGCCGGCCTCTCGGAGACCGTCCGCAGCGCGGCCCACGGGCTGGCGCTCATCGATGCCTCGCCGGCCTTCATCCTGGGCAAGGTGAACGAGCTCTTGCTGGAGCACGAGTCCGGAGGGCAGTTCGTCACCGCGATCCTGCTGATGATCGATACGCGGACAGGCCGGCTGACCTATGCCAGCGCCGGCCACCCGGCGCCGCTGCTGATCGATGCAACCGGCGGCCACCTTCTGGAAGAGACGGTCGGGCTGCCCCTGGGCACCTTCGAGTGTTCCTACTGCGAATCGGAGGCCACCCTGGCGGTGGGGGAGACGCTCGTTCTCTACACAGATGGCCTTACGGAGGCACGCAGCGACGGTCGGCTCTTCGGCGAAGAGGGCCTTCTGGACGCGGTCGCGACGGCGCACAGCAGGTCCGTTGCCGAGATCGTGGAGTGCCTCTGCGGGGCTGCGGAGCGGTACGCCGGGTCGTTGAGCGACGACATGGACATCCTCGCCCTCCGGCTACGGCCCGAGGCGATAGGCCGCCGCTGCGAGGAATCGCCGCTCGGATCGCGGGGCGTCTGGCAAGACCCCGTCTCACCCGAAGACGAAGCGGGGCACGTGCTGCACCTGCAGCTTCCGCTGAGGAGAGACGCGGCGGGGACTGTCCGGCTGCGATTGCGGAGCCTCTTTGCGGCGCATCGGCTGCCAATGGAAACGGCCGAAGCGATCGTGCTCGCCACCGAGGAAGCTTGCATCAACGCCATCATGCATAGTGGCGATACCGACGGGGGCATGCGCGTCTGGGCCGCGGTAAGAGGACCTGACGTGGTCGTCGAAGTGAGCGACGGGGGTTGTGGCTTCGACGTGCCGTTCTTCGACTCCCGATCAGTGCCGGATCCACTGCTCGCGCACGGCAGGGGCCTGTTTCTCATCCACTGCCTGATGGACGAGGTCTTTGTCGAGTCCGATGCCGTGCGGGGATGCACCCGGATCCGGATGCTCAAGCACGCTTGATCTGACGCACGGCCAAGGAGTCTCGCACTGCGCCGTCGAGTCACGACTGCCACTGGTAGTCGCCGAGTGGTCGCTACACGTTCCCCGTGAGCGGGAGAGACTGGGTCGGCGACTGCGGACGTACTCACGCCTTGATCGGTCTGCGCCGCGGGTGTCGGGAGCCGCCGCTGGGGTGAGCGCGCGGGAAGCGGTCTGCCACATCGGCAGTCACCTGCTCGAACGGCGATCCGCCGGGAAGCAGGCTGTGTGTAGTCACAGGAGGTTAGGAATGGGAGTGGAGGCAGGCATGAGTGAGTCCTTCAGCCAACAGAGCGTCGCCGCGATCCGGCAGGCCATCGGTGCGCGGCGCTCTATCCGCAGCTTCGGCGACCTCGTGCCGCCGCGTGCAGCCGTAGAAGAGATCCTCGCTGCCGGTCTGGCGGCGCCGTATGCGGCAGCGATGGCGCCGGGCGCTGTGCTCGACCGGCGCTTCTTCGTGCTGCCGCGTGGCAGCGCGGCCTTGCAGGCCGCTGCGGCAGCCATCCAGGCGCACGCCGTGAAGGCACTCGGCGCGGGCGAGCTGCCGGCGCCCCTGCGCGCCAGGCTGGCGCCGGTCGCTGAAGGCCGCATTCCCGGAGTCGGCACGGCGCCCTACTACGTGGTCGTCGCCGAGCGTGGGAGCATGCTGCTGGTCCAACAACAGTCACTCGCACACGTGTTGCAGAACATGTGGCTGATGGCGACCGCGTTGGGTCTCGGCATGCATCTGGTCTCCGCCACCACCACGATGTCCGACGACCCCGGCTTCTGCGAGATCCTCGGTCTGCCGGTCGCCCAGTTCGCCCTGAACGGCTGCGCCATCGGCGTGCCGGAGCAGGCTCCCGACGCACGGCCGCTTCCGGATGCCGGCGGCGTCACTAACTGGCTCGCCTGAGGAGCGCCGCAGCCGTCCTGATGGCTCACCGGCAGGAAGATCGGCACGCGGCCGCGAAAGGTGCGGGTGGCCGGCCGGTGTCAGGCCCGGCCGATCAGGCGTCTTCGCACTTGTGAACTTCCTGGCCCGGCGTGACCATGCCGATACGAGCCACATGGTCACCGCTAGGTAGGCGGTGTCACAGGCCCCAACCTGTCTGGCGAGGCAAGCACGAGTGATGTGCCAGGTGCTGCTTGCCAAGGCCTCGCATTCTCTCAAGAAGGTGCGTTCCGTCGATCTACGCGTAGGAGGTTCCCGTATGGTGCGCGCAACCGTATCCGCACAGAGGAGACCGGCGTTTCTCTTCGTCCTTGCGATCGTGGCCCTCTGTTTCGTGGTGCTGCCTTCGGCCGCCCTTGCGGCCGCGAGCCCCACTATCGCGATCGACCCGAGTGTCTCGTCCGCCAGTGCCGCCCAGGCCGTCGACAGTCCCATGGTCACACTGACGGTCGTTGACAACGGCTGGGGTGCCAACGAGATGCGGTTCTCGAACACCGGCGGCAGCACGTGGTCTGTGCCACAGGCCTTCGCCACCAACCCCACCTGGAACCTGGATCAGGACCTGACGGGAAGCGCGCAAGCCGATGGCGTGCGCGCGCTCACGGCCCAGTTCAGCACCGACGGCGGGGCGACCTGGGGAGCGACTGCGACGGCCACGACGCTGCTCGATGAACAGGTCCCGACCATGAGCGCCGCCAACGGGTGGTGGAACAACGCCTACCCGTACCAGCTCAAGGCGGTGGACCAGGTCGGTCTGTCCGGCGTCGCCAGCACGGCGTATCGTGTGAACGCCGGACCATGGACCACGGTGACAAACTCCGCGCCGTTCATGGACCGCAACCCGTTCATCACGCCGTTCGCCCTCGCGGGCAGCACGGGCACGGCGTACACCATCGATTTCTACTCCACGGACTACGCCGGCAACGATGGCTGGAACTACTTTGCCTTCGCGGAGGGCGCGGTGAAGAACAAGCGCATCAGGCCGATCATCACGAGCTACCAGTCCCAGTCCTCCGTCACCATCGACAGCGCTGCTCCCACGACGACGGCGACCGGCTTCGATACGCGGTGGCACCGCAACCCGGTGACGGTGAGCTTCTCGGCGACCGACCACGGTCAGTCCGGTGTGGGCTTCATCGAGTACAGCGTCACCCGCTCGACCGCGCAGGCGCCCGGGCCATGGACCAAGGGCGACGCGGTCGTCGTGTCCCAGCCCGGTGAGAACAAGGTGTGGTATCAGGCCACCGACCTCGCGCAGCCGCAGGGCAACGTGGAGGCCGCCCGTTCCGTGATCGTGAAGATCACGCCCACGACCGGTCCGGTGACCCTGGCCCGCGACGTGACGGCGACCCACGACAAAGCGTTCAAGCTGCGCTACAAGATCGTCGACAAGTACGGCCCCAGGGCCATGTCCGTGGTCGTCAAGGTCAGAGACTCCACGGGTGTGGTGGTCAAAACCTTCGACCTTGGGACCAAGAGCGTGGACAAGTGGTTCAGCGTGAGCTGCAAGCTCAGCTCGGCGGGCTCGTACGCGTACACGGTGTATGCCAAGGATACCGCCGGCATCAGCCAGCATAGGCCGGCCGGCAGCGCGAAGATCACGATCAAATAGAAGAGGCGGGCCGACCGACGGCGTGCGCCGTCGGTCGGCCGACCGATGAAGCGCCAGAGGCGGCCGCCCAAGGGCGGCCGCCTCGGAACGGTGCGGCTGCTATCACTTGATGCGCAGCGGACGTCTAGTTGTTTGACCAGCACGAGCGCCGCAGCGGCGGCAGGCAGTCGAGGAGTGTGAGGCCGATCATGTCAGCCCCCACGAACACGAACGGAAGACACAGGTGGATCGGCCTGGCCGCCGGTCTGACCGTCGCGCTCGCCGTCCTGGCGGTGGCACTGGCCACTCCCACCGCGGCGAGCGCAGCCACCCAGGCCGCCACGCAGGCCTGGCAGCTGAATCTGACCGGCAGGGGGTACGGTCACGGCATCGGCATGAGCCAGTACGGCGCCTACGGGTACGCCCTGCACGGTTTCACCTATCAGGCGATCCTGCAGCACTACTACACCGGCATCGACTTCGGTGCGACCGTTGATCGCGACGTCCGCGTCCTGCTGACCAGCGCTCAGACGAGCGTCTCGGCGACCTGTCCGGCTGCCTACCAGGCTGTCGCGGGGTCTCAGACCATCCCGCTGGCGGCGGGCTCGATATCCACCGTCACCTGGGTCGGGTCGTCCTTCCAACTCACCTCCGGCACGAGTGCCTGGACGGCGGATCAGCCGATCGTCTTCCAGCCGACATCCGGGCTTCTCGTACTTGTCAATCGCAGCGGCATCCTCAATGCGGCCAGCGCACCTTACCGGGGCGACCTCACGGTGGCCCATCAATCCTCCGGCCTGTGTGTCATCAATACGCTTCCGGTGGAGAGCTACCTGCGGGGCGTGGTGCCACTGGAGATGTCCTCGAGTTGGCCGCTCGAAGCGCTTAAGGCGCAGGCAGTGGCAGCGCGCACCTACGCTGTACGCAGCATCAGCAGCAGCGGCCTCTTCGACCTCTACAGCGATACGCGCAGTCAAGCCTACGGCGGCGCCGGCCGTGAGGCGGCGACGACCGACGCCGCCGTCACCGGGACGGCCGGTGTGATCGCCACCTACGGCGGCCAGCCTATCGCCGCCTTCTACTTCTCTACGTCGGGCGGTCACACCGAGAACATCGAGAACGTGTGGAACACGGCTCCTCTGCCGTACCTGAAAGGCGTGGACGACCCCTACGACACCCTTTCTCCCTACCACGTGTGGCCCGACAACCCGATCCGGAAGTCCGCGACCAGCGTGGCGGCCGCCCTCGGAGCAGGCGCCCTGCCTGCCGGCCAGTTCCAGGCTCTCTATGTGGTGAAGCGCGGTGTGTCTCCACGCGTCGTTCAGGCGCTGGCGATCAGCGACTCGGGAGCCACGAGCCTGTCGGGAAGCGCCGTCCGCGCCGCCCTCGGACTGCGCGACACCTGGTTCGACGTGCGCGCCATGTCGATCTCCCCAGGGAGCGACACCAGCGCTGCGGCCGGGCAGCCGGTGACGCTCGCCGGGACCACCTACCCGGCGCTGTCCGCGGGCACGGCCGTGACGCTCTTCTTCTACCGCGACGGCAGCTGGTCGTCCGTCGCGGTGCCTGCGGGCTCTATCTCGAGCGGCACCCGTACACTCACCGTCGGTGGTGCCGCCTACGGCTGTTCCTTCACGACCTACCGCTTCACGGTCACGCCTCCGGCCTCCACCACGTACTACTTCGCCGTCGCCGACAGTCAGCCGCCCGCCGTCGCCGACAGCCAGTCGCCGCAGGTGTCCATCTCCATCGGCGGCGCTCCCGCCCCCACGCCTGCGCCCACTCCTGCGGCAGGTATTGCGTACCGGACCGAGGCCACACGGCGGTTCGTGGTGCGTCGCGGCGGCCTGGCGGTGCTGCGCTATCGCGTTGTGGCGAAGGTCGCACAGGCCACACGGGCGAAGGTGATCATCAGAATACGGCGCGCCGACGGCCGCAGCGTCAAGACCATCGTGCTCACCAGGCGTCGGCTGAATCTCTCGCAAACGACGAGCTTCCGCTGCCGTCTCGGTCGCGCCAGCTATCGCTACTTCGTCTACGCCGGCTTCGCCGGGGCGGGTGTGCAGACCAAGGTCGGCTCCAACCGGTTCACTGTGCGCTGACAGCCGGCGTGTGAGGCGGCAGTCGGCACCGGCCATTCGGACGTTTATGGTCCACTATCAGTGCGGTAGAAGCCACTACCGCGGCGAGTGCGCGCTTCGGAGCAAGGAGCGGCGCTTCCGCCCTCACGCAAGAGGCACTTGATGATCCTTATCGTGCAGCACACCGTGCGCGACTACGACGCCTGGAAGCCCGTGTTCGACGGGCACCAGAGCGTGCGCGCCAAGTACGGTTGCCTTGGCCACACCATCTATCGCGACGCCGACAAGCCCAACGACGTGACCCTGTTCTTCAGGTACGAGTCGCGGGAGCGAGCAGACGAGTTCATGCGTGACCCGTCGCTGCGTGAAGTGATGGAGCGCGGTGGCGTGATCAGCGAGCCCCGTGCCACCTGGCTCGAGGAAGACGAGACGTCCACGTACGCGGAGCGTCGCGCGGCCTGAGCCTGTTGCGGCGATCAGGATGAGGCCGGGCGGGCTGCCACGTGCAGCGCCCGGCTCGTCCTGATCGCCGCTCCGGCCTCGTGCGCTCGCCTAGGCGCGCACCGTCGTCTGCGGTGTGCCGTCGCCGCTAAGCGCGCGCCTCCGTCACCCCCGCCGCTTCACAGAAGCCGCAGTCGCACCCTTCGAGGTGATGCCAGCCGTCCTGGACGTACCGCTCGCCACCGTGCAGGGCACTGAGGCGCAGGTTCACGCGGACAGGGCGTAGTGGACCTCCTTGACGACAACGGCCCTACGGGTAGTTCCGCGCTGGTCGTTGCCGCCGCGGTCTACTCTTCGCGGCGGCGCGCTCTTGAGGACCCTGCGATACGGCATACAATGGCTGTGAAACGGTCGCCGTCGCGGGAAGGGAAGCGGTGTCCGCACATCTGGGTAGGGTCGGGCTCGTTCGACCGCCGATCCCGACGGTCACACAGGGCGTCGTGAGCGGTCGAAGCGACCTACAGCAGAGCGAACGATGACGGAGCAGCTGCCTAGCGCAGACATGGGTTCGTTCGGGGGGGTTGATCCATGAAGAAGTCTGGCCTTACTTACGTATTCGTCGGTCTGGCAGCAGTCGTGTCGGCCTCCTTGCTGCTTGCGCGAGACTCCGCGCCCGCCGCCGCGGCCGTCCGTGGGGTGGCCACGAAGGGCATCACCGCCGCCATGACGGCTCGTGCCAAGCCGGCCGTCCCCGGCAACCTTCAGGCCGTGCCGATCAGCACCGCCCAGGTGAGCCTCTCCTGGACTGCCGTGAAGGGCGCCGGCTCGTACCAGGTGTGGCGCAGCATCCAGACCTCGACGTCCTACCGCAAGATCGCCACCGTCAAGTCGGCCCAGTACCTGAGCCACGGCCTGAAGGCGTCCACTCGCTACAACTACAAGGTGCGCGCCGTGGCGGGCAAAGTGACGGGCCGCTACAGCAGCGTGAGCTCCGCGTACACGGCCATTCCGGCCGGGCTCACAGCCACGACGGCCAGTGCGAGTCAGATCAACCTGTCCTGGAGCCCGATAGCCGGAGCCACGTCGTATCAGGTGTGGCGCAGCGCGGGCGCGTCCGCACCGTTTGTCGACATCGCCAACGTGAGCGCCGGGTCGTATCAGAACACCGGGCTGACGGCCGCAACGACGTACAGCTACAAGGTCCGGGCGGCGCTGGGTGCTGCCCTCACCGGTTACAGCGTGGTCAAGACTGGCTCAACCGGTGCGACAGGGCCGGTACCGCCGGTACTGCCGGCGGCTCCCACCGGCGTGGCTGCCAGCCTGACTAGCGCCACCCAGATCACCGTCGGCTGGAACGCCGTCGCCGGGGCGACGGCCTACAAGGTCTACCTGTCCACGAATGGCGCCGCGTTCGCCTACAAGGCGACGGTTACCGCGCCGACGGTGACATACGCGGACATCGGCTTGTTCGCAGGTACGTATTCGTACAAAGTGTCTGCCGTGGCAGGCTCTGCTGAGGGGCCGCAAAGCTCGGCCACCACGACTATCACGCTGGCGCCGTCGTCGGCGCTCCCTGCACCCGGCAACTTCAGCGCCGCCACCTACAACTACCAGTCGGTGCAGTTGTACTACGACGTGGTGCAGAACGCGGCGACGTATCGCATCTACTACTCCAAGGTCCCATCGGCGAATATCGCCGATTACGCCTCCTTTGACTGGGCCGCCAAGGACTGCCGGGTGATAGGCATGGATGCCGGCACCCCGTACTACTTCCGGGTGGCGGGCGTCGACTCAGGAGGTAAAGCCGGCACTCCCACCGGTTTTGTAGCGGCCACTACATCAGCACCGCCCGGCAATCCGCCTCAGCCGGCGTTCTACCTCTACAGCATCGGTACGGCCGGCTCCAAGTACGAGATGAACTTCTACCGGGGCACGAGTCCGATCTACTACACCGAGATGGATCCGGCCTTCAGTTTTTACGCTGGGACGTCATCCAGCAACATGACGCTCGTCAGTACGGCCGACCTGAGCCAGTACTTCTACTTCGACATCACCCCCGGGCAGTCGCTGTGGTATGGCTTTACGGCCAACTGGGGCCCGTACGCCAGCACGATGCAGACCATACAAGTGGCTGCTCTCGGCCAGCCCACCGGCGTGGCAGCCAACGGGATGACAGGGGATCACCTGGTCCACATGAGCTGGAATGCCGTCCCTTACGCCTCCAGGTACAACATCTACTACAGCGTGGGGGTGCCATACTCAGGACAGTCATGGTTCGCGTTCAGGGCGTCAACGCTGGGTTCCACCCTGCATTACTACGGGTATGCGTCCGGCACCACCGCTATGTTGAGCGGTTTCCCCGACTTTTCGACGTACTACTTCATTGTCGTTCCGACCGACGCGTCCGGCGTCGAAGGATGGTACTGCGGGTACGCCAACACCACGGTCTTCTGGTGATCGCATCGGCGCGGTGAGCGAGCGGGCACTTTCTTGCGCGCTCGCTCACCGCGTGGCATCGCGGTCCGGCCGGCGGACGCACAAGAGCGTCGGCTGCCGGCCTGAGGCCTTTCCCGGCATCGCTGCTCCGTGTCGGCTCGCGCCCGTGACGACGGACCAGGCGCGTGGCGCGTGGCGCCGGCATGGCACTGCCGCTCGCGGCGCCGGCTAGCTGCCCGAAGACCCGCCGGGCGCGGATGACCCGCTCGGCCCGCCGCCACCCGGCAGAGGGCCGTTCGGAGCGCCGCTGTTCGGCCGCGGCCCGCCCGGTTGTCCGCCGCTCGGCTGCCGACCGCCTGGCGGCGGGCCGTTCGGCAGTTGGCCGCCCGGCGGCGGTCCGTGCGGGGGACCCGGCCCACCAGGTCCGCCGGCCCCGGGGAAGCCTCCGTTGACAAGTCCTGGATACGTCACAGCTCCGAGGCACACGAGGACCGCCAGCGCCATCGGGGGCAGCCAGCGCGGCAGTTGCTTGAGGAGCCAGGCAGCCAGGAGCGCGACTGCCGCCAGCGCGGGCACGTAGAACCGGACGACGTGGATCGTGGCGCCGCTGTGGGCAGCCTGCGGGACCGTCCAGGTGTAGGCGAGGTAGAGGCCGTAGATGCCGGCCCAGGCGGCAAGCAAGGCCGCCCCGACCGCGGCGTCTCGCCGATACGTCGTCCGCAGGGGCTGCGCCAGAGTGGGGCTGAAGCTGCGGGCCGCCCGCACGGTCATCCATATGATCGCGATGGCGGCCAGCACCAGGAACGGCATAGAGGAAACGAGGCGAGCGGGCATGTGTTCGAGGTTGGGGAGCACGGCTCCGAGCCCGAACGTGATCTCACCGGCCCCGTAGCCGGTCTTCGTCACTCCTCCATAGAACACTGCGCTGAAGGTGGCGAGGAGCGCCGCGAGGAGCGCCAGCGAGGCGAACCACGGCGCCAGCATCCGCACAGAGAGCCGTGCCGAGCGCCGGGCAAGGAGCACGGCGACGACGGCGACGAGAAGCACCACGACGTCGGTGTAGCGCATGGAGGTCGCTGCTTCGAGGGCGAGGAAGCCGAGCAGGCCGACGACGGTCCGCCTGCGCGCACCGGCCTCGCAGGCGAGCATCGTCCAGAGCAGCGCCCCCGTGCCGGCGGCGATGAGCGAAGCGTCCGTGAACGTCGGCATGGTCGCTCGCCAGGCGAAGCTAATCGCCGCCGCTGAGGAGCAGAACAACATGACCGCCCAGGCGCCTCCCCAGCGGCCCAGCCAGCGTCGGCCTCCGGCGAACAGACCGAGGCAGCCGAGCCCGCCGTAGAAGAGGGGCGCCAGACGGAGGATCCCAAGCATCTGGAAAGGAGCAGCGAAGAACGGATAGCCGGGGTTCTTCTCGCTGATCCACATCCCGCTAGGGAGGTGGACCCACTGCGCGATCCCCGGCTGCGACGCATGGCTGAGCTGCTGCAGCAGCGTGAGGTACTGGGCATTCGTGAGGACGATGTGGCCGTGGGTCAGCGCGATGATGGATGCCCGGTAGGCGAAATCGTCCGGCTCGAGCATGCTCGTCGATCTCACGAGCACGGCTATGCAGAGCGCAAGAAAGGCGCCCGCCGCCACGAGCAGCTCCGCCGTTCCCGAATGGCGTCGCCAGACCAGCGACAGTGGATGTCCGCGACGGTCCATGTCCGTGGTACTGCTCACGGCAGACATGCTCTCATGTAAGTCGCTGACGTAGGAGCGTCCGGCCCGTCGAACACCGGGGCGCTGATGGCATGGGCGTGGCTACTGCGCGGGCTGCGGAGACACGCCGATCTCTCCAAAGCCAGGCTGCAGGGTCTGGAGGCCGCACGTCTAAAGGAATCGTTAAGTCCACAGCAGAATGTGCGAAGATGTGCTAAGACTCCCTGCGATGCTGCGCAATGGTTGCCCGGAACCGCGGCAGGGTGTACTAGTTCTCAGGTTTGGCCGGCGCTCCGGCGTCCGGCCTTTCGTACGTCCGGACACAGTGGCGCGGGATCCGCCGCATGAACAGGTGAACGCATGGATATCCCGAGGCTGACCGAGGATCAGGTCTACGCTGAATTGGGCACGTCGCCCAAGGGCCTGACCACGGCAGAAGCCGCGGAGCGGCTGCGGACGCACGGCGCCAACACGCTGCCCGTGAAAGCGGGGCAGCCGCTCATCTTCAAGCTGGCCGCCCAGTTCACGCAGTTGTTCGCGATCCTGCTGGAGGTGGCGGCCGTCTTGGTCTTCGTGGCCGCCATGCTCTCCCACGGGCCAGATCGCAGCGACAACCTCAACGTCACCTTCGCCATTATCGGCGTGGTGATCCTGAACGCCGCCATCGGGTTCCTCCAGGAGTTCCGAGCCGAGAAGGCGACTGAAGCTCTGCGCAAGCTCGTGCCGGCGACGGCCAAGGCCGTTCGCGATGGAGAGGTCGCGATCATTGCCGCGGCCGATCTGGTGCCCGGCGACGTCGTGGTGCTCGAAGAGGGCGACGCCATCAGCGCCGACTCGCGGCTGACACGCCAGTACGAGATGTCGACCAACAACATCGCCCTCACCGGCGAGTCCGACGCGGTCCGCAAGACCTCCGACCCCATCCTCGACGAGGATATCGCCTCCATCAACATGCCGAACATGGTGTTCATGGGCACGTCGGTGGCGGCCGGCAACGGGCGCGGCGTGGTGGTTGCCACCGGGCTGGACACGGAGTTCGGCCGCATCTTCACCTTGACGACCGGAGTCAAGGAGGAGAAGTCGCCGCTGCAGATCGCCATCGACCGCATGGCCCGGCTGGTCAGCATCATGGCCATCCTCTTCGGCGTGGCGCTCTTCGTCATGGGGCGGACGCTCGGGCTGACCTGGGTGGGTGCGCTGCTCTTCGCCCTCGGCGTCATGGTCGCCCTGGTACCGGAGGGCCTGCCGGCCACTTTGTCCGTGGCGCTGGCCGTGGGCGTGCAGCGCATGGCGCGCCAGAACGCGCTGATCAAGAAGCTCTCCGCCGTCGAGACCCTGGGCTCCACCAATGTGATCTGCACCGACAAGACCGGCACGCTCACCAAAGCCGAGATGACGGTCAAGGAGATCTGGCTGCCGGGCGTGCCGCTGGAGGTCACCGGAGCGGGTTATGAGCCACAGGGCGAGTTCGTGGCGGACGGGCGGACCCTGACGCGCGACGAGGCGGCGCGGCTGCTGGAACACCTCAACCGCGCCATGACGTTCTGCAACGACGCCAAGATCCTGGCCCCCAAAGAGGACAAGGGCTGGCGCGTGATCGGCGATCCCACCGAAGGTTGCCTGCTGGTGGCCGCCGAGAAGGCCGGCTTCGACCTGCCGCACGAGCTGGCGGAGCGCCCCAAGATCTACGAGCTGCCGTTCGACAGCGTGCGCAAGCGCATGAGCGTGGTGCATGCGGACGAGGCCGTCGGCCAGGTGGCGTTCGCAAAAGGCGCGCCGGGCGAGACCGTCGCGTGCTGCACGCACATCCGCGTGGACGGGCGCGTGCAGCCGCTCACCGACGAGTTACGGGCAGAGGTGCTGGCGCAGAACGACGCCATGGCGCGTGAGGCGCTCCGTGTGCTGGCCGTCTGCGAGCGCGACCTGCCGTCTGATCTCACTGAGTACACCCCGGAAACGGTGGAGACGGACCTCACGCTGATCGGCCTCGTCGGCATGATCGATCCGCCGCGCCCGGAGGTGGCCGAGGCGGTGGAGCACGCGTTGACCGCCGGCATCCGCATCATCATGGTCACCGGCGACTACGGTCTCACGGCCGAGGCTATCGCGCGGCGCATCGGTATCGCCCGCGGCGACCGCGCCCTGCGAGTAGTCACCGGCGTCGAGTTGGACGCGATGGGCGAAGACAAGCTGAAGGCGGTCCTCCAGGAACCGCTGGACCTGGTCTTCGCCCGCGTCGCCCCGGAGCACAAGATGCAGGTCGTGGCGGCGTTGAAGGATCTGGGCGCGATCGTCGCCGTCACCGGTGACGGCGTCAACGACGCGCCCGCACTGAAGCGCGCCGACATCGGCGTGGCCATGGGTCTCACCGGCACGGACGTCTCGCGCGAGGCGGCCACCATGATCCTGCTGGACGACTCGTTCGCCAGCATCATCAAGGCCGTGGAGCAGGGCCGCGGCGTCTACGCGAACATCAAGAAGATGGTCACCTACATCTACTCGCACAACTTCGCCGAGCTCTTCCCGTTCGTCTTCGCAGTCTTCGCCGGCCTCCATCTGGTGCCTCTGACCGCGCTTCAAGTGCTCTCCATCGACCTGGGCTCGGACGTGCTCCCGGGCCTGTCGCTCGGCGTGGAGCAGCCGGAGCCCGGGGTGATGAAGCGCCCGCCGCGGCCCAAGGACGAACGGCTGATGAGCGGAGCCACCCTTGGGCGCATCTTCTTCATCGGCTGCATCCAGGCGGCGTGGGCCGTGGGCGGCTTCCTGTTCGTCCTCCTGACCAACCACTGGCACTGGGGCGATGCGAGCTGGGCGGTCCCGGGCAGCTCGCACTTCAGGTACTACGCCGAGGCGCTCATGATGACCCAGGCGACCATCGTGGTGTGTCAGTTCTTCAACGGCTTTGCCTGCCGCACCGAACGCGAGTCACTGTTCAAGGTGGGCTTGCTGAAGAACAAGGCCCTGCTGTACTCGGAGATGTTCGGCATCGCGCTCATCGCTGCCATTTCATATCTGCCGCCGCTGCAGCACCTGTTCAAGACCGGTCCACTGTCTGGCGACGACTGGCTTCTGCTGCTGGCCGCCGGCGTCTCTTTGTTCTTCGCCGAAGAAGCGAGAAAATGGGTGGCACGGCTACGCGCCGCGCAGCCCGGGAAGGAGGCCTGATGCAGGTGATCATCGTCGGCTGCGGCCGCGTGGGCGCCTTCACGGCCGCGGCTCTGGCGCGCAGCGGCAACCAGGTCACGGTCATCGACCGCGATCCCATCGCCTTTCGCCTGCTGCCCGTCAATTTCGGCGGCGCCACCCTCGTCGGATACGCCTACGACAAAGAGTCGCTGGAGAAGGCCGGCATCGCGGAGGCGGACGCTTTCGTGGCTGTCACGGCCGGCGACAACACCAACGTTGTCGCCGCTCGCGTCGCCAAAGAGGTCTACCGCGTGCCGGACGTGGTGAGCCGTATCTACGACCCGCAGCGAGCCGAGATCTACCGGCGCTTCGGCATCCAGACCTTTGCGCCCACGGCCTGGAGTTCGGCCAAGATCGTCGAGCTCATCGAGAGCCCCACGGTGGAGCGTACCCATAGCTTCGGCAACGGCGAAGTGCAGCTCGTGGCGGCGTGGACGCCGCAGCACCTGGTAGGCAAGACGGTGCACGACCTCAACGTACCCGGCGAGATCCAGGTGGCGCTGATCGTGCGCATGGGAAGAGGCTTCATCCCGGTGTCCGGAACGCAGTTCGAGCCGGACGACCAGATCCAGGCCGTTGTCCATCAGACCAGCGTCGAGAGGTTCCAGAAGATGATGGGGTGGAAGTGATGAAGGTCATAGTTGTCGGCGCCGGAAAGCTGGGCCGTCGGGTGGTGGGCTACATCGCTGAGAAGCACGACGTCGTCGCGATCGAGAAGAACGAGGACCGGGCCCACGACATCGCGGAGGAGTTCCACATCCGTGCCGTGCACGGCGACGGCGACGAGCCACACGTGCTTCTCGAAGCCGGTGTGGATCGCGCCGACGTGCTCGTGGCCGCCACCGGCCACGACGAGGACAATCTTGTGGCGGCCCTGCTGGCCAAGAACGAGTTCAAGGTCAAGAAGGTCATCGCCGCCTGCCGCAACCCTCGCAACCGCTGGCTCTTCAATCGCAGCTGGGGCGTGGACGTGGCCGTCGACTCCGCGCAGATCGTCGGCCGCCTCATCGAGGAAGAAGCCACCCTCAGTGACGTCGTCACGCTGCTGGAGCTGCACCAGGGCGAGTTCTCCGTCACCGCCGTCAGCGTCACGGACGGCAGTGCCCTGATCGGCAAGACGATCGCCGACCTGCATCTGCCGGACGGTTGCACTACGGCCGCCGTGATCCACGAATCCTCCGTCCTCCCGGCCGGGTCTACGGCGCCGCTGGTGTCCGGCGACGAACTTATCCTGGTCATGCGAGAGGGCGCCGTCTGCGACGTGCAGACACTGGCAACCTAGAGTCCCGGCCGTTTCTCGCAAAGGTCAGGCCGTCACGGCCCGCGGATCTCGTCCGGCGCCGGTTCGCCCGACCCAGGGGGATGGCCGAACCTGCGTGCTCGCCCGGCCGGCCGATTCGCCGGTCGGGTGCCTCGCGCAGGCCACACGCATCTGACCGCGGAGCAAGCGCGCCGGCCGAGCCTGGGCCCAGCGCAGGCAAGATCGCACGGCCGGCCCAGGCTCGGGGCAGCCTCTAGCCCTTCGCTGTCTGCGTATCGATCAATTCCCGTCCTATCCCACTTTTCGGACTTCACGGCCGCTGGGGTGTAGGTTTCACACGATAAGGGTGGCGGCCGCCCGAATCGGCGTCCGTTTGTCGGCCGCGCTCCAGGGGAGGGTCCCAGCGGAGGACACCCACCGACCTCACCAAGGGAGGGCTTCATGAGGCGCTTCATCGGCATCATGCTTGCAAGTCTCGTGGTCTGTGCGATCGCCGCCTGCGTCGTGCCCGGCATCGCCGCAGCCGACGGCTACAACTACACTGCGAGCTGGGGAACACGGGGCACGGGGGATGGTCAGTTCGATGGCATCGGCGGCATGGCCATCGACGGCTCAGGTAACGTCTATGTTTCCGACATGGGCAACAAGCGGATCGAGAAGTTCAGCGCAAGC